>Ga0209348_1001881_pt1 | contig 10060 bp, 17 predicted proteins | sample ETNvirenome_2_30_FD_184065 | JGI IMG/M metagenome (GOLD analysis project Ga0209348, IMG submission 184065) | Marine viral communities from the Pacific Ocean - ETNP_2_30 (SPAdes) (version 2) | ecosystem: Environmental > Aquatic > Marine > Oceanic | place: Pacific Ocean | collected 2013-06-22 | reverse complement strand
TTAAGGTGGGCAAAATCTCATACGGGTTATACTCATCAAGCCAATATAAAAACATCATCATATGATTATATAAAAAATATATTGATGACATCATGCGAAACATTAGAGCAAGCCCGCAAGGCGTGGAAAGAGGGCCTTAGAACATTTAGAACCATTCTAAATATATCTGAATTATCAGATAATGAGAAACTATGTCCCGCAACGCTTGAAGGGTCCAAGACAACCTGCGAAAAGTGCAACAAATGCAATGGCGATAATAATTTTAAATCTATTGCCATAGTAGTACACGGCAACGGGGCAAAATACGCAAGGGGGCAAGCATGAAAATAAATTTCACATTTAAAAATATAACAGAGCTTGAAGAGTTGTACGATTCTGTTCGAGATATTCCCGATGGTATAGAAGAGGATATTTCAGAACTAGGTACACCAATAAAAGAGAGCGTTGCATTATATGAAGTAATAAAAAGACTAGAACGCAAATTAAAGGGGGTGAAAATGAATAGATGGCCTAAATAAATACTAAAATAAATATTGACATGGAAGTCATTATTTATTATTATATAGACATGAATAACAATAAGAGGAATAAAAAAATGGCAAAATTAAACACTTCAAAAATAGGCACAATCGGTGAGTTAATTGGCTCTGCGTGGTTAGCCGCTAAAGGCTACACAGTACACCGCAACACGGAACCGAACGGGCCTATTGACTTGATAGCAGAAAAAGACGGCAAAGCACTTTTTATAGATGTCAAAGTCATGGCGGGCAGAATGAACGGCACCGCTAAAAATGGCTATGGCTCTAAAAGTGCAAGCCGTGAAGATGTAAAAATATTATATGTACATCTAGGGCAAATGCGTTGCAGGTTCAAAGGCACAAAAGATAATCCTATTGCAATATGGACCAGCATTAAAGATGAGCTTGAAGCGTCCGCTTTAGTAAAGGGCGTGTTTGCACTCAATAATTAATATCCGTAAATGGGGGCCGCTTGTAAGCCTAGGGCGTAAGATTTCAGTACCTAGTTAAGCGGCTTTTCATATTACATGTAAAACAAAAAACCAAGGCGGCAAAAATTCACAATTGCCCAATTATATATACACCTATAAGACAATATATCCAATTCATAAGGGTCATATATCATTTTACAATATACGCCCGCAATAATTAGATTAATAAATAATAGTCTATATCTTAACACTCACCCGCAATATATAAATTAATCAAGGGGCTTCATAAGCATTTGCTAATATACGGCATACGGACAGGGGCTGATTATCAGATTGAGCGATATCTGCAAGCTATAATTATATTATATACTATCGTATAGACAAAGTCAATAGAATAATTAATTATTTTTGTATAGCATATTAGAATATTCGGATATACTAATATACCCTAATAAAGGTTGACAATAATATAATAATAACATTATACTTAGGTATGGGCGGGCGGGTAAATATATATATATATAATATAAATAAATATATAAATAATACTTGCACACCAATATATATTATGTTATAGTATTTATATAAACAAATAAGAGGTATAACAATATGAATAAATTTGAACTAATAGGCGAACACATGACAGAGACAGAGAACGCACTTGAGAATCTGATTAATGTTAGAATGCTTCACCTAGGTGAGGACAGAGAAACCGCTACAAGGGAATCTATGCACTACTTGACAGTTACGGGCATACTTAACAAGTAATTCCTCATAAGAGGCCCTCACGGGCCTCACAGGGAATATAAGTATATTAGCAAGTTCTAATATGCCGCCCTTCGGGCATGCACCATTGTGTTACATTAGTACATTAGTATATTAGCATATTCTAATATTGCTGCCTCCGGCAGGGCCAACACCTCGCTTCGCTCGGGACTACCTGCTCGCTACGCTCGCAGGGGGTACGACCCCCTTTATAAAAAAAAGAGTTTGCGTGTCTATTAGTTCACACAGCGGTGGGAAATATTAATCATATGAACACTATTTATAGACATTCGTATAGCCAAAAAAAATTTTTAAAAACACAACATATAGTTGTTTTTGGAAAAAAAATCACTATACTTAGTGGTGGATAACTATGTCTACTGAAAAGCAAAGAATAGAAGAGATAATATCCACCTTAAAGAAAAGGCAAGAAACCAATCGCCTCAACTATTATCAGCCCTACAGATTTCAGAAAAACTTTCACGAAGCTGGCTCACAAGCCAATCAACGATTATTGATGGCGGCCAACAGGGTTGGCAAATCATTTGTGGGCGCAATGGAAATGTCTATTCATTTAACAGGTGAGTATCCTGAGTGGTGGAAAGGTAAAAAATTTAAAGGGCCTATCAAGGCCTGGGTTTGTGGTGCCAGTAACGAAACCACAAGAGACATTTGTCAAAAAGAATTATTCGGGCAGCCCGACAACCCAAGGGATAAAGGGAAAGGCTCCATCCCTAAACATCTCATTGGTGAAACCACAAGGAAGCCAGGAGTGCCAAATGCACACTCGTCTGTCCTTGTTAAACATAGAAGCGGTGGGTGGTCCAGGGTTGCCTTCAAAGCGTACGAAATGGGCGCTGAAAAATTTATGGGGGAGTCAATTGACCTGGTTTGGTTGGACGAAGAACCACCACAAGATATTTATTCACAATGTATTACAAGAACTTTAGACAGGCGTGGACAAGTCTATTTAACATTTACGCCCGAATCAGGAATGACAGAAGTTGTTCAAAACTTTACAAGCGATTTAAAGCAGGGGCAGGCCCTAATTACAGCAGGATGGAATGACGCAGAACATCTAACCGATGATATGAAAGAGCAAATTCTAGCTGCACTACCACCTCATGAAAGAGATATGAGGTCAAAAGGTATTCCTATGGTAGGCTCGGGTCTTGTTTTCCCTATACTAGAAGAGAATTTGGCCTGTGAACCTTTTGTGATACCCCCACACTTCGGGAGGATTGCAGGCCTCGATTTCGGTTATGACCATCCTACGGCAGTTGCCTGGATAGCCTGGGACAGAGACAAAGATATTATCTATGTCTATGATGTTTACAAGATGGCAAAACAAACGCCTGACTATCATGCAAGCAAGATTAACGAAAGGGAAGGTAGCCATTACATCCCAATAGTATGGCCACATGATGGATATCAACATGACAAAGGTTCGGGAATAACTTTAGCAGAACAATATCGTGCTGCACATGTTCATATGCTACCTTTTCATTTCGAAAATCCACCGGCACTTGGTGAGAAAAAAGGCGGCAACTCAGTAGAAGCAGGAATCATGGATATGCTGGCCCGTATGGAGCAAGGCAGATTCAAAGTATTTAACAACTGCTTAGAGTGGTTTGAAGAATACAGGTTATATCATCGTAAAGATGGAAAGATAGTTAAAATAAAAGATGACTTAATGGCTGCTACAAGATATGCAGCAATGAGTCTAAGACACAGCACAACAGAGACATCTAAGTGGAATAGCAAAGGTAGACTAGGCCCTGATGTCGCAATAGTTTAGGAGACAATTATGCCAAACACTTCCCCAATGGGACCATTCAAATCAACAAGAAGAGAAATGAAACAAAGGATGCCAATGAAAATATGTCCTGATGGTAGTAGGATTCCTGCTAACCGAATGTGTCCAATAAAACGCAAAACTATATCAAGAGCAGAACAATTTAAAAGAGAAAGGGTCAATAAACAAAGAACTCAGCCTTACTAGGAGATAAAATGTTAAAATTTAAAAATAGAAAAACAGCTGGCAGTAAATTTCACGGGTTTGGTAAGAAAAAACCAAAACCAATGACTAAAATAAAAAGAAAAACTGGTAGAAATGAAATTGATGCAGGTACAAGAAAAAGAGGATTTAGATTTAAAAAATAATGGCTAATTTAATTGCATCACCTGCACAAATGGCACTCAAACTTAGAGAAGTAGAAGAGAGACTTGAAAAAGTTGAAAAAGAACTAGAAACATTAAAGGCAAAGAATGGCACACGAACCAAAAAAAATGACAGAAGATGAATTAGTCTCGCAACTAAACTCTGAAATACAAGGAGCAACTGGTTACGCAAACACAGAGCTTTCTAATCAAAGAGAGGACGCTATGAAATATTATTTAGGCGAGCCTTTCGGTAATGAGATTGATGGACGCTCTGAGATAGTTACAACTGATGTACGAGATACAGTCGAATACATTATGCCAAGCCTCATGCGTATTTTTACTACGCACAACAATATTGCTGAGTTCGAGCCACAAGGCCCTGAAGATGTACAAATGGCAGAACAGGCCACTAGTTATGTCAATTATGTTTTTAACAAGCAAAATAACGGCTTCAAAGTTCTTTATGACGCATTCAAGGATGCACTAATTAGTAAAACAGGCGTTGTAAAACATTATTGGGAACAAAAAGAAGAAATTACTACAGAAACTTACACAAATTTAACTGAAATAGAATATCAATCTATTTTAACAAAAGATGAGTTTGAAGTTATAGAACATACAGAAAACATCATACAAAAAGAAGTTGTCGATGATTTTGGCAACCTTATAAGCCCAAAAGTTGTAGAACACGATGTAAAAGCTAAGTGTTATAAAAATTATGGCCAAGTCAAAGTGCTTTCTGTACCACCTGAAGAATTTTTAGTCTCAAGAAGAGCAGCATCACTGGAAGATGCAGATTTTGTTTGTCATAGAGTTAAAAAATCTATTAGTGAATTGATACAAGAAGGTTATGACCCAAGTTTATTACACGATTTGCCAGGTTATAATCAATCAGAGGCTGAACTCAACGAAGAGAGACTGGCTAGATTCAGCTATGATGATGATTCAGTACCACCGCAAGAAGGACAAGGTGCTAACAAAAAAGTTTACATAGATGAATGCTACATTCGTATAGATTTTGATGGCGATGGCATAGCAGAACTAAGAAAAATTACTAAGGGCGGTAATTATATCTTAGACAATGAAGAAATCGACATGATTCCTTTTTCAGCTATCTGTCCATTACCTATACCACATAAGTTTTACGGCATGAGTATTGCTGATACTGTCAAAGACATACAGCTAATAAAATCTACAATCGTTAGAAACTTATTAGACAATATGTATCTGACAAACAATGCTAGATACGCTGTTATGGCAGGACAAGTAGAACTAGATGATTTGCTTACAAGCAGACCAGGCGGAATTGTTAGAATGAGAGCGCCAGGGGCAGTGCAGCCTTTACCAACGCCACAAATGCAACCATTTGCTTTTGAGATGGTAAAATATCTAGATAGCGTCAGAGAGGAAAGAAGTGGTGTATCTAAGATGACACAGGGACTTAACCCTGATGTATTGACCTCTCATGTAACGAGTGGTGCTGTATCAGCAGCTACAGAGTCTGCAATGCAAAGAGTAGAATTAATTGCAAGAATATTTGCAGAGACAGGTGTTAAGGATTTATTTAGAAATATTTACACACTCATACAAAGATACGAAGATAGAAAAAAAATATTTTATCTAAACGGAAACTTTATACCAATAGATGTTACTAAATGGAAAGATAAATTAAACTGTACTATAAATGTTGGTGTAGGAAGCGGTTCACAACAATCTAAAATGCAAACAATGTCTAGCATAATGACTATACTAGGAACATTGGTACAACAAGGTGGAATGGGAACACTTGTATCTCCAAAAAATTTATACAACGCTATAAGCGAATACATTGCACAATCAGGATATAAAAATACAGACCAGTTTATAACTAATCCCGAAATGATGCCGCCTAAACAGCCTCAACCATCTGTTGAAGAAAAAGTTGCTGCACAAAAAGCACAAGTCGAGTTACAAAAATTACAACTCCAGGCAAAAGAATTAGAAATAGAAACACAAATAAAAGCACAAGAACTCAAACTAAAAGCAAAAGAGTCTGCAATCAATCTTGCGCTAAAACAAAAAGAATTAGAAATAAAAGAATCACAATTACAACTTAACGAATCTGAACTTGCGTTGGAAGCTATACAGAATAGGCCGGTAGGAATAGGACCAACATAATGGCTTACCCTAAATTTAATCCTGAGTACAAAGGGGAAAGTAGAACAAAATTAATATCTAAAAAAATAAAAGTTCTTAAAAAAGAAGGTAAACCTCAAAAACAAGCTGTAGCAATTGCGTTGAGCATGTACCCAAAAAGCAAGAGGTTACCATTAGCATGAACGATAAGGATATTAAAACAGAAATAGAATTACTTAAAAGAGAAGTAGAAATAATTAAAACAAACCATTTGTCGCACATGGCAAAAGATATTGATGATTTAATGGATGATGTCAAAAGCATTAAGACAGAAGTCTTTAGATTCAAGTATATTGCTTATGGTGCGATAGTTGTGTTTGTTTTGATGAGTGATAAATTTAATGACATCTTGAGGTTAATATAATGGCATACGGCAAACCAATGAAGAAAAAAAATAAAAAGAAAAAGGGTAAATGTTGTGGGTGCTAACACCAAACATTATTTTAAAACAGGCAAAGAATATAAAGGTGCAGTACACAAAATGCCTAACGGAAAAATACACACAGGAAAGACTCATACCAAGACATCGAAACCTGTAGTACATTTCAAGGACCTGTCTGCACGAGCAAAAAAGGTAGCTAAATCATAATGAAAAAATTACACAAAACTAAGAAAAAAACTTTTCCTGACTTAAACAAAGATGGAAAAGTAACACAAGCTGATATCTTGATGGGTAGAGGCGTGTTAAGAAAACAAAAGAGTGGTAGATATGGCTAAAGCTAAAAAGGGTAGAAATGTACCAACTAATCCTGCTCTATATTCAAGAGTAAAGGCAGAGGCAAAAAGAAAATTTAAAGTCTATCCATCTGCCTATGCAAACGCCTGGCTAGTTAGAACTTATAAGAAAAGAGGTGGAGGTTACCGAAGTGGCTAGGTCCACAGGCGGCCTTACTAAATGGTTCAAAGAAAACTGGGTTGATATAGGTTCACCAAAAAAGGGTGGTGGATTCAAAAAATGTGGTCGCTCTAAAGGAAGTGGTCGCAAGTACCCTAAATGTGTACCTGCTGCTAAAGCTGCAAGAATGACTAAATCTCAAATCAGGTCAGCAGTATCTAGAAAAAGAGCAAAAGCACAAGGCGTTGGCGGAAAACCAACAAATGTTCGAACTTTTACAAAAAGGAATAAATCATAATTGACAAAATTAGATTTACAAACATTTATGTTAAAAAACCGACTTTCTGTCGAGCAACTGTTTAGAATAACAGGGCATAAGCCTAATGAAATTCGTGGATATTTGCGAGGCAACAAGAAGATACCTTGGATGTGGACCGAGGAATCTTTAAAACAAAAAATAACTAACAACGATTAACTACACCTGCACAGCAGATAGAATCGAGGAGATAATATGGTAGAAGACAAAAAAGCACAACAAATACAAGCAGGGCAAGAAGCAAAAGCATTGTTAGAAAACCCAATACTTGTTGGAGCTTTTAACAAAGTAATAACTGAGGGATACCAAGGTTGGGTGTCTACAGATATTAACGATAGTCAAACAAGGGAATCGCTTTTTCACCAGCAACTAGCAATCCTTAAAGTCAAAAATGTTTTAGTGCAAGCTGTAGAAAACGGAATACTACTAGAACAAGAAAGAAAAGGAGGTAAAAAATGAGCGAAAACATCCCAACAAAGGAAAGCGCACATAAAGGAATACCTGTGACTGATGTAGAATCAGCACAGAAAGCACTTCTTAGCAGGATGCAGGCTTCGAAAGAACAACCTGAAACTGTTGAAGAAGAAACGGAAACTCAGGAAGCAGTTTCTGAACAGGCAATGGAAGTTGCCGAATCAGTTGAAAACGAAGCGGTAGAACAATTAACCGCAGAGGATATAGTCGATGATAATTTACAAGAGCAAGTTATCGAACCTAGAATGTTTACTGTCAAAATTGATGGTAAAGATACCCAGGTTACCGAAGACGAACTGTTGGCAGGTTATAGTAGACAGGCTGATTACACTAGAAAAAGTCAAGTAAATGCTGAAGAACGCAAAAAACTAGAAGAAGAAAAAGTTGCGACTCAACAGGAAAGACAGCGTTACCAATCACAACTTGAACAATTTAAAACACAAACTGATAGCAAATTGAAACAATTCGAATCAGTCGACTGGGTTAAACTCAAGGAAGAAGACCCAATGGAGTACGCTCTAAAAAGAGATTCGTACAGGGAACTTCAAGAAAGTAAGAGGCTTGCAACAGAAGAACAGCAAAATCTTTTAGCACAGCAACAAAAAGAAAACCAACAAAGGTTTAAAGAAGAACTTGCTAGACAGCAAGAATTAATGGCACAAAGACTGCCTGAATGGAATGACCCTGAGAAAGGTCCTAAACTTAAACAAGATATTAGGTCTTACGCTCTAACTAAAGGGTTTACTGAACAGGAAGTTAGTACATTGATTGATGCAAGGTCAGTAGATGTTCTTCATAAAGCTATGTTGTATGATAATCTTTTGACAGCTAAGATAAACCAAAAGAAAGCAAAAGTTGTTCCTAAGATGCAAAAGCCAGGTATACCAACTACTAAAAATGAAGTTAATAGTGAAAAAGTAAAGCAAACCCGAGCAAGACTTAAGAGAACAGGTAGAGTTGATGATGCCGCACTGGCCATCAAATCTTTGATATCTTAGTCTAATACTAAACTTTTAACACATAGGTGTAATAATGGCACAATTAAGTAACACATTTGAAACTTATGATGCTGTGGGTAACAGAGAAGATTTACAAAATGTAATCTATGATATCTCTCCAACAGACACACCATTTATGTCTTCAATCGGTGCAGGTAATGCTGAAGCGACTAAACATGAATGGCAAACTGACTCACTAGCAACAGCGGCATCAAATGCTCAAATAGAAGGTGATGATTCACCAAATGCTGCATTATCTGCTACCACTCGTGTTTTCAACCACACACAGATTTCATACAAACCTGTTATGGTCTCAGGAACACAAGAAGCAGTTATACATGCAGGTAGAGATTCAGAACTTGCTTATCAAATAGCAAAAGCAGGTAAAGAACTTAAAAGAGACATGGAAGTAGACCTTACAGGCAAAACAGACGCAACAGCAGGCTCAGGCAATGGTGGTGCAGCTCGTAAGTCAAGAGGTTTTGAATCATGGACAGTAACTAACAACTCTTATGGTTCAGGCGGTTCAAACTCTAGTGGTTCTGTAACAGACGGAACACAAAGGGTTTTAACTGAATCACTATTGAAAGGTGAGTTAAAATCTTGCTTTGACAATGGTGGAGACCCTGACCTACTACTTGTTGGTTCATTCAACAAACAAAAAGTATCAGGATTTACTGGTAACTCAACTCGTATGGACATGGCAGAAGATAGAAGTCTCGTGGCTACTATTGATGTTTATGTTTCTGACTTCGGTGAAGTAAGAGTTGTTGCTGATAGATTCCTTCGTTCTTCAGGAAGAAGTGCGTTGATTGTCGATACAGAAATGTTTGCGACTGGTTTCTTAAGACCTTTCCAAACACAAGAACTAGCAAAAACTGGTGATGCTGAGAAAAGACTACTACTCGCTGAGTGGACATTAGTCTCTAAAAATGAAGCAGCTTCATCAACACTTGCTGACTTAACAACATCATAAAAATATTTTTCATGTGACTTCCTCACTATGAAGGGGCAGGTTTTTCTCATATTGTTTTCCTGCCCCACTTAGATACCAAATTAATAATGGCCTTGAAGAAGGTATCTCTTCGGAACGAGGGTTATTAACACGGAGACTTTAATGAGAACATTAAACGATTATTTTGTCAGTGGCAGAGTTACTGACATATCAACAGCAGGTTCAACTTTTGTAGCTGTGCCTGATGGTGGCAGAATTATTAAAATTATGTCTGTCCTACAAGGAGCTATAAGTGGTGGCAACGCTGCGATTACTTTCGAGATTGGTGGTACTGCTGTAACAGGTGCAGGTTTTACAGTTGCACACTCAGGTTCAGCAGTAGGCACAATGGATGGTTCTGTTCCTACAGCACTTAACAGAGTTGAAGAAG
>Ga0209348_1001878_pt1 | contig 10071 bp, 11 predicted proteins | sample ETNvirenome_2_30_FD_184065 | JGI IMG/M metagenome (GOLD analysis project Ga0209348, IMG submission 184065) | Marine viral communities from the Pacific Ocean - ETNP_2_30 (SPAdes) (version 2) | ecosystem: Environmental > Aquatic > Marine > Oceanic | place: Pacific Ocean | collected 2013-06-22 | reverse complement strand
CCAGGTCCAGGATCACAAAATAAAGCTCCAAAAGTTGTTGTAATGAAAATTAGTGATGAAGAATCATGTAGCAATGAAGAATCACCTAGTGATCAAGAAATTGTCCACATACAAGCCGGTGAAACTGAAGATTCAGGTTGCGGTGATGATTGCGGCTGTAATAAAGAAGACGATAGTAAAGGCAAAACAATTTACGATGGTGAGTTAGATATGGCTAGGCTAGAATTATTGAAAGCTAATGAATATGCAGCTAAATTATTTCACCATATAGGTAATCATCCTGAAAGTGATTACCTTGAAGGTTGGGTAGCAAGTAAAATTACTAAAGCAGCAGATTATCTATCATCAGTATATCATTATCTAGATTATGAAGATAACTTCCCTACTAGAGAACCTTGTTATAGTGATGAGGAAGAAAAAGATGATGATTTAGAGTTAGATGATGATGATATGACCAAAACTGCTAAAGAAACAGGTTTTGGAGCCTAAACTAATTTACCCATTTACTGTATAAACTGTTTTCAGTTTTTTTAATAAATTCACTATAACAATTAAACAAATAATTGTCTATTTGACTAGGCTTTAAATTTTTTATATAAGGTTTTATTTTTTTACTATATATTGGTTTTATATCCCACTCATTTTTATTATTATAAATTCCACTTAAACCAAAATCAAATATTTTCCAAACCTTATCTTTTTTAGAGTAACCAATATTTGTTTTCTTAATATCTATATGAGCTATATTAAGTTTATTCAATTGTTTCATAGACATTTTAATATCTTTTAAATAATTATCAATTTCATTATTTTTAGGAAATAATAATTTTGCTTTAGAATCTTTGTCAATAGTTGCAAATTTTTCCATTAATATTTCTCTATTTTTTTTATCTACGTTATAAATTTTTATTAAACTTTTATGAGGATTTTTTTTAATTAAATTTGCAACTTCTAATTCATTTTCAGTACATCTTATTTTAAATGCTTTTTCACCCATATAACCTATATTACTAAATTTTTCTTCCCCTATAAAGAAAAATTTTTTTTTCTTACTAGTTATCATAAAGAATCTAATTTTAAATCTTAAACTAATTTATTATCAAATATTCTTTTTACCTCTTCATCCATAGAGCCGTATAAGTCCATAATTATATCTCTTCGCGTTTTTTCGTCTGAATTTTTATATTTATTACGGATATCAGTAGCACCTCCAGTAGGTTCCCCTAATACATCATACTGAACAGTAGGAACTTTCATTAAATAGGCATTTAATTTTTTATCTTGACTTGCAAACTTTAAATTTTCATTATCTCTATAAAAATGCAAGGGGGTATCTGGATTGTTTAAATAATCATCTGGAAATCTTCCTACATCTCTTTCACCACCTGCAAAAATAACTTTAGTTTTTTCTAAATCGTAACCTTCTAAAGCTTGATTAGGTGCAATTTTACCACCAACTGAATATGTAGTAGTTGATTGTTTAATATCGTTAGGATCAACCCCTGCACTTTGCATCATTATCTTTTTTTCTTCAAAAGAAAAAGGTGATTTATTTGGTTCTTGTTTATCACTGGTAGTAATAAAAACGTCAGCAGTTGGAAATTTTTCTTTTATTTTATTATATACAGCTGCATGACCTTTATGAAAAGGGTGAAATCTACCCGGGTAAATAATTACAGTTTTCGGTAAACTTTCTGCATCTTCAAATTCATTTATAATTTTAAACATTTCATTAAATGAACCTAACTTTTTTCTACCCGGGGGATGCATTTGTAATCTTGTTCCTTCTCCTGTATTAAAAATAGGAGGGTTATTAACATAAAATTCTTCATCCCCAGGTTTACCTGCCATAAAATTAGCTCTACTGAATTCTAATCTATCTACTAATTTAACTGCATTTCCATCTCTATCAATAGCAACATAACCTTCAGGAGATGATACTTTTAATGTACCATCTTCCCCATCAATAAAGTGCTTAGTTTTATAAACTGCATTATTATACTTGTTTATAAAAATTTGTTTAGCTTCTGATAAATGTTTACTAATTTTAAATAAATTTACTATATTTGTTTTTTCTTTTTGTATATTGGATAATAAACTATCATAGGTTTCACTTATTTTTTTCTGCCCTGCTTCAGTTTTCCTTTTTAAAATTTCTTTTTCTTTTCTATTTTTTATAAAATTAACAAATGTATTATAGCTATTTTCAGCATCTTTTAAGTATTCACCTTGTTTGATTTCTACATTAGTGTATATGTTAATTAAGTCTAATGGTAAAGATTCATAATTTACAGGAATTTCTTCAACTAAATTTAAAATATTCTTTATTTGATCTGTTTCATCTTTTGTTAGAGTAACTACCCCGGTATCATCTTTAAAGAAAGCATCATCATACCATACATCATTAGATTTATTTAAATTATCAACTTTTACTCCAAATTTAGCACCTCCACCTAAATCATCATATTCAGTATGAAAAATAATACCAAATTTTGATTGAGCCATTTTTTTACCTAAATCTGAATCTACTTCAACCGCATATTTTATAGTATTAGGTTTGAAAGTTAAATGCTTAACCCCATCAATATCTTCTATTTTTAAAGAAGAATCATCAAACATAAAATCTCCTTGTAATATATTTTTTATTCCTAATTCGGGTAAATATTTTAATGCTTTTTTAAGTTTATCTGCTAAACCTGGAGCATTTCCATGATTTAATTCTACATCTTGATCAGTATAATTAAATTTAGGATTTATATTAAAAATAGATTTTGTACCTACGAAAAATTTACCGTTAACAGGGTTAATACCTACAAACATCGCTGGTGCTCCGTCCCATTTAACTGTAGTACCAACTCTACCACTATTAGTTTCAAGATGATTTAATAAATCAATTAAAAATTTACGTGCAGTATCATAACCTTGTTTACCCTGTTTCAATACTAATTCTTCCAAATGGGTTAAATGGGTATTAGCCTTTGCAGCTTCAGTTATTAGATATTGTTTAAAAGTTTTCATTTTATTTTACTGTTAAACCTACTGCACCGAAAAAACTATCAGATTCTATCTTTGAAACATTAAAATGCTCAGTAATAATTTTATATACATCACTAAATGTAGTTGAATCATCTATTTTAAAAGCATATGAGTTAAAATTACCATTACAAGCCCATAGTATATTAAATTTATGACCGTCGTCATTCCAGTAATAAAGTACTTGTAAAGCTCCAATAATATTTTTTATGTTATTTTCATTTTTTACTAGATTTAAAATATTTTCATTAGATAACCATTGCTTAAAAGAAGATATTACTTGACTATTAACATTAGGTTTAGGAGTACCATATGATAATAAATTAAAAACTGCATTTTCTTTTACTGATTTACTTTTTTCACTATCTAATACAGTTTTTATCATATTTACTAATGTTTCATAAGCTACCTTACTACCTTTACCGGCTTCAGAAAAAGGTATGTTAAATTTTTCAGAAATAGTTTTAATATTCTTTAAAGCAATATCTGGATTACCAGTACCCATTCTAGCTTCTTTTGCTTTTACTTCAATAAATTCTCCCTTTCTTTCTAAATCACCTACACCTGCTTTTTTTGTATCTGATAAAAATATTATTCCAGCCAATTCTGGCCAACCTACACTAACTGAACCTTTACCCGGCTGATAGCTAATAGCTTCTACAAGTTCTTTTGAATGTTCTCCAATAAATTTTGATGGGTGATTTGAAACTACAAAATCCACCCAATTAAATTCTTTATCTAATGGTAAATCATCGCTTATTTTATTACTATTTAAATCATTTACTATTTCAAGAACTTCTTTAAAAGCATCACTATCATCCATATCAACAAAATTCATAATATGATTTTTAATTGCAGATACTGCATCTTTATCTCCTGATGAAAGGCTTGAAGAATTTTTTCCTAAATTTAATAATTTTGATATACCATTATCTATTTTTTCTTGTACTTTTGGTTCGTTAGCAGACATATATACCTTACCTGCCCCTTCTTTTTTGCTACGACCTTTAGGTACCCTAAATTCAGCACCTACAGCATCTTCTAATTCTTTATCATCAAAGGGTAATCCATACTGTACAGTATCACTAGGCATTTTTGATCTTAAATCTTCACCAATTACCTTCTGTCTAGGTAGTTTGGGTACCTTTTTACCTGCTGCTTCCTGCAAGTATATATCTGTTAATGATTTCCAGCTCATGTTGCAACGTCGATATCTTGTGAATATTTTTTCATCATATTAATTAATTTTTGTAAAGATTCTTTAGCATTTACTTCATTAATATCAGAAAAATCAGCAAGGGCTTCAACATCGCTTGGTTCAATTTTTGTAACTAAAGCTTTTTTAATTAATCTTATTAACAAAACTTCCCCTTCAGGTGATAATTGCTTAACTTCTGGTTCAGGGGCTGGAGCTTCAGCTGGTTCTTCTACTGGCAACTCAGTTGGTAACTCAGTTTCATCTTGTTCTAATACTTTATTATATTGTTTTAAGAATTTTTTCATTATATATCTATATTTTTAATTTTTTTGGCTATTTTTTTCATAACATCACCATAAGCTTTGTTAATTTCTTTTTGAGGATCTCTTTGAAAAGATCTTCTTGTAGGGTCATTAGCTAAACTTTGTGCTACCCTTATTGCTTTTTCTTGATCTTTAGTTAAAAATTGTTCTTGATCTTCTATTTTTCTTAATGATAATAAAGTATTAAACATTTTTTCTAATTCTTTATATTCATTACTACCATCATTTACAAATTGACCAGGTTGTATTTTTGAATTATGAAACTGATCTACTAATTTATCTTCTCTATTATAAAGTTCTTGTCTTGCATCAGCGTACTGACTGTTATTTCTAAAAGCGTGTGCCTTTTGTCTTAATTTAGCCTTTTTTTCTGGATCTTTTTCTTTCATGACTTGCATGAACAGATCTTTACGTTCTTTTTCTCTTTCAAGATGACTTTCATAATCATACTTCTTTTTAAACTCATCTGTTTCAGCTGCTCCTGAACGTATTTTACTTACATCTTTATTAACAAAATCACTAAGATTAGTTAAAAACTTATTTAACAATACATCAGGGTTTTTACTATCATATGCTGCACCAGTCATTCCATGCTTATTCATTGAATACAATCTTGCAAAACTTGCAGCATCTAATATATCTTGAATAGTCTTTCCTTGAAGACTTCTCATAAAATCTCCGAATGAACTACTGGATTTAACTATAGCTTGTATTTCTTCGGCTGAAGAGCTAATAACTGGGCCATATTCTCTTAGAAAAGAGTTGGCTACTTTATCAAATTTATCCATATTATTATTTATCTAATTAGAAGTAGTTTTGTAGATAGTCTATTAAAGTAATCTTTATTCAAAAATGTTAGTTCATAACGCTTAGTAAAGTTTTTAACATTTGAAAAGGTATATCTGCTTATATCTAAATTATTGATTTTACTAATCATAGAATTAATTGTAGTTTGAGCCTTACCATCATTAATACTAATCAAATGGTCTAAATATACTATTGAATATTTACTAATATAAATTTTAACTGGTAATATTTTATCAACTTTACGTAAAAAATTAGTAAAAAACGTTAAAATATCTTTTTCAGTATAATATTTTGTTAATTCACAATCATCTAGCTGGGTATTATTAAAATAAACTATAGATTTAGTATTACAATCTAATAATTTGTCGCATATACCATATATAGTATAATGAAATATAAATTTTTTAACTGATAAATTATTAATACTTTTTTCTAAAAGGTTAAACTCATGTAGTGAGTTAATTATTTGATGCTGAATATTATCTATTAACAGTTCATTGAAGTCTATTATAGTAAAATCATAATTTTCTATATGTAGGTCAGACATCATTCATTTATTATAATACTGTTCCAGAAAAATTTTAGGCGCTTTACCTATTCTGCAGTTTATAATACCGTTATAATAATTTTCACTTAATAGTACATCTTTTTCAAATTGCATTTTAGCTTCGAAGTATGATAACTCAAATTTACTATTGCAAAATTTTAAAATTTTAAAAATAAATTTATCATTACCAAATGTAGATATATCTAAGTTTAACGCATCAGAAGAACCGGTATATGTTTTCCAATCACTTTCTATATGATCAATACGTTTACGTTTTTTACCCTTTAAAGGTTTACGTCTAATTTTTCTAGTCATTTGCTTTTTACCTATATATTTTTTACCGTTTATAGTATTGGTAATTTCATATATAAAGCCGAAAGCATTTTCAGGAATAGCTTCATTAACTTTCCATATACCTGTATCCATTCAGATATTTACTACTACTTTTTATTTTTTCTACGTTTCTTACGTTTTGGTTTAATAGCACCTCTGCGTGTTTGTACTGCTCCTAATGCAAAAGGTTTTCTATAATCACCTGGAGCATAAAAATCCCCTTGTGTATGACCTACTGCAGCAGCTGGACCTAATGCGCCACCACCTACACTATTTTCATCCTCATCTTTTACTTTTTTTCTACCTTTAGTTTTAGATAATTCTTTTTTCTTATCTTTATGAACTCGAGTTTTTGAACCCATAAATCCTTGTTTATTTTTTCTAACTTTAATATCTTCAGCATTTTCTTCTTTTGCATCTAAATAAGCAGCTATTGCCATTTCTCTTTTTTTCTTTTTAGACTTACCTTTAAACTGCGGAGCTTTAGACTTTTGAAAATCTTTTACATAATCACCAGCATCATGTTTTTTAGGGTTAAGTTTTTCATTTAAACTTTTAATAAATGCTTTTTCAAATAAAGTTGTTTTTTTCATAATAGTATTTATAATTAATATGTGAATTTATTAGATCAATATATAGATGAAATAGAAAAAGACTTGCAAATTAATGAGTTCAATTTAAAAGATTCATCGATGAAGACCCCTGCAAGAAAACATTATTGGGTATCAAAATTAATTAGGCATAAAAAAAATCTTTTAATACTAAGAAAGCAAAGAGATAATATAAAAAGAGAAGTAACTGAAAAATTAATTGAGGAAAGCCCGGTAAAAATTACATTACCAGTTGCAGAAAAAGCAAGTTATAAGCATGAAAAAATGAAAGAGGTATCAGAAAAAATAAATGAAGAAGAATTAATTATAGAATTTCTTGAAAAAACTGAAAAAACTTTTAGTGCTGTAGGTTTTGATATAAAAAATATTATTGAAATAATGAAGATGGAACAATTGTAATGAAATTTATTTTAGATAAAAATAAGATTCGTTTAATATCAGATCAGATAGATGATATAAGAGAACATTTTAGTGTTAAAGATGATACCGCAAGATTTAGATTAAGAGGTAGAGCAAGATTTTATTCTAACCCTCGTATATATTGTATTACCCCAACAGGTTTATTTGAACCGGGTTTATTTTTTGACATATTAAGTTATATAAAAAATGAATATTCGGATGTTAATATAGAAGTAGATGAAGATGTACAAGATATAGTTAAACCAAATAATTTTAAAAAAAGTTCGGTATATAATTTATTAAAATATCCTTTAAGAGATTATCAATTATCATCAGTAGAAAATGCTTTAAAATTTGGTAGAGGAATAATTAAATTAGGTACCGGTGGTGGTAAGACATTAACTATAGCCTCATTACTTATGAGTTTATATGAAGATAATCCTAAATTAAAAATTTTAATTATTGTTCCGGATTTAGGATTAGTTAATCAAACTTATAGTGATTTTGATGAATATGATGTAAAATTTAAGTTTACGAGATGGACGGGTAAAATTAAACCCGATCTTACTGCTAATTGTATAATAGCTAATAGAGGTATATTACAAAGTAAATTTGAAGATAATGATTGGATAAAATATGTTGATACTTTAGTAGTTGATGAATGTCATACTATAAAAAAATCTAATAAAATTAGTAAAATGGTTAGTCAAATAACCACAAATAATAAGTTTGGTTTAACCGGTACGTTACCTGATAATAAACCTGATGAATGGAATATTTTAGGTAAATTGGGTAAGGTTATATATGATAAGGATAGTTATGAACTTAGGTTAGAGAGTTATTTAACTAACGTCGATGTTAAGGTAATAGACGTTAAATATAATGACAAACCGTTATATGTTTCAGGTAATAATAATTTTAAAACTGAATTAGATTTTATATATACAAATGAATTTAGAAATAATGTTATCGATAATATCTGTAATAAATTTAATAATAATTCTTTAATATTAGTAAATCATTTAGCTCATGGTGATGCATTATATGATAAATTGTCTAAAAGTAAAGATAAGCAAGTCTTTTTTGTCAAAGGAGAAGTAGAGGTTGAAACTCGAGATGAAATTAAAAAGATTATGGAAACTAATAGCAATGTTATTTGTATAGCTATGAGTTCAATTTTTAGTACTGGTATAAATATTAAAAATATCCATATGATTATGTTTGCATCCGGTGGTAAAAGTTTTATCAGAACTATTCAATCAATTGGTAGAGGTTTAAGATTGCATGAAAGTAAAAATAAATTATTAATTATTGATATATGTGATCAACTAAAATATGGTATACGCCATGGCGATAAAAGAAAAGAAATTTATAAATCTGAAAAAATAAATTTTACTACTACTCAGATAGTTGAAAAATAATATTATTATACTATAATTAAGTTATGGCTAATACTAAAAAAACGACTGGTAAGCGCAGAGGACCTAAACCTAAAAAAACTGAATTTTACGTTGATCCAAGAGAACTTAAACAAGAACTAATTGATTATTATGAATCAGAAGATTGTACTTCTAAATTAGGTGATATGATACATAAAATAGCTCACGGTCTAAGTTATTCTTCAAATTTTATAAATTATACATATCGAGATGAAATGGTAGGGGATGCATTGGTAAAAATGTATACGGCTGTTACAAATAAAAAATTTGATATAACATCAGATTATAATCCATTTTCATATTTTACAACCATAGCTTTTCATGCTTTTATAAATAGAATAAAAAAAGAAAAGAAGCATGCAGAAACCTTAAGTCAATATAAAGAAAAAATATATGAACAAGAGATGTTAGAATCTACCGATGGTAGGGTTTATGTCAAACCAATGAGTGATGATATAGACGATAACGATGGTAATGAATAAAATAGCTATATTTTCTGATATACATTTAGGTGTACACCAGAATAATGATTTCTGGCTTGGTGTAGCTAATAAATGGGCTGATTGGTATATTAAGGAGCTCAAAGATAAAAATATTACTGATATAATATTTTGTGGGGACTTTTTTCATTATAGAGATGAAATATCGGTTAAAACTTTAAATTTTGCTAAAGATTTATTAGATAAATTTAAAGATTTTAAAATTACAATGATTACTGGTAATCATGATGCATGGTATAAGGATACTTCTGAAATTAATAGTTTAAGTATTCTTAAAGGTTATAAAAACTTAACTGTTTATGATAAACTTGCAACTGTAGATTATAAAAATAAAATAGTATCTTTTTGCCCTTGGGGTACTAAAATTGATGATATACCTAATAGTGATTTAATATTTGGTCATTTTGAATTAGAAAATTTTAAAATGAATATGTTTAAAATTTGTGATCATGGTGATGATCCAGATATATTGGTAGAAAAATCTAAATTAATTTTTACCGGTCACTTTCATGCTAGAGATGAAAAACGTTATAAAAAACAAGATAGTTCTATTATATATGTCGGTAATCCTTATGAGATGGATTTTGGCGATACAATGCAAACTAAAGGGTATTATATTTTAGATTTAGAGGATATGTCATATGAGTTTTTTGAAAATAATATTACACCAAAGCATATTAAAATGATTTTATCTAAACTGATTAATATAACAGATGTAGAAAATGTATTTAAAAACTCATTACCTGGTAATATTATTAAATTAATTATTGATAAAAATATCAGCAGTGATCATTTGGATGCTTTAGTAACAAAACTAACTACGTATAAGCCAGTTGAATTAAGGATTGATTATGATGTAAATTATAATAAACTTAAGATAA
>Ga0209348_1001877_pt1 | contig 10075 bp, 9 predicted proteins | sample ETNvirenome_2_30_FD_184065 | JGI IMG/M metagenome (GOLD analysis project Ga0209348, IMG submission 184065) | Marine viral communities from the Pacific Ocean - ETNP_2_30 (SPAdes) (version 2) | ecosystem: Environmental > Aquatic > Marine > Oceanic | place: Pacific Ocean | collected 2013-06-22 | reverse complement strand
AACGCAACAGAAGCTGCAAAAGCTGCAGGGTATTCTAAAGAATCTGCGTACAATCAAGGTTATAGATTATCACAAAATGCAGAAGTTAAAGAAAGAATTTTTGAGTTAGAACAAGAACTTGAAACAAATGTAGATGTGGTATCTGAGTTAGAGCAACAATATACTATGGCAAAGAATAATGGTCATGGTAATGTTGCTATTAAAGCTTTAGAATTATTATCTAGAGTTAGAGGTGCTAAGAGTGAGAATGAGATTGATATTTCTGAAGAGGGTATTGAAGCTAATATAGTAGAATGTTTAAATATATTAGGTAAAGATAAAGTAAAAAGTATACTTGGGAAATGTAACTTTACTTTACAGTTAAAATTAGATAAAGAACAGCACCAACAGCACCAAGAAAAAACAGAAGAAGAACTCCAATAACAAAATTTTCTATCATTTGAGCTTGTTTTCTTTTAGCTTTTTCTATTGCTTCTTTTTTTTTCTTTCTTATATTTACTTGGATTCTAATTACTTCATTCCAAGCATTTGGACCATAGTTTAAATTAACAAAGTTACGAAGTTCGTTCTCCATTTGTTGTGCTTTTTTAAGAGCAGCAAATGATTCTAGAGCTTCCTCTTCAACAGAACCAAAAGACCTACCTTTCGCTTTATTATGACCTTCCTTAACCTGTTGAATAGCACCCATCCATCTACCAAGGTCTTTGGACATACCTTCAATTTCTTTCCCAACTTGAAATCCTCTTTTAATCGCATTATATGCAGTCGTAGCAACACCAATAGCTGATATAGGGTCCACATCATCTCCTTATTTATAAGACCATATCCAAGGTCTTGGACTCGTTACTGATTTTCTAGGCATAGTATCTAAATGTATAAATCTTTTTGCATGCACTCCATTTTGTTTTACTCCAATACCTGTAAAGCCTAACTCTATAGCTAGTTTTACTATTTCAAAAGCTTTATGTCCAGAGCATACAACATCAACAGCACAACCTTTTAAATGAGCTGACCTTTTACTACCACCTATAGCTATATTATGAGCTTCACTTCTATAACCAGAACTAATAGTCATAGGTTGTTTTAGTTTATCTCTTAACTCATCAAGTTTTTCCATAAAGGTTTCATCCATATTTATCTCACCTGTACCTTGACATCTTAGTTCATCTTCAGAAAAGTATCTCCATCTTTTATGCATATTAGAAACCTTTGTAAGAAGAAGCTACCATTAAGTCTCCACCATTTTTTCTGTTGTAGACTTGTCCACCTTTTTTAGCACCACCTATACCAAAAATATTTCTTGACTTTTTCTTAACTACTTTCTTTTTTCTAGGTCTATCTGAGGGAGGGGTTAAACCTTGTGAAGAAAAATCACCAAGTAAATCATCACCTTTTTTAGGACCTAATCCTCTTAAATATCTTCCTAAAGATTCTTTACCAAAAGATTTAAAACCTGCTTTCATCATATCTTCTTTAGTTACAGCAGCTTTTTCTGTTCCTTCTTTATCTTTAAAAGTTTTCATTTTTCTTTTCTTTGCAGCACCAATAGTTCTAGATAAACCACCTTTTCTACCTACCTCCATTAGCCTTCTTTGTTTTTCTCTTGTGCTCATTCTCATTTTATTCTCCTTTAATTATTAGATTGTCTTCTTATCATGTCATCAATTTTACTTTCAAGCCTATCAAATCTTTGCATAAGCTGTGCCATATCATCTTTAACATCTTCTTTAGTAGCATACATAAGTGCCATATTTTCTTTAGACTTAGATAACTCATCTTTTACTTTACTTATAGCACCAGATGTGGAACGTATCCACCATAAGAATCCACCTATTGCCATAGTTAATATTGCATTCCATATCATTGTCATATCTGCCATTTAGTTCTCCTAATCTATTTGTTTACCTGTTAATCTTGAATATAAATCATAAATTCTATTAAAGGGTATACGTGTACCTGTTTCAAATTCACTTAACATTATTGATTGTTCTGGTATTTCATCTGCTAAAAAAATATTTTGGTCTGCAAATATTATATCACTAAATTCATCTTCTCTACCTGATAATACACCATCTTTAGTTAAAGATGTATACATATCTGCTTCATCCATTCCTAATTTTCTATAAGCTTTTACTATTCCTCTAAGTCTTTGTGCATGTTTTAATTTATTTTCTTGTGATTCTGCATAAGCATCATATATTTCATTAGGGTCACTAACAGAATAATCTCTAATTTTATTTGTAAATCTACTTTTAGCTCTTCTCATATCCCTAATTGGTTGATTAGTAGTAAAACTAAAACTATCTGATAAATTTGCTTTTTGTCTTTTAATACCAAAAAATGCAGGGAAATCTACTTCACCAGGATTTATACCAAAACCATATTGATTTACTTCTTGACCCTCACCTCTTTGTTCTCTTGAATCTAAAAAATTTTTTCTTTTAACAAAAAAATCTACAGTTCCAGGTGTAAATGTACTTAATAAAACTCTTGTTATAGGTGCTAATGCACTTTCATCTGCAACTGCACCTTTACCTCTATATGCTTCTAATGCAGACGCAAATGCCATAGATGGATTAGTAAATGGTGCTATTACATCTTGAATAGCTTTTGTATACATATCATTTAATTCTGTTTCATTATAATCTTGATTATTTATTGCAGCATTTATAACCATTTTAACAGGATTTTTAATATAAGCATAAGGGTCAATAGGTCCTAAGTTCATATACTCTACTTCTATATCACCTTTTTTATTTCTTTGTATAGGACTTAAGAATATTTTATTTGTACCTTGTTCCCAAGGTGCTAATGTTTTTTGAAGCATAGCTTCTTGTTCATCAGTAATACCAAATATTTCTTTACTTTGGTCAACAGCAGCATCTCCTGCTAAAGCTGCAACAGACATACCTGCTAATCTTTTATATCCTATATTACGTATAGCTTTTTCATTTATCTCTCCTTTAAATCCTGCATCTCTTAACTCTTGAGCTGTTTTACCACTTATATCTTTCCATGAATTTTTAGCTAAATTATAACTATTACGAACCATTTCTGCAGGAAAAGCTACAAAGTTACCTACAGGAAAAGCACGTAAAGATTTAATTGCTTTAGGTACAAGATTATAATTAGGCATCATATCTCTTGTTCTTTGTGCAACAAATCTTTCTAATTGTTCTTTTGGCATATCAGGAAAAGCTTTTTTATAATTTTTCATTAAGTTTTCAAAGTTTGCTATTTTAAATAAATTATCTTCTGCTTCATATAATTGAGTTGTTTTTTCTACACCTTTTTTAACTCCTCTACCTGCTGCAGTTTTTTGTGCAATACCATCAGGACCTAAATTAAAACCTTCTTGTGCTGATTTTCTTAGTTGTCTAGCATCAATAGCACTATCAACAACACCTAATTCTTGATAACGAGCTAATCTTTCTCTACCTTCTTTTGTATTTATATTTAATAATCTTCTAGAAGTATCTTTAAATGCTTTACCAAATTGTGAGGGATTAACAGTACCATTTGCTGTCATAATAAATAAGTTACCTAATATATTTCTACCATGAGTAGGTATAGAAAATACAGTTTTCATAGCTTGTGATGTAGCTTTTATTTTCATCCAAGATTTAAGCCAACCTGCTTCACCTATAAATACATCAGTACCTTCTTCAATACCTTTTTTCCAAGCATCATTTAAAAATAAACCTTTTAATGGGTCATTAATATTATTTTGAACACCACCTAAACCTAATCTTTCTACTTGTTGAAAAGCAACATCTTCACCTTCTGGTGTTTTTCCTACTTGACCTTTACCTATACCTTTTAGTCTATCTCTTGTAGCAGCTCCTGCAGCTAAAGCTTCTTCTGCTATTTCTTTTCTAAATTTATATTCTGATTTAAGATTTGCTAATTTAGTAAAACTATTAACATAGTTTACATAAGGGTCTTTTACTTCTCCCCATAAATTTCTTATTTCAGTAGGTATCTCTTTTCTTTGTTTTAATATTTTAGATGTTCTAGGTTTAACACCTTTTAAAAAAGCATTAAACTCACCTCTTTTCATACCATCTGTATAAGCTGTTAATACTTGTCCAATATCTTCTTCAGCTATTTTTAAAGTATCTCTAAAATATCTTATAGCATTTTCTACAGTTTCTGGGTCTTTCTTTTTTAAATCTTTTAAATTATAATTAGGGTCATCAAATATACGATATGTTCTATTTAAATATGTATTTAAATTTTTACCTATAGTTGTTTTTAATTTTCCACCTGCTATATTTTTTTCTACATCTTTAGAAAGAGTATCTATCTGTCCTCTCATTTTTTCTAATACTTTTGCAGTTTCAGGAAACTGTCTTCTAATACCTTCTAAAGCACCTAAGTCTCCACCTAATGCATTATTTAATCCTTGTAAATTTTCATCAGTTGTTTTTAATCCTTCTTTTTTTGCAGTCTCTTTTAATGCTATAGATAATTCTTCTGCTCTAGTTATTGCAGCTTTTGTAGCTCCTTCTCTTTCAACTAATAAACTTAATGCTTTATCATTTAATCCCATTCTAGATGTACCATATCTTTTTATTTTTTCTTTGATACCTTTTAATGGAACTGACTCACCTATATAAGCAGTTGCTTCTTTTGCACCTTTAGTTAAAAATTTAGCTACATCAGTATTAGCACCTGCTTTAAATAAAACACCTAATCCTGAAAAAGCAGCACCAAAACCACCTTCAAGTAATAAGTTATTAGCAAAAGCTCTAGCATATTTTTGTGCTACACTATCTTCAGGATTTACTTTTAGTCTTTCTAGTATACTACCAAAGGTTCCTATTTTTTTTCCTTGTTCATCTTCTACATCTTCATTAACATAGTCTGCTATAAAATTAACAAAGTTATCTTCAGGTTTTTCTAAAGCAGTTGTACCAATAGCAAAACCTGTACCTACTTTAGTACCTTTAAGTATTTTACCTGTTTTAGTTGCAGTATCTATTTTTTTTAAATTAGCTGCTTGTCCTACAGCACCTAATGCTTTTACACCTCCTAAACCTCCTACAAAAAAACTACCTATTTCTCCTATTGTACCAAAACCAGTATCAGTAGGTTTAAATAATGCCTGTGCTCCTTTTTGAATTGATTCAGGAGTTATATCTCTATATGTTTCACCAACTTTTTTTGTAAACTCAGGTGCAACAGCTTCACTTATAAAACCAATACCTTCACCAAGACTACCTGCTAATCTACCTGCAGCACGACCTAAACCAAAACCAGGTCTTCGTAATTCATCAGGGTCTGTTTTTAATAAGTTTTGATATTCAAGATTAGTTTTTCTATATTCAGTAGGGTCTAAACCTTTAGACTTTATATATTCAGTTCGTTCTTCTTTAGTTTGAAGACCACCCTGTTTATATAAATCTTCAATTTCATTATATGTATCAGTAAATTTACTACTATAGGGAGACAATACTGCCATTTATTGATTTCCTCCTAAACCTTCAGATGATACATCACCTAAAGATTGTGTGTCTATTTGACTAAAGCCTTCTCTATATATTCTATCTATCTCATTATTAATTGCATCTAAACCATTTTGTGCAATTAAGTTATCTATATTTCCTGATTGTTGTAATAGTCTTAATGCATAGCTTTTAATATTACCTAATTGTTTTCTATATTCTTGAGGTAATAAAGCTTCAGTTTGTGAGTTAATTGGAATATTTCTATTACCAATTTTAACTGTTCCTTTTTGAGAAGTTAATTTATCTACTTCATCAGATAAAAATTTATAGTCTTTTGCATCAACTCCTGCATTAACAGCTTCTAATTCTAACTCTCTTTCTTTTAATGCTAACTCAGCTTTCATTAATTTAAGTTGTTCATCTTTAAATTTCTTTTCTGCTGTTTTAGCTTTTCTAACTTGGTCTCTTTCTTCTCTAGTTAATTCAACATTTAGTTCTTCTTTTGCTAAACCAGTCTTAGCTGCAAAAGCTTTATCCTCTGCATCTTGTTTAGCATTTGTAGCTTTCTCATTTATAGCTTGTAAATTTTCTAAAATTTTAGAATCCTTTGCTGCTTTAGATGCAGTAACTAATAAATTCTTTTCAGGAGTTGCTCCCATTATTCCTAAACCAAGATTAGCAAGTTGCATATATCTACTCTTAGTTGCATCTTTTTCTACAGCAGCAGCTCTATCTACTTGTCTTTGTTCAGCTCCTGCTAACATTTTTAATAAAGCATCTTCTTTAGTTCTAATATTTTTTTCAAAATCAGTTAACTCTGGTTTTGTTTTAGTTGTAGTAGTAACAGGTTGTTCTTCTTTTTTATCTAATGATGCTAAACCTTCTTTTTTAATAGGACCACCTGCAGGAGCTGTTCCTACTGTTGCTTTTGCTTCAGGTGAAATATCATCTATAACAACATTACCACTTGAATCAACAACAAGTCCTCCTCCTAATCCTGAAGGGTCTAAATAAGCTGTACCTCCAGGAACATCTGTTTGAATTACATTACCATCTTTATCCATAACAAGCCCTACACCACTAATACCAGGTCCTACAATTCCTCTTGTACCTTCAGCTTTTACTCTATCTTGTATAGCATCACTTTTATCAGGGAACATAGACATATCTCTTTTATTATCTTTTTTACCAAATATTTCTAATAGTCCTGCTAATCCACCTGCAACTCTTTTTATAATAGGACCACCTTCTTTTTTACCCATAAGACCTACTGCAGCTAATGGATTCTGTCCTGTAAAAGCTCCATATAATCCTGCAGCAGTTGTAGCACCACCTAATAGTGTTTGTCCTAATGAAGGAGCAGGAGGAGGTGGAGGTGCAAATTGTGTTGTAGTTAATGGAGCACCTGTTACTACTGCTTGATATTTTTGCATAGCTTCATATGGTTCTTGTTTCTCTTGTAAGAATTGTCTATATGCTTCATCTAATGCTGTTTGTGCTTGACGTTGTTTTGTTTCACCAACAGTTTGTTGAGCACCTAATTCTTGTAAACCAGTCTTTAATGCAGCAGGAGCTATATTAGCTAACTGTGTAGCACCTTGACCCATACGTGTTCTTTCAGCTTCTAATGCTGCTCTAGCATCTTTAAATGCTGCAGCACTACCTTTAGCTTGTATATCAGCTAATGCTCTTTGTTGGTCTGCTATTGCTTGTGCTTCTAATAATGTACCTCTTGTACCACCAAAAGAACCTTGAGCTACTTGTGCTGCTCTTAGTTTAGGTAATACATTTTGTTCAAAAGCTTTTTGTGATTCTCTTTTTTCTATGTCAGTTACAGCTTGTTGATAAGGAGACATAGCTTCTTGTAATTGTTCACCTGTAATTTGAGCTGCAGCTTGTCTTGTTAAATCTTCTGCTTCTGCAAACTTAGGAGCTACTTGTCCTTGTAATCCTGCTATACCTGTAAAGGTTGCTTCTTGCTCTGGAGTAAATTGAGCAATTGTTGGACCTTCATATGGCTTAAATCCTTCTTCAACTCTTTTATTATATAAAGCTTGTGCTTTACTTAATATGTCTTCATAGTAAGGTGCTAACTGTTTTGGTATTTCAGTTGTTGTTATTGGTTGTGCACCTACTGCAGGTTGTTGTTGTTGTGCTCCAAATAATGAAGATAATATTGCCATTCTATACTCCTTGTGCCATAGGCTTTAGTGCAGCTAAACCATCTATTTCATTTGGTTGTTCTGTTGTACCATATGCCTTTTTTCTAATTTGTTTAATTGTTTTATCCATAACTTTTGCTCCTTCATCAGGGTTACCATCACCTAATGCTGCCATAGTATAACTATCTACTACATACTCTGTGGGACTTACTGCTAATGTTCCTACTTGTTTATTACCCTCTTTTATTGGCATGTATACATTATCATCCATACCACCACCTTGACCAGGAACCATACCACTAAACTCACCACCTTGAGCTAATTCTATTAATCCACCTTCTTTAGCTGTTGCAAAAGTAGTTTGAGGTGCAAACTGCATACGACCACCACCTAATGCTCTAGCTAATATATCTTGTGCAGTAGCATTTACTACAACACCACTTGAATCTCTTATAACTCTTTGTGTACCAAATCCACTAGGATAAGCTACTGAATAACCTGCATCTGCTAATTGTTGGTCTTCTAATGCTTGTTGTTGTGCATTATCCATTTCTACTGCTGATGCTCCTATATCTCCTACTAATACATCTTTACCTAAATTCATTAATGCACCTTTATCAAAACTTCCTAACCCACTATATCTATCTTTTAATCCACTTACTACTGCATCTTTAGCATCACCTAATCTAGATGCAAATGTTTGTTCAATAGGTGCTTGTGCTTGTGCTGTTCGTAATGCTTGTTGTGATTCTACTGCACCTAATGGAGTTTTTGCAGGTGTAAAAGCAGAGGTAGGTTGTTGACCTTTAAATAAAATATTTGTTGTTTGTGGTGGTGTATAAGAACTTGTAACAGGTGTTTGTGCTATAGCTTGTTCTACTGCAGATGAACCAAATTTTGTTCCAACTGGTTGTGCAGCTTGTGTAGCAGCATCACCATATTGAGCTTTTACTATATCAACACCACTATCTCCTGTAACATAAGGTAGTTCAGTAGCTGTGCTAGTATCAAAAGGACTTACACCAGGTTCAGGAACTAATTTCATTCCTGCAGCTTGATAAGAATCTCCTGCTCCTGGAGGTAATGGTTTTTCCATACCTGTAAATGGTTTACCTGCTCCTATATTTGATACACCTTGTAAAGCACCTGCAGTAGCTCCAGTTATTAATGCAGCTTTTGCAGCATCTCCAAATTTTCTACCTGCTAATAAATTACCTGCAAGAGAACCAAGACCTGCTGTAGCAAAAGCACCACCAATAGTTCCTTTAGCTAAAAGACCTCCAAGTGCTGTTCCACCACCTGCTGCTGTTGAACCAAAAATAGCAGGAGCAAATCCTTGTAAAGCATATGGAGCAGCTATAGCTAATGCAATAGGTGCTATTGTTTTAAATGCTTTTGATTTTACAACTCTACGTATTGGTTTTGTTACACTTTTAGCTATTCTTTTTAATCCTTTTATAAAAGCTTCTGGCATACCTGTTTCTGGATTAATAGTAATAGTAAGCATAGAAGCTAAACCTTGTAATTCATCAGGTCTAACATGTAATATTAATTTATCTCCACCTCTACCATAACTAGCTACTTGTTGTGCCATAGCCATAGCTTCAGGGTTAGGTTGTCTTGGGTCTTGTTGTTCTACCTGTTCCATAAGCATAGCTTCTTCAGGTTCCATATCTTGTTTTTCTGTTATAGCTTCTTCCATCATACCACCTTCTTGCATAGGAACTGTTACTTGAGGTAACCTATTTAATCCACCTGTTCTTTGTCCTTGCATATATCGCATAGCTTGTAATGTATTATTATAATCAGGACTATCTAAAGCACTTTCAAGATTTTGAAAGTCCTGAACAGTTGCAGATTGTGGAAGTGCGTTAGGATTTATCATTTGTTATTCCTCTTGGATTCATATAGTTAGATTGTGGTTTGGTATTATTTGCTATAAAGTTACTACTATTATACACTATTTTTTGAGAGTTTGCCATAGGTTCTACCTTTTGTTGTGCAGAAAAATAACCATCAGGTACTACTTTTCCTGTATTTAAATTACCTATAAAGGTACTATTATAAACATAATCAAAATATTTTTTATCAGTCATTAATTTAAATTCTGCCATTCTGTTGTTGAACCTAAACTTACATATCCTTTAAATTTACCAGTTGATGCTGAATAAGCTATATCACCTGCTTGTGGATTAGTAATATCAGTTATAGTTGTTACTGCAAATATTTTAGTTGATGGTCTACTATCTACTTGTACGTCTCTTGTATTTAATTCATTAATTAAAGTAGAACCCCATCTTTCTAATAAAATATATAGTTGTCTTAATTCTTCATTATCCTGCATTTGAGTACCATACATTCTAGGTAGTAAAGGATATTGTTGTGCCATTATCTTCTACCATCAGGTTGTATAGCTAATCGTACTGAACCCCATCTCCAACTTGTATTAGCTGCATTACATGA
>Ga0209348_1001876_pt1 | contig 10076 bp, 10 predicted proteins | sample ETNvirenome_2_30_FD_184065 | JGI IMG/M metagenome (GOLD analysis project Ga0209348, IMG submission 184065) | Marine viral communities from the Pacific Ocean - ETNP_2_30 (SPAdes) (version 2) | ecosystem: Environmental > Aquatic > Marine > Oceanic | place: Pacific Ocean | collected 2013-06-22 | reverse complement strand
GTTTCACCTGGTGCTTTTGTTAAACCACTTGCACTGGTTGTAACTACCGGTACATCTTGTAAAGCTAAAGCTTGTTCAGATAGTTTTTTACCTATATCTTCTACAAAGGGTGCGGGTCTATTTATTATGGTTTCTGTTGACATTATAATACTTCCTCTAATCTTTTCGATGTTTGAAACATTTCTCTAGCGCCATCTAATCCTTGCGATTCTTCTGATACTTCACCTCCGGATTCGAGGTTTTTCATCATGTTATACATGACTTCTGCGCCTTTGTCTATATCTCCCTCACCTGCATTTCTCACAGCGTCTGCAGTGAACACAAACTCATTTTTTGATAATCTTGCAGGTACATCATCAGCTCTTTCCATTCTACCTAATGGTACAAACCCACCTTCAGCTCTTAAATCCATTTCTTGACCATCCATATCAATTAAAGGCATAGTCTTCTTAGCTACCGGTTCTTTGCTAGGCATACCACCTTCTGCTAAATTGTAATTATAAAAATCAAACTCACTACCCATTTGTCTTTTAGTTGTACCTGGTGTTAATTGGTTTGCTGCATAATATGCATCTATATCAAAACCATCTTCTTCTTTTTCTGATAATAAAGGTAGTAAAGATGTAAGAGCAAGTCCACCTTTTAATGTTGGCATCAATCCGCCATAACCTTCAGTTAAACCAAGTTTACCAAATAAACCTTTTTTAGCTGCCAGTTGAGGAAGACCTCTAGCGGCTTGTCCTTTTGCAGTTATACCAAATAAACCTCTTCCAATATTTCCTGGATTAAACATACCTTTACTAAAAAATTTTCCCGTTGAACCAAACGATCCTCCTATAGCACCTAAACCATACATCAATGCAGCTTTACCTATTGGTGATTTAGCAATCTTTTTAACTGCTCTAGTTGCTTTCTTAACTAATTTACCTAAAAAATATTGTTGTCTTCCTGATTCAAGGTCCATGATCCCACCTTCGTAAGGCATGCCACCTTCTGCAAGTGCTGCTCTACCACCTTCATTTGCAAAGAAAGTTGGATCAAACTGTGATCCTAAAATACGAGTAGTTAGTATTTGTTTTGGATCTTGATCATCGTCGTCATCATTACCTACAAAACAATAAGCCGGTGGGTTGGGTCCTTTACAAGGGTCTGTTTGATTATTGCTATCTCTACCTTCTGAATTTTCTAATTTAAATCTATTAGGTTCGTATTTTTCCATTAACCCTTTTATAGAAGTATCTTGATTAGAATTAAAAGGTAATGAACTTATTTCCCCTAACTCATTAAATTGTTTAGTAAGATATTCTTGTGTTAATGGTCCTGCCATTTTTGAACCAAGAAAATCTAAAGTAGGAATTCCTGTTGGTTTAAAAGGATTTGGAATTCTATCTTCATCATAGATGTTACTATTTTTATCAAACACTCCATCTTTTTTATAAAAACCTTCGTCTACATAATCTTGTATAGATTTAATTCCTGTTAATGCATCTAAGTTTAAAGAACGTTTTCCATAATCAGCTCCTTTTGTATCATCAGATACTTGAAATACATCTCTTAATTGTTCAACTGTTAAATCATCTTCATCTTTTACCCCAAGTTCTTTTAATAAATCTGGTGTTAAAAGTCCTGCTGTACTTAATTGATTAATTATATTATTTCTTCTAGCATTATAAATTCTGTTTTGATAAGCTATTTTGTTTTTCTGACTAAGAGACATTGGTCTATAACCTGTAACAATGTTATTGAACTGTTCTTGATAATTTGACTGGCCTTTGTCAAACATTTCTTTTGTTACTTTTTTATCTTCTTCTTGTAATGTTTTAAATAATTCTTTCTGTTCTTTTGTAGTTGTAGGTACATTTGAACCTCCATCACCACTTCCACCTTGATTACTTGGTCCTGTACCTGCACCACCTGCTACACCACCAGTTGATGGATCTCCTCTACCTTGATAACCACCAAGACCTTTACCTTTTTCACCATAGCCTCCTCCATAACTTCCACCAACGTACGCACGTCTACCATCTTTACCCATTACACCACCAAAAGCTTTTTCTTCTCTTTCCTTTTGTAGTATCTGTTTGTATTGCTGTGCGTTTGTTATGGCCATTGTGCTATTCTATTTTGTTTTACCAAAAATATCAAGGCTCGGCATAAGAACTTTTATATCTCTTCGAATGTCTTCTTCAGGTATACCTTTAGATTTCCATTCATTATCGTCCTTATATTCTTCACCTGTTTTAAGGTTAGTTATTTTTTCTATTATTTTCTCTGGTTTTATGACTTGCATTTTTCCTCCTATGTTCTGTCAAATTCTAGTATTGATACTGTGCCTTCAAATATATCAGCTGTCGCTGCTTGTAATTGTAATTTGTCACTCTCTTCCAATATAATTGTACCATCAGATATAGACTTAGAGTTACCTGTGTTAACAGTATGCTCCGCAAACTGATAAGCTCTACCTGCAGAGGTATCATATATAAAAGCTTTTATTTCCGTGTTCCCTGCTCCAACATTAGCTACATGTATGTTTTGTATGATTGCTCTAGACTCAGAAGGTACAGTATAAATATCTGTAGCATCTGTTGTAGTTAAATCAAAGTTTGCGTTTTTATATCTATTAGCCATTATGTTGTACTTCCACTACTCATGAACCAAGTAAATCTTTGTTGTTCATCTCTTAAATCTTGTTGAAATGTAGAGTTTAGTTTCTCAATCAATCCGTCTAAATCTCTAACTAAAGAATCAGCATCTTGTTGTTTATATTCTTTTCCTGGTCTTGTAAATACTACCGTTACTTTAGCCATTATCTACGTCCATCTGGTTGTGTATCTAATCTAAATGTACCAAGCTTCCAACTTTGATTAGCTGCTGTGTTAGCTATTTTTAAAGACATAGCTCTTGCTCTTGCTCGTGTATCTACTTTCTCGGTAGAACTTGTTATTGTAAATGGTCCAAGAGGTGAGCTTGCTTGAGAACTATTTGGATAATTTCTTAATTGTAAAGTAACTTGAGTATTACCTGTTTGAGATAAAAAGTCAGGTATAAATCTTCTTATCTTCATAATAAATTCACCATCTCCTTGAAACGTTGCAACACCTGTTTGTTGACCGGTAGATGATCTTGATTGAGTAATATCAAAATCTCCAGATTCAATATTAGAGGTAATTACATTTACTCCACTTGCTAGTGCTTCATCCGTTCCTTTTTCATGTTCAAAGTATATTGTACTACCTTCAGTATTACCAACAACATCAAACGATGCATCATCATCTGCAGTAAAACTAGTTGCGTGTGGTAAACCAAATACAGATGAATCTTGCCATGCTCCACGGGCCAAGGTTCCTGTTGTCCAAACAGGTCTATTAGGACGGGAGTCCATATAATTGTAAGTTACACATCTATTAATAACCGTTGAACTTTCTGTGCAATAGAACCAAGTAATTTCACCAAACAAATTATTTAATCCAACATTAATTAATTGATTAGCTGTTGTGTTTAAATCATCATAAACAAAGTCCTCTACCAAACATGTCATGGTCTCAAGGTTACCAGAGTATTTAAAGAAACCATTTTCTGAAAACCAATACGCAGCACCATCTACTTCTAATGCAGCGTTCTGTCCAATCAATCCGCAGTTCGTTCCTACTTGTTGGAAACCAAAAGTAAATGGTTGACCAATAAATCTCATGGTAAATAAAGACGTATCTGTCCAAACATAGATCGCATCTCTACCTCTAACCGCACCTACAATTTTAGATCCATCAGCTAGTCTTTGTGTACCTGCTGTGTTGACGGCTGTTGGTTGATATGTATTTATATCTTCTTGGTTTGAGAATCTTATAAACATTTCATCTTGTGTAGAAGGTGTTCCAATAGTTGTTTCCGTTCCAAAAAATACTAAGTGTCTATCCGGTGTTGATACTAACATATCACGTGATGCTGTTGGTGCACCTGATATTATAGTTGCTCTTATTGTTACAGCGTTTGTTGCGTTAGAGTCCCATTCAAATACTTGTGCGTTATGAATTAGTGCAATTACTTTATCTCCAAAATTATCAATAGACCATAGACCTGGATCAACAACTAAGTCACCCGATGCAGCCTCACCCCATGCAATATAATCTGAACTGTTGGTTACTGTTGCACCATTTGAATGTGTTGCAGCTGTTGTATTTCTAACTCCTCTTGTAACACCTGTTAAAGTATTACCAGATATACCTGTGTATGAAATTTCTTCTGATCCTATTTGCACAAAGTTTGTACCTGAAGTTGGAAACAAAGATGCGTCTGTTAATACAACAGTTGTTGTAACTGCATTAATACCACCATTTAAAGTTGTGGTTGCTTCTCCTGTTACAGTTCCACCCCATGCAGCTAAACCCCAACCAAAACCAGGTAATTGTTCTGCAGGTCCTACTGGATAATAATGTTGAACTCTAATACCACCAGATGTTGTAGCACCTGAACCTGTCTCATTAGATGGCATTGTAATAGTTAAAGTGGTAGCTGTTGGTACACTTGTTACCATAAATTTTTTATCATCAAAGTCTGACGCTGAGTAGTTAGAGTTTGTGATAGCTGTAAAATTATCTAAAAGTATAATATCATTTTCTTGAATGTTGTGGTCCGTGCTAAATGCTAAAGTGACTGTTGCAGAACCATTCGTTGTACTAAATGCGTTAGTTAATGTTGTAGTAGTTTTGATAGGGTGAATGTCGTAGAATACACCCCCTGTGTAAGCGTATAAAATTCTGTTTGTACCTATAATTGCAAACTTATTACCAGATTTATTGACTAAATGATGTAAAGCTCTTGCAGCTCCTGTAAGTTTAGACTCACCTAACTGTGACCAGCCACCTATTTTTTCAGGTGTACCATATCTAAAACGTACATTATCACCACCTACCCATTGTCCTTCAGCTGTGGTTTCTGTAATCTGTTTGTTGAACCCTGGTTGGAATCCTATTTTTTGTAACATATAACCTCATTATATATTAAAAAGCCCAGCTTACAAAAGAGTATCGGGTGCCTTTTATTGTTTCCCTTACCTCATGCGGATACATAAAGTTAGATGGAAATAGTAGTATATCACCTGTTTTTAACTCAATTTTCTCTCCTCTGCAATAAAATTCACAGCCCTCATAGTCTTCATTTAGATTAGCTACAATAGATACTATCGGAACACCTTTCATTTGACCATCAAATATACTGTGTATATGATCATAGTGTTCTCTCATCATGGTGCCAACTTGATATCTGTTAAATCTTATTGGACTAAACTTACTGAGCCATGGTCCTTGAGTCTTTTCTCCTGGTGTACTATGCTTTTCTTGATACTCACCTAATGCTTTAACTAAATATGGTGTTATCTTTGCTTGTTGTTCTTTAGTACAACTCATGACATCTAACTCTTTTGTAGGTTCAGATGATGTTGTGCCTGATGCATAATTATTCCAAGTATGTTTTTTCCAAATACCATTATTGCATTCATCTATTAATTGTTCACATACTTCTTTTGGTATGTGGTTCTTTACGTATATATAACTTTTAATTGTGCTCATTCATTAACCTCCTAATATCTAAATGAGTTAGTGATTTTTCTGATCCTATTACATCAATACTAAAAGTATTAAAGGATACACTTATTCTATCTTCGTCACCTTGATTAATAGGCACGCTATGTTTTAGTGAAGATGGAAATAATATTAATTCACCTGGTTTACAAGGCAACATAAAAGACTCAGAGTTTACATGATTGTATTTTATAGGATCTAGTTTCATACCGTCTTGATTTGTTTTTGAAAATTGTATTGGTGGTAGTTTTTCATTTATTTGAAAATACATTACACCAGACACTATACTATTTGGATGCACATGTTCATGATGCTTGGATCCTTTAGGATTTCTATTGGCCCAACATTGAGTAATCACTAATCTTTGTTTTGATTGCATTACATTCTTAGTAAATTTATCTACAGCCTCACCCAAAAAGTTTTTTATGTTTTTTAATTCTTCATTGCGTAACAAGTACGAATCATCAGATCTATAATTACCGTTTTGTTGTTGCTCACGATAACTAATAGTTTTTAAATACGCTAGTTCTTTATCAATTGGTTCTTCGTAAGGTACAATTAATAAAGGTGTTGGAAACAGCTGTAATAGTTCTTCTTTCATGTGTAAATTGTATATAACATTAATTAAAATTTAGTCAATATTATAGGCTAAAGTAATTCTAGTATTTTTATTATTTTTTTCTACGTAATGCTGTAAATAACTTCTAAATATTAATAAACTATTGTTTTCTGGTCTCATTTTGACTGTTTGATAAGATAAATGATTTAGTCTTACAACTCCTTTGAGTGGTCTCATATCTTCATAAGGATGTTTAAATATAGTAGCAGATCTATCCTCAATATTATTTTCTACTTGTGCATAATAAATAACTGAAAAAGTATAACCTGCATGATTATGAAATTCTTGATAATCGTTTTTATTGTATATGTTAAACCATCCATTAGATAATTTTTCATATTTATGATCTGACCCTAAAGTTTCGTTATATATATTAACATGTTTTAATATTTCTTTATTGAGATTATTAAAATTTTTATCTTTAATTATATCTAAAGTTCCTAAACTATTAAAAGTATTAACTAACCATTCAGAACCACCTTTTTTTGTTTTCTGTTTGGTGTCTAAACAATATTTAACTATATCTGATTTATCTAAATTAGATAATATGTTTTCTTTATAATAAAAAGTAGTTGGAAAATATTGTATAATCTCTTTCATAGAGACTGTATAACATATTAATTATGAAAGTCCACCGTGAGAACCAGAACTTCCAGCTCCTTCAGAGTGCCTTGTAGTCAAATTTCCATACTCTACTGCATTACCTGTTGAAGCAATTGTTATTTTATTTACATTTGTTTGACCTGGTTCTCCTCCACAAAATAAACCTAAAGTAGAATTACTTATTCCTATCAATCCTTCTGTAGGAGAGTATGCTAGATCACCAAAATCTGTTGTGTTACCAGTAGAAGCTATGGTTATATAACCCATTTGATTTCCACCTCCACCTCCGTTTCCTCCGCCATATACTCCTCTTGTAGAAGAACATACTCCTGCATTTAAAAGACTTCCTCCAGCAGCAATATCACCAAAATCAGTCATGTTTCCTGTTGAACTAAAAGTTATGTATTGAATAACGTCAGATCTACCTGGGTTACCTCCACCCATCACAACACCTCTTGTTGTAGAGTTTACATTATTTGATCCACCACCTAAGGCAGGAGAAATCATATCCCCAAAATCAGATGCATTACCAGTTGATGCTATTGTTATGTAATCTATAACATTGGTATAACTTGGATCAGTACCTCCACAAAATAAACCTCTAGTGTCATTATTTATTCCAGGGTTTCTACCTCTAGCAACAGTTAAGTCTCCAAAGTCTGTTGTATTTCCTTTGACCGCTATTTCAAAATATTCAATTACATTTGATATTCCTCCAGGAACATCACCACCACCATGAACTACTCTTGTTGATGTAGAAACACCACCACCTGTTCTTGGTGTTGATAAATCTCCATAATCTACAAATTGTCCACCAGCGTTTATAGTTATAAAATCTATAATATCGGTGAAGCTATTTTCTTCTCCACCCATACCAAAACCAATATCGGTTGAGCCTACATAAGCTGTTGTCCAGTTATCTCCAGATATTTTTTTATAAACTTCTTTCATGTTCCAAACTTTTCCTGAATTAGACATTATGCTAAACCTCCATGATTACTACTTGCACCGCCTGCAAAATTGGTTGCAACTGTAAGATCTCCAAAATCTGCTGTGTTACCTGTAGTGCTTATTGTAATATAATCTATAATAGTTGACCTAGCTCCATCTGAAGGAGCACAAATACCTGTAAACAATCCTTTAGTAGTATCAGTTAAACCACAAATACCACTATCATTATATAAAATTGCATGGTCTCCAAAATCTGTAGCATTACCTGTTGAGGCCATAGTTATATAATCAATTACATTAGCTGGACTAGAAGGTGAAGAATTACCTCCACTCATTACTCCTCTGGTAGAGGATGTTACACCTCCACAAAACTGTCTGTTAATTGTCATATCTCCAAAATCTGTTGCATTACCTGTTGAAGCTATTGTTACATATTGTATTATATTTTGTGATGAAGGATCATTTGTCCCAAAAAATATACCCCTAGTAGGTGTGTTTAAATTTCCACTAGTGTATTGTGTGTATCCCACTAAGTCACCAAAATCAGTGTAATCTCCTTGGCTATCTAACGAAACATAATCTATAACGTTTGACGTACTTGGAGTATTTCCTCCCGCACATAAACCTCTTGTGCTATTAGATACTCCTGCAACTCCTCCTCTAGCAACGGTTAAATCTCCATAATCAGTAGACGTTCCACTACTTGCAAAAAAACATTGATCAACAACATTACTTCTAGTAAAGGCAGGAGCTGTTCCAGAACCTCCTTGACATAATGCTCTTAAAGAATTTGAAACACTACTTGCATTTCTATGAACACTACCACCAGCTAAATCACCAAAATCTGCACAATTTCCAAAAGTGCTAATTATAACACTCATTACAGTATCTGTAGCAGGACCAGGAGCAGATCCAATAGAACCTCCCATAACTAGACCTTTACGATTATTAGAAACAGATGATGAAACATTAATAATACCACCCATACCTGAGTGAGATGAACAGTAATAATATAAATAGATTGGCGTATTACTTGTTACTTCTATTTTAGTCCAAGCAGTTGCTGAACCTGGTGTACCAGATGTTGTAACACCTGTTGTGTATTCTGATCCAGAGTTATGTGTACCATCAGATGTTTCTGAAAATCTTAATGGGTGTCCTGAGTTAGAACTGTCATCTTGATTGAACTCGTACGTGCAACCTGGAAATAAAGTTACATATGTTTGAAGTATACCATCCATATAGTATTTGTTTCCTGAACCAGGGTTCACGACTGTCACATTATATGTAAATGTTGTTGATCTAGCCACCTACTAACCCTCCTTGACCATTCGATGTAAGACCAGGAGTGTCTACTGAAAGTATTAAATCACCGAAATCAGTAGCATTACCTGTTGATGCTATTGTTATATATTGCAATGTATTTACGTTGTTTGAACCATTATATCCACCAGCATAAACACCTCTTGATGTATTAGACAAATTACCTCTACCTTGTACTGAAAGAGCTGCTAATAAATCTCCAAAATCTGTGGCATTACCAGTAGATGCAATAGTAATATAATCCATAATATTTGAAACAGATCCTGTGTCTCCGCCTCCCCAAACACCTCTAGTATCAGACCCCACAGCAGCGACTTCATTTCTAGCTGTAGTTAAATTACCAAAATCTGTTGCGTTACCAGTTGTTGATATTGTTACATAGTCTAAAACATCGGAATTAGGACTAGAACCTCCTCCTCTTATGGCTCTTGAATTTGATGCTAAAGCTCCTCCTTGAGAAACTGCAATTGTGCAATCTCCAAAATCTGCTGCATTACCTATAGATGCAATAGTTATATAATCTATAGTGTTAAGTCTAGTAGGTGTTGCACCTGCCATAAATAAACCCCTAGTATTATTATTAGCACCTGAAGTAAATCTACCTGTTGTTAAATCTCCAAAATCTGCTGCATTTCCTTTTGTAGAAAAAGTTGTGTAATCAATAACTGCTGAAGCTGTAATTACTGGAGCTGCATTACCTCCACCTATTATTGATCTTGTTTTACCACCAATACCACCTGAACCTTTTCTAAATTGTGATAAATCTCCAAATTCATTTTCATTACCTGTAGAAGATATTGTAATAAAACCAATTTGAGATTGTCCAACAGGGGTAGCTCCACCTGAAATTAAACCTCTATCCCCACCATTTTCTTGAAAAGGTAATGGTCTTGTTCCTTGATACCCGTCGTTTAGTCCGCCGTGTGAGTTACTAGTGCTAGCAATATTATCATCTGCAATTAGTAAATCTCCAAAATTCGTTCCTGTTCCTCCAGTTGTAATTA
>Ga0209348_1001875_pt1 | contig 10077 bp, 21 predicted proteins | sample ETNvirenome_2_30_FD_184065 | JGI IMG/M metagenome (GOLD analysis project Ga0209348, IMG submission 184065) | Marine viral communities from the Pacific Ocean - ETNP_2_30 (SPAdes) (version 2) | ecosystem: Environmental > Aquatic > Marine > Oceanic | place: Pacific Ocean | collected 2013-06-22 | reverse complement strand
AAAGCATCAAAAGCACATGCAGGACAAGCTAAAACTTTACAGAGTGTTGTTAAAAAATCTGTAGGAGGAATGGCTGATTATTACAAAGATTTAATGTAATGCAAAAAAATATCCAATACATGAAAGAGGGAGGCCTCAAAAAATGGTTTTCCCAAAAATGGGTAGACATTGGATCAAAAAAACCCGGAGGGGGATTTAGAGAATGTGGAAGAAAATCTGCAAGTGGATCAAAAAGAAAGTACCCCAAATGCGTGCCTGCTGCAAAAGCAGCCCGAATGACAGAATCGCAAAGGCGTTCTGCTGTTGCAAGAAAAAGAGCTAAAGCTCAAGGTGTTGGTGGTAAACCAACAAATGTTAAAACGTTTGCAAAAAAAGCTTAATCAAGTATATTCTCTTTGTGGATATTTATACCGTTTCGATCATACAAAAAATAATAAAACAGGACTTAGATAGATTTAAAGACCACGCTATATATGGTGTTGACACTATCGAGCAACTACAATATGTTAGGGGTCAAATCAAATCCTTAGAGGATTTGCAACAGGAAATAAAAAACCTGCTGTCTAAAATGGAGATAAACGATGAACAAGTCCACGGAGACCCCGAAGAGGACTGAGGCACTTTTAGATGCTTACAAAGCTGAAGAAGAAATAAAAACAGTCCTAGATCCTAAAGCGATCAAAAAATCAACTTTAGAAAGTTTACCTACACCAACAGGATACCGATTATTGGTTTTACCATATGCTGGTCCTAAAAAAACAAAAGGTGGAATTTTACTTTCTGATACCACACAAGAAACCATACAAATGACTACGGTATGTGGTCTTGTGCTAAAAATGGGAGATTTATGTTACCAAGATAATGATAAATTTCCTAAAGGGCCATGGTGTAAACTAAATGATTGGATTATCTTTAGTAGATACGCAGGCTCAAGATTCAAAATAGAAGGTGGTGAAGTTAGAGTTCTTAACGATGATGAAGTTATTGCTAAGATAAATGACCCATCAGATATTTTGCACCATTATTAAGGAGGAAAAATGGCTGAAGAAAATAAAAACCCAGAGGTTGAATTAGATACTGATGGCGTAAATGAAGAAAATGTTAACGTTCCTGAAGCAAAAGAACCTGATGAGTCTTTTGCACCAAAAGAAAACGTTGACCTAGGATACACTGAGATTACTGATGAAAAAGTAACAGGTGATAAAACTGCAAAAGAACTTTTGCAAGAAACTAAATCAGAAGAAGAACCTAAAGTTATCGAACAGGTTGAAGAAAAAAAAGATGACAAGAAAGAGGATCTCAAAGAATATTCTGATAAGGTTAAAAAAAGAATAGATAAACTTACTTTTCAAATTAGAGAAGCTGAAAGAAGAGAAAAAGCAGCTCTTGAGTATGCGAAAGGCTTGAAAACTAAATACGATACAATTGAGAAAAAGTTTGAAGAGACTGATTCCAATTATTTAAAAGAATACGATTCAAGAATAGACGCTGAAAGAGAAAAAGTTAAGAATGCTTTAAAAGTAGCTTTAGAATCACAGGATGTTGATAAAATTACTGAAGCACAAGATGCACTTTCTAGACTTTCAGTTGAAAAAGAAAAAGTTTCTCTAGCTCAAGCTGAGAAAAAAGCTAAGCAAGAAGAAAAACCAAAAGAAGAAACATCTGCACAAAATCAAACACCCCCACCAATTTCACAAAAAGCACAGAAATGGGCTGAAGATAATGAGTGGTTTGGATCAGATAGGGTTATGACCGGAGCTGCCATGAGTATTCATGAGGAGCTTTTAGGGCAGGGTATTGATGCTGAGACAGATGAGTATTATAATCAAATAAACAAACGTATGAAGGAGTATTTCCCTCAAAAGTTTGCACAGGAGTCTACTGAAGAAACTAAACCTGTAAGAGAACCCGTCCAAAATGTAGGTTCAGTAAGTAGAAGATCCGGGGGACGCAAATCTGTGAAACTCACCAAATCGCAGGTAGTTATCGCTAAGAAATTAGGGGTGCCACTAGAGGAATACGCAAAATACGTGAAGGAAGGAGTATAAAATGGAAAAAGTAAAAACTTCACGCAAGTCTGATACTAGAGATAATAACTCTAGAAAAAAAGATTGGACTCCACCATCCAGTTTGGATGCGCCAGCTGCACCGCATGGTATGTGTCATAGATGGATACGTACAGCAACTGCAGGATTTGAAGACGTTGCAAACGTCTCAAAGAAACTTAGAGAAGGCTGGGAATTTGTTAAAGCTGAAACACTTAAAAGTGAAATAGGTGAAAACGATTATCCAGTTATTCACGAAGGTAAACATGCTGGTCTCATCGGAATTGGTGGCCTTGTGTTGGCAAGGATACCGGAAGAGATTCTGAAACAACGTGCTGAGTATTTCGCAAGAATTACTCAAGATAGAACAGATGCGATTGATAGGGATCTTATGAAGGAACAACACCCGGATATGCCAATCAATATTGATAGGCAGTCCAGAGTGACCTTTGGAGGTAACCGCAAAAAATAATTTTTTTGCATTAACTACAAGAGTCTTAAATTAACGTTTATAAGGAGTATAAAACAATATGGCAAACGTAAGTGAAAAGTTCGGTCTAAGACCGTACAGAAAACTAGACGGTACGCCATTAGTTGGTGCACAAAACAGATATCTTATATCTGCTAATAACACTACTGCTATTTTCCAAGGTGACTTAGTTATCGCTGAAACAGACGGTACTATCACAAGACACGTTGCGAATAATAGCACAGCAGTTATTGGTGTGTTCAATGGATGTTTTTATACAGACCCTACTACGCAAAAACCGACATTTAGGAACTCGTACCCAGGTTCAATCAACGCAAGTGACATTACTGCATTTATCGTTGATGACCCTGACGCAGTTTTTTTAATGGATGCGGACGCAACTTTTGCAAGAGCGGACTGTTTTAAAAACTATTCAGTAACTAATGCTACTGGAAATACAAAAACAGGAATATCTGAAGTTCAGTTAGATGTATCTGTATCTGGAACAAATGCTTCATTCGTGATTCAAGCGATGGACATTTCACAAGATCCAGGTAACTCAGCTACAGATTCTGCAAACGGAAATATTCTTGTTAGAATCAACAAACACTTCTACAGAAGTGGAACAGGTATATAGGAGTAATAGAATATGGCTATATCACGATCACAACTAGTTAAAGAACTAGAGCCAGGTTTGAATGCACTATTTGGCCTGGAATATAACAGATACGAAAATCAACACGCAGAGATTTTCGCTACTGAAACATCTGACAGAGCTTTTGAAGAGGAAGTAATGTTAAGTGGTTTCGCAGGAGCACCAGTAAAACAAGAAGGTGCTGGAGTAGTATTCGATCAAGCGAATGAAACATTCACTGCAAGATACACTCACGAAACAATCGCTTTAGCATTTGCTATCACTGAAGAAGCAATTGAAGATAACCTTTACGATAGATTAGCTGCAAGATACACAAGAGCTCTTGCAAGATCTATGGCAAACACGAAGCAAGTTAAAGCTGCAAATGTTTTAAACAATGCGCAGAAAGCTGGAGTGCTTGGTGGTGACGGAGTTCCGTTAATTTCGGCATCTCACCCACTAGCAACAGGGGGTACATTCTCAAATGTATTGTCTGTAGCTGCAGACCTTAACGAAACTTCACTTGAGCAATCGTTAATTGATATTGCTGGGTTTGTAGATGAAAGAGGTTTAAGAATCGCTACAACTGGTAGAAAAATGATAATTCCAAAAGAATTACAATTTACCGCTGAGCGTATTATGAAATCTCCGATGAGAACAAGCACAGCTGATAACGATATCAATGCAGTAAGAAGCATGGGAATGGTTCCAGAAGGATATGTTATAAACAACTTCCTTACTGATACTGACTCGTACTTCCTATTGACTGATGTACCTAACGGATTCAAACAATTCGTTAGAGCACCAATCAAAACTGCTATGGAAGGTGACTTCGATACTGGTAACGTTAGATTCAAAGCTAGAGAAAGATACTCTTTTGGATTCTCTGATCCAAGATGTGTATTTGGTAACGGAAACTTACCTACATAATAGCTTAAATACGTAGAGTATTTCATAAAGGGGCGGTGTTCACATCGCCCCTTTTTTTATGTATAATAAAAAAACCTAGATTAATTTATATGTTGACTGGCTAGGCAGACGGTATAGAGACAACATATTAACGCTATACAAAGGAGAATATTATGGCAAACACTACTTTTGACGGTCCAGTAAGATCGAGAAATGGTTTTCAATCTATTGGTCCAGGTTCAGTAATAGCTTTAACTGCTGCAACTAATTTAACAGTTGCTGACCATGCAGGAAGAATTCTTACTATGGACCCAGTTGGAACTCCAACTGCAATCACACTTCCAACAATTGTTGCTACTGCAGATGGTGCATCGGCAGGTCCAGGAAGAGATCCAAACAACGCAAGTACAGTGGGAACAACTTTTGAAATTCTTTTCATAGATGAATTCACTGGTACTATTTCAACTGACGGAACTGATAAATTTGTTGGTTCAGTTATGGTTGGTGTTGATGATGGTGCAAAAAAAGCATTTGTACCTGCAGCAGCAAACGATGTTGTAAACCTAAATGGAGAAGCAGGAGCTGGTAATGCTACTAAAGGTGGTCTTATTGGTTCAAGAATTAAATTCACTGCAACAGCTGACAATACTTACATGGTTGAAGGTTTGTTGATTGGTGATGGAACTATTGCTACACCTTTCGGTAACTAATAATTAACTAGTGGCTCCTTCGGGAGCCACGAACTAGGAGAATTTATGGCTTTTAAAAGTGATATACAAGCAACAAGATTTACAGCAGCGGGTGCTACAGCTATCATAGCGCAACCCGTAAGACTTAGAGGAATTGTTGTTGCATCTGATGGTGGCGGAGCAGGATCTGTTGTGTTGAATACAACTAGCCAATCAGGAGGAACTAATTTACTAACAGTTGATGTTCCTACAGGTGATGTAATTAATTTTAATTTTCCTGAAGATGGTATCTTATTTCCAAAAGGTATTTTTGCTTCAACAGTAACAAATGTTGCGGCAGTAACTTTATTGACAGATAAGTATTCAGGACCTAACATGACAACATCTAACCCAGGATAATTATGAGTGGTGGCGGAAGTTTTACATCAGATCAGTCGGTAGCCCACGCAACTGCTACGGCACAAATGGTTCCTTTAAACAGAAGAGCAAGACTTACATCTATTCAAGGAAAAGGTAATAGTACAAGTGGATCTATTATATTTAGAACTGGTGGTGCTACTGGCACGATTATTGCTACTTATCTTTTTGGTGAAGAGGGTTTAGATATGTATCTACCAGGTTCTGGTATTTTATTTGAAGATGGTATTCACGCTACAATTGCAGGAACTGGCGGAGTAACTATTACGTTTACGTAAAATGTATGAAAAAATTATTATTTTTATTGAAAAGTATGCATCAAAACTTAGTGTTTGGTGTTGGCAGCAACGAGTAAAAATTTTAAGGAGAAAGCGTAAGAATGAAAACAGGACTTGAAACACTCGGGTTTTCTAGAGGTGGTGATGTTATGCCTGCAAGAAATAAAAAAAATTTTAGACCAACTAAAGCTGGGGCTGGAATGACAAGAGCTGGTGTTGCTGCATATCGAAGGGCAAACCCAGGATCAAAATTAAAAACAGCAGTGACAGGTAAAGTAAAACCTGGCTCAAAAGCTGCGAAACGTAGAAAATCTTTTTGCGCTAGATCAGCAGGACAAATGAAAAAATTTCCTAAAGCTGCAAAAGATCCAAACTCAAGACTAAGACAGGCTAGAAGACGATGGAAATGTTAAATTGTACACTATGTCTTCACCCTTGTCATTGTAAAGGAGTAGGACCCTATATTAACACTAACCAATGTATTGGGTATAATTGCGATTGTAGAACTTGCATACACCCGATTGTTAAGGAGGATAATGATATGGTAAAAAAAATTATCAAGTGGATTAAATGGCCATTTGTAAAAATCCATAAATGGCTTAAAGGAGATTAATGTCAAATAAGCCACTTTCAATATCAGAATCGGCAGCTGTTCAAATGCCTATGAAAACAGTTGCTAGTCTGATCGTAATTGTAGCACTTGGCACTATGGGTTATTTTCAAATTGTAGAACGTATCAATATTGCTGACACTAAAATAAAAATAATGGAACAGGATGTTGAACAGAACACAGAGTTTAGAATTAAATGGCCACGTGGACAAATGGGATCATTGCCCGCAGATTCTGAGCAGTACATGATGCTGGAGGATTTGTACAAGACCACGGATCGTTTAAATAAACACATCGAGTCAATGGCTTTAAATAAAGTAAACATAGAATTTTTAACAAAGCAAATGGATAAAGTTTTAGTTGATATTGAGAAATTAAAAGATGCTAACAGAGATCTTGGCTACACAAATGGTAAGTCACAATGATAGAAGCTGTGATAGGATTATTGATGTTTGTAAATGGAGAGATTAAAGAAGCACGTATTCAAGAATCGATGGCAATGTGCCTCCGGCATAAACGTGAAGCTGAGAGACAATACTCAGAATCAATTACTTATAAATGCTGGCGTGGTAACGCTGAACTAGAAGACAATATTGATGGTAGTAAGAGTATTAAGAAGTTGATAATAGAATGATACAATTTTTAAAAAAATTATTAGGTTTTAATGCTTTAGAAAAAAGGATTAGAATATTAGAAAGAAAAAATTATTGGAGGGAAAAATATAAAAATGGCTTATCTGAACGCAAACATACCTCCCATATATTGTAAAGTCAGGAAAGAATATCTCTATGACATGGATGAAAAATTTGCAAAACAAAGTAGTGACTGTGTTATCTTTGGTCTTACTTCCATTTCAGGTCGTGCTTTATTATTTAACATTATGTTGCCAAATGGTGCTTGCTATTGGAGATTACCTATTTCAGCTTTTTTTCAAAAAGAATATGAAAGATATCAAGTTCCAGATATGCAAGTTCAAGAACTTGAATTATGGAATTGTTTTAGCTATTGGCCTAGTGTTCATTGTTTTGATTGGTTAGATGGTTTGAACGGAAAATATTTAGGAATTGACAAAAAATTTTATCATGGCAAATATTTATTCACAATTGATTGGGCACATCCAGACACTAATATCTTGGATACAGAACATTCTGAAATACCTCAAGAACATAAGTGTGCACACATATTGGCTCTTAATAACGGTAATTTTGCAGGTCAGCCTAATAATCGTCTTTTGTGGCATGTTAATAGTTACACTACTGATAACAGCTGGCCAGACTATAAAGTCCAAACTACATATTGGGATGCAGAAGATACAAAAATGGTAACAGAGGATTCAAATAATATGTTTTATCAAATGGAGGAAAAAAATGAATCTGACACGTAATTTTACTCTCTCAGAGTTAACTAAATCAGATACTGCTATACGTAAGGGCATCAATAACAATCCTAACGCAGAGCAGATAGAAAAATTAAAAGCGTTGTGCGAAAATATTCTTCAGCCGATACGTGACCATTTTGGCAGAGTTAAGATCACCAGCGGTTTTCGTAGTGTGGAATTATGTGAAGCAATTGGTAGTTCTGCTAGATCGCAGCATGCACGTGCAGAGGCCGCAGACTTCGAATGTATTGGCGTAGATAATGCTGAATTAGCTGATTGGATACATCAAAATCTTCCATATGATCAGCTTATATGCGAGTTCTACACTCCAGGAGAACCCAATAGCGGGTGGATTCACTGCAGCTATGTCTCTGATCAACCAAGAGCATCATATTTATGGGCATACAAAAGTGAAGGAAAAACAAAATATAAACCAATTATTGGTAAAGCAAAAGACCTTATCTAATCCTATTGCTAAAAATCTAAGGTCTAGAACTTATAAACCAAAAGTGATACAATCAAAGAAGTTGTACAACCGCAAAAAGGAGAAACATGGCTATCAAACATAGAATTAAATTTAAAGCAGCAATGGGTAGAGCAGCATTTAGCGAAACTACTTCCAAAGCACCAGGTACAAAAATGAAAGAAGAACCTTATAATGGTTCTTATATGCATTCAGAAATAGCAGGAAAAAAAGTTTCTAATCCTAGTTTAGTAAAATATTACGGACCTATGTTGAAAGGATTTAAAAAATAATGGCAACATCTGGGACTACTACATTTGATTTAAACATTGATGAGATTATCGATGAGGGATATGAGCGATGTGGTTTGTCAACTAATGCCGGATATGATTTAAGATCTGCTAGAAGAAGTTTAAATCTTTTATTTGCAGAATGGGGTAACAGAGGAATTCATCTTTGGAAAGTTAATTTAAATACAATTGCTTTAGTGTCAGGACAGGCAGAATATTCAACAGCTGCAAATGTAAATGATGTATTAGAGGCATTTGTTTCAACTTCTGCTAATAACACTGGCGATAGAACTGATGTATCTTTAACAAAAATAGATAGATCTGCTTATGCAGCTTTACCAAACAAAGGGGCAACTGGTCAACCTTCACAATATTATGTCAAAAGAGAAACTTTGCCTAAAATATTTTTATACATTACACCTGATTTAAACACTTACACACATTTAAAATATTATTCTATTAATAGAATTGAAGATGCTGGGGCTTATACAAATCAAGCAGACGTGGCTTATAGATTTTTACCTTGCATGTGTGCAGGGCTTGCTTATTATCTTTCTATGAAAAAAGCACCACAATTAGTTCAACAAAATAAACTTGTGTATGAAGACGAATTAAAAAGAGCTCTAGATGAAGATGGTCAAAGAGCTTCAACGTTTATTGCACCACAAACATTTTATCCAACGGTAAGTTAATATGGCTAAATTTGCAACAGGAAGTAGATCACAGGCAATATCAGATAGATCTGGTCAAGCTTTTCCATATAATGAAATGGTAAGAGAATGGAACGGATCTTTAGTTCACATATCTGAGTTTGAACCTAAACATCCACAGATACAAAGAAGATATAATACAGCAGATGCAATAGCTTTACAAAATACTAGACCACAAAGATTTCAACAACCACAAACAATGAAATCATTAAATCCTACATTTGCACCTAACGATAATACAATAGTTGATTCTGGTGGTGCCACCGTAACAGTGGTTAATGTTTCATTACCAGGTAATTTTGATTTTCAGGTCAATAGATCTTTATTTACCGGTAATGGTATAACTACCACTGTTGCCTCAATGGTGCCACAAAATCCATCTGAGCAAAATAGAGAAAGACAATTAGATATTTCACTTGGGAGTGTAACAATAACAACATAATGGCAATAACTTATTCAGATTTTTTGACTCAAATTAGAAGCTACGCTGAGGTAGATAGTAATGTATTATCTGATACTTTACTTGATCAATTTATTAGAAACACAGAATTAGATATTGCGGGCAAAGTTGATTATGATGATACCAGAAAATATTCTACATCTAATTTTAACACTAATAAAAGATTTTTAGTAATGCCATCTGATTTTTTAGTGATTAGATCTTTACAAGTTTTTGCTTCATCTGATTTATCCTCTGCAAGAACATATATGGAAAAAAGAGATACAAGTTTTATATCAGAATTTAATGGTTCTGGAGCTACAGGACAACCAAGATTCTATGCTAATTGGGATGAAAATAATATTGTTGTTGCACCCATACCTGATCAGGCTTATGCTGTGCAATTAAATTATATTATCACACCTCCACATTTTACTAGCACGAATAATACATTCTTGGCACAATACCAAGAGGCCATGCTTTTACATGGTGTTTTGGTAGAAGCTTTTGGTTATCTCAAAGGCCCCATGGATATGTACAAACTATATAAAGAGAGGTATAATGAAGGCTTACAATCTTTTGCGGCACAACAAATGGGTAGACGTAGAAGAGCGGAATACGATGATGGAGTTATTAGACAGAAAATAGCATCTCCATCACCGAATACAATATTATAAGGAGAAAAATTATGGCAATAGCACAAGCAGTAGCAAATTCTTTTAAGAAAGAAATCTTAGAAGGTATAC
>Ga0209348_1001874_pt1 | contig 10082 bp, 10 predicted proteins | sample ETNvirenome_2_30_FD_184065 | JGI IMG/M metagenome (GOLD analysis project Ga0209348, IMG submission 184065) | Marine viral communities from the Pacific Ocean - ETNP_2_30 (SPAdes) (version 2) | ecosystem: Environmental > Aquatic > Marine > Oceanic | place: Pacific Ocean | collected 2013-06-22 | reverse complement strand
CATCATGCACTTGTATATGTGGTGTGATGCCTTCTTTGTGTAACTGTATCATGGCTTTCTTTGTCATGTCTGCTGCACTACCTTGTATCAATCTATTTAATGCCTTATATGTAAAAGCTCTCTTGATCCCTGGTCCGTGTTCCTGTAGCGCTGCATCATGAGACAAAGGCTTGTGTATACCAAACTGATTTGGTTCCCATAAATGAAACCTACATAATCTACCAAGAAGAGTTCTAACTTGTCCTCGCATTTGTGCACGTTGCATTACGTTGTCCATCAATTGTTTTACAAATGGTACACGTGAGTGATACTGTTTAAATAACATCTCAGCTTTTTCTTTTGATACACCTAGTTCTGCTTGTAGTTTATTTTTACCCATACCATAAAACAGACCAAGGTTTATTGTCTTGGCCTGTTCTCTTGGTATCTCTGCCATCTCAGCGACGATCTGGTGAAAGTCCGCATTACCATCTTGGTATGCATCCAATACCTCGTCCACTCCATAGAGATTCTGTAACGCTGCGTAGTGTACAACTAAACGTGGTTCTTGTTGTGAATAATCAAACACACCCCACTCACAACCATCTTCCGGTATAAACAATGACCTGATCATTGGTCCGAGTTCCTTGTTTCGTGCAGGTATTTGTTGTAGGTTCGGGTTACTGTAACTAAATCTACCGGTAACAGTGCCACCCTGATCTGATCTAAGTTGGTTTATTTCAGCGTGTATTCGTCCTTTATGTTCGTGTTTTAATATGGTATCAATAAATGTTGTGTGAGCTTTATTTATTTCTCTAGCTCTAGCAATTAATTTAACCATTGGGTTACGATGGTTTTGTAAAAAGTTTTTAGTAAAAGATGGAGAATTTGTTTTTTCAGTTCGGTCAAAAGGTAGGCCAAGTTTTTGAAAAACTTGCGCAATGGAACGTGCAGCCCATATTTGAGTATCTACTCCTGTTGCTTTTTTTACTTTTTGCAGGCACTCTTTTTCTTCTTTTAGTAATTTGTCTTTTAGCTGATGAGCTGCTTCAACATTTACTCGCACTCCTAAAAATCGCATATCAACGAGGCAAGGAAAAAGTTCGGTCTCTAATTTAAATATTGATTCTATATCTTGGTGGTTTATTTCTTTTTTCATCTCTTGCCACAGATTTAATGTAAGTTCCGCATCTCTTTCAGCATACTCACCTACATACATAGCAGGTAGTTTATACATCTCAGATTTGGCATCTATACCCCAAACACTAGCTGTTTCGGCCAATACAGCCTCATTTTTGCCCTTTCCGAGGTAATCCCGACCCATAGAGCCTAAATCGTAACGAAAGCGATTCTCGTCCACGAGAGAGCCAGCAATCATGGTATCTACGATCAAACCATTAATTTTAAGTCCTGCAGCACGTATAAAACATACGTCATACATAGCATTATGAAATATCTTTACAGAGTCATAGTTTAGAATGGTTCTAAACCAGTCCAAAACCTTTTTCTTATCTAGGTTACCACCACCTTCGTGTGCTATCGGATAATAGCCTGACCAACCTTCTACAGCTACAGCTATACCAACTATCTCACCTTTACCGGTAATAGAGCCAGACCCCATAGTTTTAAGTTCAGGATCTCTTGTTTCTAAATCTATCGCTATCTCATCGTACTTTGATAGATCAGGAAAAGAATCTGGTGGCACCCACTCAGTCTGTGGACTGAACATAGGTTTCTGTATCATTTTTTGTCCTTCATCTTTTTAATTTCTAGTTCACAATAGTGAATTATTTTTTCTAAATCTTTTATACCATCTTTCATCTTATATCTACATGCGTATTTCACAACGCATCCTTGAAAAAACGTAAGTTCATTCTTTGATATAAACTCAAAAGGTTGTATCTTAAAATTTTTATAATGCTTTGGTCCTCTTTCTTGTGGGAATATTTTATCCCAATCGTCTGGATGTGTCATAGTTTATAACCTTTATATTCTTGTTTTGGTGATATGATATGTAAATGTTCCTTGGTTCGTGTTGCACCAACATAGAACAATCTATTCTCATCGTCGGCATTCCTTTCATATGCCTTCATTGTGTTCTCACTTAAATCTGTTAACAACACAACGTTTTGTGATTCACCACCCTTTGCACCATGTATGGTAGACAAAGTTATTCGTGGTGGTTCGTTTAGTTTTTCTCCGTTCTTTCTCATCTTTCTTAAATAGTTTACATCTCGACTTGGTGCATCATCGAATGCCTCAAACCAAGGTGTATCTACTTTTAATCCATAGTCTTTCTTTAATGTGTCTATGTTGTAAGAGCTATCTTTCAACATACCTTTTAATTTATTTTTATCTGTATTATCTTTCATGTAACTATAGATTCGTTCTACTTCTTTGTATGCTAGTGGTTGACCTTTACGTAAGTTCTCCCAGTCCTGCGCTGCGTAATGTAATTCTTTTTCTTTAGTTCTTTTAAATTTATTTACATAGTATCTACCATCTCTGTACAAACTTTCCTCTAAATCGTTTAACATGTATTTAGTTCTAGCCAACACTAACCATTCACCGTTAGACATATCTATTTGTTCAAACTCATCGTATCTAGACAAAGATCCTTCATGCACCTTTGGTTTCCATGTTTTATCAATTCTGTTTCTAATTTTATTTATAATACCCATAGCAACATTGTGGACCTTTGCCGGTATTCTATGTGACTGTTGTAGTGGCATCATCAAACCTTTTTGTGCAATAAAAGAATCTACATCTGCACCCGCCCATCTAAATATAGCCTGGTCATCATCACCCGCAATAAAAGAATCTTCTGTTTTATTCCATATAGTTTTAGCCATATCCCATTGCATTAGTGATAGATCTTGTGCCTCATCTATAAACACAACGTCAAAGTTTGGTGACTTATCTGACTTTATAAATTTTAAAATCATGTCGTTAAAATCTATTAAGTTATATTCTTTTTTGTATCGCTCTATTTCGTTTGCAATAATGCGTAATTTATCTCTTTCAAGATCACTGTTGTGCTCTGCTAAATCAAACTGTTGTTCTGCTGTAATGTTTCTAAGTTTTGCTAAATTAATTATTCTTAAATACTCACTGTCAGATGTAAAGATACCACCATGGTCATCTTCAAACTTAGCATAGTTTACAGGAAATCCTAGTTTTTTACCAAGATCAACGTAGTGCCTACGTTGCATTACATCTTCTTTTTTAATACCTAGTTTTCTAAAAGCTAGTGAGTGTAGTGTTCTAAAATACGGTAGGTCGTCTTCTGTAAGATTAAATTTTTTTATAGCTCTGTCCCTTGCCTCGTATGCAGCTTTCTGTGTAAAAGCAAAGTATCCAACTTTATCAGGATCTGTTTGTTTTAAATAGTCATCTACTTTATTTAATAGAGTAGTTGTTTTTCCAGTTCCTGGTGGTCCTAATACTATTGTTTTCATTTAATTTTTACTTCTCCCTCTGTTTCAATCCAAACTCTTGCACCACAACTCAATGGTTTATCGGGACTGTATATAATTTTACTTGGTCCTAATACCTCTACTTCATGCGCATAGGTGTTTGATTTAGAAGTTTTAACAGTTATGACAGGTTCATTTAAGTTATGTTTTTTATTACTTCTAATCTTGTGTTGGTTTACATGTATTCTAGTTTTCATTAATACGGATCTTCTTCTTTTAATTGTTTTTGTTTATACTCATCTTGTTTCTTGTCAAACTCTTTTACAATAAATACAGATAGTTTCTCTTTTCCTAATCTTTTGTCCTCACATCCACATTTCTCTTTCAACATTTGTCCAGTTCTTTGATAGCCTACATCCCATCTACGTCTAATCAAAAATTGATGATAAAACCTATCAAACACAAAATGGTGACTGCCATCTGAAGTCCATACACCACCTTTTTTTAAATCATTTTTATCTGTGGATACTTGTCTGTTTAAACAAAACTCTTCTAAATGATTTTGTAATTGGTCCTCTGTACGCATGCCTTGTGCAGGTTCTGTAACTTCTGCATTGTTTAATAATAAATTTGTTATTAATACCCAATCTTTTTCTTTTAATGTTGGTGGTCTAAATCTTAGTTGTTTCATACATGCCTCTTGAAATAAACTTTGTTGTCTTAAGTATTTTACATTTTCTAAGTATAATCTTTCTCCGTCTACGTTGAGGTAGTAGTAAGGGTCCTCCAAGTCTATCACCTGGAGGTCGGTTAGCCCAGGAAACATTATCTCTTGGCCTATACCATACTTTCTAGTTCGACATAAAGTTTTATCACACATACTACACATAGGTTGATCATTACATTTATAACCCCATTCTTTTTTATCGTGTTGATTTACAACTATTTGTACCTCTGTATCTGACAATGGTTTCTCCATCGCAGTCGCATTAAATAATATTACTTTTGATTTCCACTCACTTGGCCATTTTTGTTTTGCATACACACCATAATGAAACAATGCATTGTTCCTACCACCCTCATCAATTTTATTCATGGCTAATACTTCTATGCAAGGTGGCCCATCATCATATTCTGACTTAGGTCTTACAACAACTATACTTTCTACATCTATAACTTTGTTTGTTTCATAAAGTTCATAAAAATCTTTTAATGTAGCACCTCCACCCTCTTTATCAAAAGCATATCTTGTTGTGTTGTCACTAGAAAAGTATGGTAAATTAAGAAAATTTCCTGTATCATCTTTCGATTTTAATTCTGTTTGTTTTGGAAAAACTTCTGATCCACCATAACCCAGCACAGCTTTTATCTCTGTAAGTTTATCTTGCATAGATTTTGCTGATACATAATCAGATGTAAATAAAAATACATGTGCACCACCTGATTTAGATCTGAATACTATTAGCGGTAATTTTAATTTATTTATTTTTTGAATTAATTGTTTGTGATCAAATCCTGCATAGGAATCTATATCTATGCAACCCCATTTACATTTATTGTCATCATTGATTGGAATAACACCTAAACTTTCTGTACCTTCTAAATGTTTAGTCCATAACTCATCTGTAACTGGTTCTCTTTTTACAAAGGATTTACCTTTTACTTTATTACCATCACCGTTTGATTCGCCAACTTTTGTGACACCATGAGCACGATCTAATCCTTCAAATATATTTTTAAATTTTTCAATCATATATTAAAACTGGGCGTTTCCACTCTCGCTTTGACGCCCAGCACCTAGGATATGTTTAGTATGGTTGTGCTTGTGAATTGGTTTCAGCTTCACCATGCTTCGCCTGTACCTCACCTTTACCTACACGTTCAGCAAAGCCTTTTGCTATCTCATAGACTGCTCTATCTTCGATAGGTCCAACTTTACTTACGTCCCATCCAAACCATGATCCTTTGTCATTAGACATCGGCACAGTTTTTAGATTGTAAATGTGGCTGTATGTTGGCGGAGTGAAGAGTCCATTCTTACCCTGCATTTTAATACCCATCATCATTGAGTTCCATTTTCTACTCACTTTTAATTGAGTGGCTTTCATAGAAATCAAAGCTGTTTGTGGGCTACTACCCATTAAAATCACAAAATGATTTGCAGTGTTCTCAAGATAATTACCGTTTGGTAACCTATCTTTATAGTCTTTACCTCTAGTGGTTTGACTAATTATATCACTGTCTGCCTCGTGGATAGCAACAGGAGCACCTGTGCTAGTGCCTCTGTCTTGCCATTCAACATACTGTCTTTTGTAAAAGACCGGTAGTACATTAATGGTATCATACAGTTCATTTGAAACTGTATTTATTATTTTGCCTGGCTCTGCGCCCTCGACATATTTACCATCACGCTTGTTTACTTCAGGTGATAGTTGTCCCAAAACTTTTAGGAAAGGTAACGCAAGATCTTCTTGCGTCATGTTTTGAGCACCTTTGTCTGCATCAGCTTCAAACATATTGACTGCTAATGCTCCTTCTTTTTTACTTGCTACTTGGTTCATGTTTACTTACTCCTCTTTATAGTAGTTTTATTTTCGGTAAAGACACCGAAAATTTCCGTTGGCATTTCTTTGCCTGATTCTAAACGCTCACGGACTAGCGCTTTTAGAGTCATGGGTTCTACCTTCATCTTTTGTGTTGGTTGGAACCCACTACTCTTTGCAAGTTCGGCATAATCAGCCGCCTTGTTATCCTCGTTACGACCGAATGATACGGATATCTCGTTTTTGATTATATCACCCAGGCCATTTTCACGAAGCCAGTTAAATGCCATCTCTTTATTTGCTTCACTTATGTGAGCTTTGTAAGAGGTGGACACTTTCAATTTTGTATTATCTTTTAATGTTAGTTCTGATAAACCCATTTCAGACATCATAGTTGGTATGACCTCACCCGATATATGTTGATAAACTTTTTTTAAATCTTTTAGATTATTTTCACTTAATTCTATTCTGTGAAGTAAACCCTCTAATCTTTCAACTTGATCTGCTAGTGACTGAATATTATCAGTCTTCTTCATGAGGTCTTGTTGATCTGCCTCAAAGTTTATTGTTTCTTTCATTTTGATTGACTGTTTAATTGACATCAATTTCTCCTTTCTCATATAAATTGATTTCAATGGGATAATATTTTCTTTCTTGTTTATCCCATTTTAGTAAATTAAATTTACCATTTGTTATGTCAGAAACAATTGAAGACGCTACACCTATAATAGCTGGATCACCAGTCAATAACAAATAGTCATCCGGCTTATACTCCCTAAGACCTTGTCTTAATTTGTAAACCAGAGGACCTGGAGAGAAAATGATTTGGCTAAACTCTGGTAAAAGAAATTTAAATTTACCATAGTGCGAAGCACCCATGATATTAATCTTGGGGTTACCTGCTTTCGTTCCAGCTATTTCCTGTATAACGTAAACTATTCTTTCTGACATACTTGACAATATAGTGATCCTACATTATATGTCAAGTTAGAAAGTATAAAAATTTATGAATTATAAATTTAGGATAAAGCCATATAAGCATCAATTGATTGCTTTAGAAAACTCTTGGAATAAAGAGAGTTACGCATATTTTATGGAGATGGGTACGGGTAAAACAAAAGTATTAATAGATAATATGTCTATGCTTTACGACAAAGGTAAAATAGACAGTGCATTAATTATTGCACCAAAAGGTGTTGTTAAGACCTGGTATGAACAAGAACTTCCAACACACCTACCAAAACATATAGAGAATGTGACGGTATTGTGGCAACCAAATATTACAAAAACACAACAAGAAAAATTAGAGAGTTTGTTTTTACCCGGTCAAGAACTTCATATTTTAATTATGAACGTAGAGGCTTTATCTACAGAAAAAGGTGTTAAGTTTGCAAAACAATTTTTAAATTCTCATAAAACTTTAATGGCAATAGATGAGTCTACGACGATTAAAACACCGACGGCAAAGAGAACTAAAAATATTATTGATCTTGGTAAGATGGCTAAATACAGACGTATTATGACAGGATCTCCTGTTACAAAAAATCCTTTAGATCTGTATACGCAATGTGAATTTTTAGACCCATATTTGTTAGATTTTGCATCTTATTATGCTTTTAGAAATAGATACGCAGAAATGAGAACTATGCACCTTAGAGGTAGATCAATACAAGTGGTGCATGCTTTTCAAAATTTATCAGAATTATCTGATAAACTGAATGGTTTTTCTTACAGAGTATTAAAAGAAGATTGTTTAGATTTACCACCTAAAAATTTTATCAAGAGACACATAACACTTACACCTGATCAAAAGAAAGTTTACATGCAGATGAAACAACAGGCCATATCTATTTTAAATGGTAAGGTATCCTCTACAATGACTGTGCTTACACAATTAATGAGACTACATCAAATAACTTGTGGGCATTTTACAGCCGATGATGGGTCTGTTCAAAATGTAAATAGTAATAGGATAACAGAGTTAATGAATATATTAGAGGAAACAGAAGGCAAAGCTATTATATGGGCTAATTATCAAAGAGATATTACACAAATAGTAGAGAATATAGAAAAAAAATATGGTCCAGGGTCCGTGGTTGATTATTATGGATTAACACCACAAGATAAAAGACAAGATAATATTCGTAAGTTTCAAAACGGTGATGAGTGTAGATTTTTGGTGGGTACACCACAAACAGGTGGTTATGGTATTACACTTACAAAAGCAAATACAGTTATTTATTATTCTAATGGCTATGATTTAGAAAAAAGATTACAATCAGAAGATAGAGCACATCGTATAGGTCAAAAGAAAAATGTAACTTACATAGATATTATATGTGAGGACACAGTTGATGAAAAAATTGTAAAAGCTTTACGAGATAAAATTAATATAGCATCTGAAGTATTGGGTGAAGAATTAAAAGCTTGGATTTAAATTAAGTTTACAGCGTCACCAATAACAGGTTTGTATTTTGTTTTACCTTCTTCTTTGTACGCTCTTAATAATTGTTTACGAGGATTTTCAGCAACCCAAGAACAATGAATCCATCCGCTATTAGGTTCACCAGGCGTAAAAAATTCTAAAATCATTTGATCCCAATCAAGGTTTGCTTTAATCCAATCAAAGACCTCAGCGTTGCTCGTGCCCAGACATTCGAAGTCGACCGCCTCAGCTTTGGTATGTTGCGAATTTAATGAACTACCTATTTTCACACACAACTCAGGGCTACGAAAGCAGCTAGTTACCGTTACCCTGCCGAAGTGGTCACGTACGGGTTGCAAAATATTTTCACAAAGTAATTTTAATTTTTCTATTTGGTCTGCGTTTGGATTATTATCAATACCGAGCCTAATGGCTGTGTCTGATTTAATAAGTTCTGAAAGGCTAAAGTTTCGTGTAAGTTTCATATTATTTCATGTAATTCATAAGTAAAGCTAAGATCATAGAACCCATGCCAGCTACGATCATGTATTCTATTCTTCTAATACGTTCTTTCATTTCTTTTATTTGTTCAAACGTTTGCTTTTGCATTATTCTGCAAAGTTTCTCATGTGCCTCTATTTTTTGTAGTGCAGATTTTTTCATTAGTTTCTTCTCGCAATAACTTTTTCTTCAGGTGATAGTAATGCTTCCTCTGTTGGTGTCAATTCATTTATTGCCCCTGTTTGTTGAGCTCGAACAATAGGTTGTCCTGTTTGTGGTAGTGGTATTAATGGTGTTTCTTCAAATAAAAAGTCATTTATATTAGAGTCAAAAGAACTCGTTAAAGGTAAACGTTTAAACTCCTGTAACATTAATCTTAGTGTTGGTCTTACTTCAGTAAATATATTTGGATCACCAAGATTTCTAGCTATTTCAGCAAATCTTTGTTGTATATCTTCTGATGGAAAATATGGTTCAAATCTACCTCGTGCTAAATTATTAAAAACACTATCACTTATTTGTCTATCTTTAAATTCAGTTTGTAACGCAGATTTATTTACACCTAATATTTGTGCTGCAGATATATTTTTGTTCATTTCTTGTTGAACTAAAAATCTAGCTCTATTAGAATTGTAATATGCGTTAATAACATCGTTTGGTTTTATTCTACCACCTCTTAATATTCCAAAGTAACCACCGGTAAACTCTCTTCTAGCATTTCTAATACCTGTTTGATATTCTGCTATTTTAAAACCCATGGACTGTAATGGATCTACTTTGATAGGACGTAGTCCCATGAATCCTGCTAACTCTGGTCCTATGTTTAATTCATCACCACGTTTTGTCGGTGTACCAAAAGCAGCTTGTCCTAATCTTTGAAACTGTCTATACGATGGTGCAAGAGCAATACCTAAATGTAAAAATCTAATTGCAGCTTTGTTTCCTGCTGGTGTTTGGTCCGTGTACAGTTGTCTACCTTCACTTGTTCTACCACCTCTAACAGTTAAATCTGTTACGGCCTCTGTCCAGATAGATTCTGATATAAATGGATTCATTATCTCTGCGCCTGCTTGGTTTACACCGTCAACAAAACCAGATAACAATGTTTGATCAGTTTGTTCTCCTGCAATAATATTATTAACCAAAGTTCTAAAAGGTCTAGCTATTACATCGTACGCATTACTGTGACTAAAGTCTATGTAACGTAACTCACCGTCA
>Ga0209348_1001872_pt1 | contig 10083 bp, 24 predicted proteins | sample ETNvirenome_2_30_FD_184065 | JGI IMG/M metagenome (GOLD analysis project Ga0209348, IMG submission 184065) | Marine viral communities from the Pacific Ocean - ETNP_2_30 (SPAdes) (version 2) | ecosystem: Environmental > Aquatic > Marine > Oceanic | place: Pacific Ocean | collected 2013-06-22 | reverse complement strand
AGATGTGGTGAGATAGATGTTTCTGTAGAACAAAGGGACTCAGAGTATAGACCTTATGATAATTCCTGGAGTAATAGAGACGACAATAGTATAAGACTCACATATAGAAAATACCTTGGCACAGATTGCAAAACTTCAAAAGAAAACATGCAGTTAAAACAACAACTTGAGTTGATGAAGATGTGCAGCAAAGTAAACAGAAATCCAAGCCTTGCACAAAATAAAAACTTTGCATTACTAGTATCAAAATGTAGAGGTGTGGTGCCACAAGTGGATGAAACAGAGGACATGCCTACAGGCAGCTTATGGGATGAACTAAAAGAGGATTATATCAAAGAAAACCCAGAATCTAAGACTTTAGACAACAATAACAGTACGTTGAAAATACCTCCAGAAGGTTATATACTGCCTAAACCAAAACCAAATGAATAAGAAACCATTAAATATATCTGAAGAGGCCGCCGTGCAGATGCCTATGAAGACGGTTGCTAGTCTGATAATTATCGTAGCTCTAGGCACGATGGGTTACTTTCAAATAATAGAACGTCTCAATGTTGCAGACACTCGTATACAGATAATGGAGAAAGATCTTGAAGAAAATACAGAGTTTAGAATAAAATGGCCACGGGGCCAACTTGGGTCGCTTCCCGCAGATAGCGAACAATTTATGATGATCGAAGATCTTTATAAGACCACGGACAAGTTAAACAAACATATAGAGTCTATGGCATTAAATAAAGTTAATATAGAATTTTTAAGAAAACAAATGGACAAAGTCTTGATTGATATCGAAAAATTAAAAGATGCCAACAGAGAGATGAAGTACACAAACGGTAACGGACAATGATAGAGCATGTGGTAGCCCTAATTATGTTTGTAGGGGCAGAGATCAAGGAACACCGTATTCAGGATAACATGGCTACGTGCCTTCGAGGCAAGCGTCATGCTGAAAGACAATACACACCCAACGTCACATACAAATGCATAAAGAGCAAAGCAGAAACTGAAATTTATATGGGTGAAAAAAGTATAAAAAAGCTTATACTAAACTAATGTTTGGAGAATACGTAAAATTGCAGGCAGAAATTGTAAATGGTAAGTGTCCTACTTGTCATGAGATGACAATACTTGTTGGACTATCAAGAGAATATTTTAGATGTATTAGTTGTGGTGCAGACCTGCAACAACACGTAAATGGACATATAACTTATCTACCTGCAATGACACATAAAACACCTTTGTCAGCTGTGAGACATTTTTTTGGCGATGGCGAGAGTTAAATTTACACATTTTGTACCTAGACCAAAGCCACGTAAACGTCCTCGACGTCATTCAAAATCATTAAACAAACATAAAAAAAGATCGTATAAACCTTACAACCGACAAGGGCGCACACAATAGACTTGACATTATCCTAAAAAATCCTACACTCTAGGTATGAAAGATAAAATAATAACAATAAAACCAAAAAACATTTCACAAAAACAATGGTCTAGTTTTTTATTAGAGTTAAATTTAATGAAAAGAGAATGGAAACCATATGGTGTTGACGTAGAGATAAAAGCACCAGGTTTTAAAAATGTAATTAAATGGGGTACATCAATAAATAATGAGTCAAAAAGAACTAGACGAGCTGGCAAGTCAGTGGAACAATACTAAAGATCCAAAGTACAAAAAACTTTGGTACAAAAAAGTAAAAGAGGCAGCAAATGGAATTGATCGTACTCAACGATGGCGTTTATCAGTTAGTTCCTGTAACAAAGCAAATGATGGAACATATGTCCTTATTGGTAAACGAATTAGATCTGTTTGAGTTGTGTGATATACTAAGATTAAAACTCACAACTTATCACGATTACCCTATCAACTCTCATGTCATGAACGATGGTAGTGGTCACTTATATGGTTGTATAATGAGATAACACCTACCCTGTGTAGAGAGGGAATAAAATAGGGTAGGTAATGGTGAGAAGATAATCCTCACTACTACAATCAAGCCACTTTGTCAAATGAAGTTGGTGTTTTTTCTATTTCTTCAAAAGCATCACACCCAAATTTTATGTATATATTATATTTATTAACCTCTTCTGGTCCTATCTCTATTGTTTTGTCTTTTGATAATTCATAACCTTTTATCATACAATCATAGGCATTATTAAATAATTCATGATATTGATGGGGAGGTATACAAGTATTTGCTACTTGTGAACAAATTACCATGGTTAAAATAAATTTCATTGACAATCCTATATTATATATTATATATCAAACTTATTATGAAAGGAAACAAAAATGACAGACATGAGTAAGTATAAAAATGTTTCTCTATCAAAAGAAACATACGCTATTTTAGAGAAGTTGTCGAAGGTATTATTGCCCGATGCAAAATTATCTGTAGCGAAGACGATAGAAGTTTTATCAAATGAAAAAGTGAGAAAGATGAATGGCAAAATTAAAAACAAAGCAGGTTAGAAAACTTATTTGTGAAACTTGCCATGGCAATGGTTACATTAGAGTTGCAACTGGTGACACCTCAATAGACTTTAGAGATAATAGTCAGGTGCATCAATGTTGGGACTGTGATTCAGAGGGAGAGTATTATGAAACGATTGATATACCTATGGTTCCTAATGATTCTGACGATAGTGGTAGTGTGCACTAATGGTATCGGAATCTGATATTGCATACATAGCTGGTTTGTTTGATGGTGAAGGCAGTATCTCATACAAACAATACATGCGAAAGCGTAAGCATCAAAAGAAAGCATATCCGACATGGTCCATACGCATGGAGATGGCTATGACTGATCAATCTGTATTGCGTTGGGTACACGAAGTATTAGGTGTAGGCACTGTAAATCCAAAAAGATATAAAACAAAATATGCCGTTGGTTGGAAAAAACAATGGCGATGGCGTTGTCAGTTTAGAGATGCATACTACGTTGCAAGACTCTTATGGCCATACGTACATGTAAAGATGAGTGGCATACAAAAAATTATAGATCACTACGGAGATCACAAAGTTATGAATGGTAATGTAGTAGACTTAGAAAAATATAAGGAGGCAATGAGCTTAGAATGACAGATACAATAGATGTAAGAACTTTTAACTGGGGACCATGTGTAATACATTTACAGATAAAAGATGATTTAAAAAATATATTATTAGAAGAAGCTAAAAAAAATCAAACAGATTTTAGAGCTAAACTAGCAGGACAGATAGATCATGAGACTGGGTATAGTGAAGAGTCTAGAAATAAAATAGCACCATACGTTGCACCATATCTCGGTGTGTATGATCAAATGTTTCAAAAGTTTCAGGCAAAGAAATACGATAAAAAACCAAATTATGTAATGCCGGCGTTATGGATTAACTATCAAAAAGCAAATGAATTTAATCCACCACACGATCATGACGGTAAATTATCGTTTGTGATATATTTAAAAATACCGGAAGAGCTTAAAAAAGAAAACGAACAATACAAGGGTAGGAGCTGTGGACCAGGAGGTATACAGTTTATGTATGGAGAGGGGCCTAGAGATGCTATCACTTACATGTCTTATTTTCCAAAAGAAAACGATATGTTTATCTTTCCTGCATGGCTAAAACACTGGGTAAGCCCTTTTAAATCAGATTGTGAAAGGGTGTCTGTATCAGGCAATATACATGATTCTACACCTTTAAACATGATTAAAAATGGCTAAAATGCAGGGTCTGCATGTGCAGGGCCTGCACTTGACATTGTTATTAAAAAAGGTAAAAAGGTAACATGAAAGCTATAATGAAGAACATACTGTTTTACTTAGGTTTGGTGTATGGATTCTATAAAGGCTATTACATAGCTAAACCAGGAGAAAGGAAAAAGAAATGAGTAGAAAGACAAATGGCAATATGGCTACTATCCTTGGACGAAGAGTTGATTTTTCGGATCAAGCAGGAAGTAGACATGTAGTTAAAGTACACTTTGAAAAAAATCTTTCAAAGTTTTCTTTCTTAGATGATAACAGAAATATAGATAAGAGACATGTAGCTATGTTGGTTATATCTATTCAAAGATATGGTCAGCTTATGCCTATTGTTGTTAACGAGAGTTTAGAAGTAATCGAAGGACAACATAGGCTTGAAGCATGTAGGGAATTAGGAATTCCTGTTGCCTATATTATCAGTGTTAAGTCATCTAGTAAAGATGTTGCTGTAATGAATAACTCTCAAAAAGCTTGGAAAAATAAAGATTTTTTGAAGCACTTTAGCCATAAGAACCATGGCAACTGTGCTACGTACAAAAGAATCAGCAAGTTTTTTAAAGATTATCCATTACCGTTCGCTATTGGTATACTTTTGTTAGCTGGTAAAAACCCAGATCCTAACATTGGTAACAGTAGAGGACCTATGCCGTCTTTTAGAGATGGAACTTTCAGGATACTTGACTATGAGACTGCAGAGATTAAGGCTGCACAATTAGTTAAGATGAAATCTTTTATACCACAGCTTATAAGAATTAGTAAATTCTGTGCTGCGTTTTTAAAAGTATCGACTCTTGAAAAATTTTCTATCACTACCTGCTACGTCCAAATGAAAAAATATAATATTCGTTTTGGTCATCCAGGTAATCTAGAAGAATGGATTGAGCAATTTGTAGATGTATATAACTACAGGATCGCCAAATCAAAAAAGCTATCTCTTAGAGTAGAGGGCTTTTAAAGTGATGGGCCTTCGGGCCCACACTATAATGTAAAAGGAGAAAATTATAATATGAGTTTTTATCATGGATTGGGTATGTTTATCTTAGGTATGAGTGCCTTGATTGTTGGTGCGATAATAGCTTATTTTATAATTAATAAAGTGATGAAAGAAGATGAAAAGAATAGTAATAATTAGTTTTATACTATTGACGGGATGTAGCGCGAAGTTTGATAGTTTTGACCCTAGCACTACAGCTTTACGATGGATACTGACACATGAAAAGAAATAAAAAATATAACTATACTGATGGTAAACAGATCGAGGAGCATGGATCACGGATCTATGATGTAGCAGGATATCGTTTACCAAGTGTGACTACAATATTAGGTAAAACAAAAGATCAAACATTTTTAAAAGATTGGAAAGCCAAAATAGGAGAGCAGGAGGCTGAACGTATAAAGAATTTATCGAGTGTGCGAGGGACTGCTATGCATAAACATCTGGAATCTTATATACAAGAAATAGGATACGAAGATCTCACAGATACAGGTAAGCAGGCAAAGTCCATGTCAGATAAAATTATTGAGATAGGACTTGCGCCGGTCGATGAATACTATGGATCGGAGGTCACCATGTATTACCCTGGACTGTATGCAGGCCAGACTGATCTGGTGTGCATGCACAACGGGGAAGACGCTATCGTGGACTTCAAACAAGCTAATAAACCAAAGAAGAAGGAGTGGATAGAGGACTACTACCTGCAAATTGCAGCCTATGCTATGGCGCATGATTATGTTCACAATTCTGCCATAAAAAAAGGTGTAATTATGGTATGCACTCCTGACCTATATTACCAAGAATTTGTCATAGAAGGGGCAGAATTAAGGCAATATAAACACAAATTTTTGAAGAGATTGGACATGTATCATGACCTAAAGTTTGATGAAAAAGAGCGGTACAACTCTGAAAAAGAAAACGAAGAATACTTAAAAGAACTACAGGAGAAACTATGAATGATAGACTACGTAAAGTAATGGAGGCTAGGTATAAGGCAGTTATAGAGGATTGCAAGTACAAGATTAAATGCTACAGCGATCAGGAGATTATCATACCAGAGCACCCAGATATTACTGCAGAGGTAGACAAGCTTCTTACCGAGATGTCAAACGCAGAAGAAAAGTTGGCAGTAATGGAGCTACATTATGACCAAAATAAGACAAAGCAGGTTCTATAAGGGATCTAGAAAGTTTTAAAAAATTTTTTAAAAAAAGTAGCAAAAAAAAGTGTACTTTTGTACTTTTGGTCTAGAAGTGTTGATTTATATGACTTTAGGGTGGACATATTATGGTACAAATTAGGTTTTATGGTACAGATTATTTTGTCCCTACCCCGAAAGGTTTTAAAAATATTTGGTGTGTCCAAAACTTTCTAGATCCCTATAGTAAATATGTTAAAAAGAAATATGCCTAGGAAAAGAAGAAAAGCAACTGCCTCAACTGTAACTCCCGAGATACCTTATCCGAAAGTCCGAGTGGAGTGGATTGACTGTGTGAGTGATTCGGGCTGGGCAACAGATAAAGAATTCGATAGAATGAAGTTAGCTAAACCTGTTAATGAGGGTTGGTTGTATTCTAAAGACAAAGAGTCTGTAAAATTATTTGCTTCATATGATAAAGATGAAGATGGTTACCAGTTTGGTGATCGTACTATGATTCCTCGGGCTTGGGTAAAGAAGATTCAGAAGTTGGGGTGACATCTATTATTTGTGAGTAGTCGTCTAAAATTTGTTTCATCTTTGCTTCTAACTCTTGTTCTGACATATCTTCTAGTTTACCAGTTTTTATTATTTTTCTGTCTATGTATAGTCCTGCTGCCTTTCCTCGATTTGTTTCAGCATTTACAGCAGAAGAGAAAGATCCCTTACGAAGAGCCGCCTCTCTGAGTCTGCCAAGCTCAGCCACGTGATTTTCATAAGTCACTTCATGTTTTCTAATTCTTTCTTCTCTTAACTCACCTATATATTTTACAACAAGAGGTGATAGTTTAGGATTTGTAAGCTCCGATCCTTCTTGTCTTGCACGTTTAGGTGAATATCCTGCCTTAACTGCAGCCTCTGTCTGTGTTAGTGGTCCGGTTTCATCACCAAACACAAGCAGCTCAGCGAATCTTTTTTGCATCTCTGTTAATCTCTTTGGAAGTCCCATATTGACAATTTAGGGTAACTGTCCTATATTGTCAATCATGAAAGTATATGGACGTGGAGACGCTGATTTAGAAAGAAGAATAGAAGTCCTAAAAGAAAGAGTGAAAGATCTAGAGGAAATAAATGCAAAGCATAAAAAACTAAACGGCGAGTTAAGGAAGGAATTAGAAGATGTTCGTAAAGCATCTGCAGGAATACCTAGACCAATTCACAGACGGCAAGAAGGGTAACGCAGTATCCAACGCCACGATCTACATGGAGGTCAATGGCCACCTAGAAGAAGTCAAACGAATTGAAGTGCAGGAGTCCAATATAATTGGACAAAGTGCTATTCGTGTTGTATTGAAACCTACAAAACAAAAATTAATTATCGCCCCTAATACACCTGATTAGACGGCGGTGGTTACCTTGAAACCCGAGCAAAAATTTTATGAAAAAATTCGTAAATCTATTCCACAAATTTCGTGGATTAGACTGGAAAATAATAGCCTACTTGGCACTCCTGATCTATTGGCCTGTAATACTTCTGGCCACTTTTTCACAGTAGAACTCAAAGTCACAAAGGGTAACAAGGTTCGCTTTTCACCTCATCAAATTAGCTTCCATGTCAAGCATCCGAAGAACACTTTCATCATGGTCCAGCACCTCGGTTCGGGAGCCGTGAAACTTTACCGTGGTTCTAGGATCTTGGAGCTTGAGGCTTGTGGCTTGTCGCTTGAAGCTTGCTGCTTGTCGCTTGAAGCTTGTGGCTTGCTGTTTGAATCGCTTGGTGCTTGAGGCTTGGTGCTTGAAGCTTGATGCTTCTCGAACTCTTTTCTGATCTTCGCCATCTCTTTCCAGTACAAAGGTGATTTATACATATTTAATGTTTACCGTATTTAATAACTTTTACAGCAGGATCCCAGCATTGTCTACAATCTCCACACTCTCCACCCTGAGAAGGCGCCGGACATGTGGCGCCTTCTGTTACGACCATTGAAGAGTTGGGCCAGGTGTCAACCTGCTGACCTATCATCGGCGGGCTAAACCTAATTACTAAATTTTCCGGTTTGCTGTCTAGGTGGTTTTTGATCCACGCTTCACGGGTCGGGAGCCAGTGTTTTGTATCCGGTGTTGCCCTGCAGATTTCAAAAATTTTGTTTAAGTGCTCCAGGTCCTGAACGTCTCCGGCGTCGTGCCATCTAAACCACTTTTGACGCTTAATAACGGTGATCATTGCTTCAACCCATAACGGTGAGCGCATAGCCTTCAGTCTTCTATACTGTGCTTTTTTAATTTCTGGATATCTTGTATAGTTACCCTTCAGAGCGTAACAGCTGGCGCAAACGCTGCCAGGAATTTTCCGCAGCTTCGAACCTGTTTTGCATTCCCATGCTGGCAGGCTGTAGCTCAGGCCCGGCATTTTAGTTGTTCGAGTAAAACTATCAGTTATTTTTTTTGCTTCTTTTACTTTCATAATATCCTATATAATCCTTTATTCTTTCTTTGTCAAGCTTGCAGCTTGTTGCTTGCTGCTTGAGATCAGCACCAGGAAGCGTGCGGCCGCGTGCTGTTATGGTAATACTTACCGTCCCAGTTCTGATCCCAGGACACTCAAGCAATATTTGGTTTAATGCCTGCAGGGCTCCCAGAGTGTCCAGGGATCAGCTGTCATTAGATAAACTGTCTTGCTATATCTAACGCTAATATTAAAAAACAACCCAGCGCAACTATTGTACCTGTTGCAGGGTATATTGGTATCAATACCATGCCTAGGGCAGAGCACAAACCTAATAAAACCCAGAATATAATTTGTATCATTTTTCTAACACTCCAATACATTTGTCTTCACCGTTTGGAAAACCTGTTAGTTCATCAAGCATCTTATGATTATCATACCCCAGCTTAATGCAGGCGTCTTGAATAGCATCAAATGTAAACAACATATTTTTTGTTATTTGCAACATTCCTGGTCTTGTTTCTTTTGGTACTATTTTCATTAGTTCCTCGCTTTCTTATAAGTTATCATTGGATTAATTGCTGTTGTATATCTATTAATTACAACATCCCAAAAACAAATTAATTTATTGCCTTTAGCGTCTTCCCAAACCCTGCAACCATCTTTGTCCATTGATCCAATTCTAAAGATAGTCTTATTATATTTTTTAGCAAACCATGAAATAATAAAATCTGATTTTGCTTCTACATCTTTTGCTATTTTGTAAAACTCTTCATTAGTCATAATATATCCTTTCTACCTGGGATAATGCCAGATTATCCCAGGTGTGTCAATCATTAAATTAATTAATAGTTTCACCTGTAGGTGGTAAAGCTTTTTGATCTTTAACCCAGGTCAAGCCATCCTTTTTAAGATTGTTTTGTAGTTTAGCTCTTAAACTATCCGGGCTTCCTGCTTCCATGATATCTTTTAAAGACACTCTTTTATTATCTTCTAGTATCTTTAATGCTTTACCTTCCGGAGTTTTTTCAATTTGCTTCCGTGCAAGATCCCCGGCCCAGTCTCTTATTTGTTCCCAGCAATCCTCCGGTGTTATTCTATTTGCACCATAACCAGATATATCAAAGTCTTTTTCTTTAAACTTATAATTAACATCTTTTTTCTTGGCTACCTTGGAGGTCTTAAAGAACCTGGCCGCTTTACTCATTTTACTTTTTACATTTTCAATCGCTTCCTGCAGCTCTTCAATAATTGGTGTTGCGCCTATTTCATCTGCTAGGTTTTTTTCTGCAACCTCAACTGCTTCTGCTTCAAGTGATCTTATCTTTAATTGAGCAGCTTGAATTAAAGGATCATAATCCCGGTCCAGTTCTTTTGTGAACCAATCACGCTGCCACTTTTGCATCATTGCTTTAGTCATATTTATTTTTCCTTTCTAATTTATTTTTAACACTTGACAAATAACCTGTCAAGGATTATATAGGATACAGGGTGTACAGACAATTCCGGACATCTTTAAGGCACCCTGCACACCGACTGCACGTCACACCGCTCTTCGGGGCCGTCTTCGTGCAGCGCAGGTGTTGTACCCCGGACCAGGGGTCCCAAACCAAATCCAAAAATCAAAATAAACTTTGACCCTATCCCCCCTTTTTGTAAAAAGGGGTCCCACTACTCTAGGTTGTATTGCTTAATTTACACATTTGTGTATACTGAAAACATATTGGTACCATGGACTTGAATAAGGTAAATATAGATA
>Ga0209348_1001871_pt1 | contig 10084 bp, 13 predicted proteins | sample ETNvirenome_2_30_FD_184065 | JGI IMG/M metagenome (GOLD analysis project Ga0209348, IMG submission 184065) | Marine viral communities from the Pacific Ocean - ETNP_2_30 (SPAdes) (version 2) | ecosystem: Environmental > Aquatic > Marine > Oceanic | place: Pacific Ocean | collected 2013-06-22 | reverse complement strand
CGGAATATTTGTTGCTGGAATGGCCGGAGTTGGATCAATACAGAATGCCATAGACAATAGTGTGCCTGCTGTGAAGGCCATGAACACAGCATACGAAATGGCCATGGATGCCGGTAATGAAGAATTAGCTGACATGATCAAGAAAGACTTATCAGCGGTCAAAGTGAGATTGGATAGTGGCAGAGATCTAAACTTTGTCAAGGCAATGCAAGACAAGTACAGCAAGTTTATGACTACGGAAGGCTTGGCATACGAATCAAAACTAGCCGTATTGTTGAATCAACGCATTAAATAATGCAAACAAACATATAAATAATTCATATGGCACGTAAAGAATCTAAAGATAATAGTTTTGCGGACTTGGTTGCTCGTTTGAATGCAATGAGTAACATGACTCCTGACCAAGAACGGGCAGAGTTGATGGAGGCCGCTAAAAATGAACCAAAGATCTTGGATGACAAAGAAATTTCATTGGCAGACATTGCCAAACTGGCCGGCATCAAAGAATACACCGAACAGCCAAAGGTATCAGCAAAAGCAGAAAAATTAGTAGAATCAATCACAAGTGAAAAAACCCAATCGGATATCACAAAAGCTATCAAAGAATCAGACGCCGACACATCGATTGCGACAACAATCAAAAAAGAAGTCACAGAAGAGTCCAACAGGTTAGACAAAATTGCTGAACTAGAAGCACAACTGGCAGAATTAAAATCGGAACAGAAAGAAGAACAAACATATGACGCAAAATCATTCAGAGAAATTGTATCAAAAGATATGCAAGAGTATATCACAAACGCGAATGAAAACGAGCTGGTCCAACTTTACAACGCAGTATCAGACAATGAAGCAGTATACAACGAAGAATCATCTAACATTCTGGTCAAGACTCCAGAAACTACTGAAATCATAGCAGACGCTGAAAAGGCCGAAGCACCCGAAGAAGAGGTTGTGGCTGAAAAAGAAAAGGCCGACGACAAGGATGAGGAAAAAGACGAAGAAGATGATGACACAGCCGGCGAAGTTCCTATGCTTGACAAAGAGTTTGACGACGACGATGAAATGGGTGAAGATGTTGAGCTTGAAAAGCCGTCCGAAGACAAATTCACCAACGATTTAGATCCACAAAAATAGATAATTACGTGTATGCAGTTACACGTCACAACACACAAATTTAATCCAGATCCTTTTTATACCCAAAGGATCAAAAGTTTTTTTGCAACTCCGCCAAAAGATTCAGTGGCTTTGTTTGACCAGAACGGATATGATCTAACAAAACTAGAACAGATGTATGCAGTGGCAAACGGTTACGAACTGACCCAACACAGGAACACTGATCATATCACTTTGAGACAGGACTGGTTCATAGATCACAATCCTGCAGATGGGCCACACATCAATCATGCCTATATGTTTGAACGCAAAGGGTTTACTAAAGATGCATTGTCACAACTAGTATCATGGTCCAGTGGCAACACACATCTTCACAAATTGGTGGCTATGAAACCCAAATGGGGACTTGATTTTTCAATCGATTATTGTGATCAAGACGGCAATGTGTTTGAAGTGCTACATTGGGAGTTTGACGATTCGAATATCAAGAAATTGCAGAAAAAAAAAATACGCATGGATGAGTTTTTACTGAAACAGGATTGGGATCACGCCTCACAACACATATTGAAACACAAACAGGAATGGCATGGACTTGGCTTTTTCGAACAGAGCGAATGGAAAACCAAATACTTTGGCATAGACAAAGAACGTTTTAAAATGGTTTTGTGGAAATAAATATAAAAAATGAGCAACATACCCTACAATTACAAAAAATATTTGGATGACGTCACAAAAATGCGTCAACGGGGAACAATAAGTTCAGGTGAGCAGATAGCGTCACCCAGTTCCGCAGGCAGTAGAGGTTTAGCAAAACTCACACAATTCACAAACAGTGCCAATGAATTCATGAAGGCAAATATCAACGAAAGTGCCACAAGAGAATATCAAAATTTACCAAAAGACAAAATAGAAGAACTTCGTAAAAAATATCTTCCGGATTGGGAATACAAGGACAACAGCCTACAAAAAAGATATAAGTTTGTGGACTATTTTGAAACAATAAAGTACCTGATAGATACCGTGAAGCCACAGGAAGAACTAGACCATCATGCGGACATAGCCATATTCTTCGACGAAGTTTTGGTGAAAATATACACACACAGAACCAATGATGTGTCAGATTTCGACTTTAAACTGGCCGTACAGATGGATATGATAGCCAAAAAGAAGCATGGCGCCATAGAACCTTCTTATGGACTAGACAACTTGCTAAAATAAATACACTATATGAGCACTAATTTCGAAGACATCAGAACAATCTTGAACAGGATCGACGGTGTGAACGTGCCGGTGCAGGAAGATGACGGAGATGAAAGAGCAATCGCGGCAATGAAACTTGCCAAAGACGAAAACCGTAAAGAAGGTTTTGATTATCCACAAGGTGGCAAGTATGGCTACAAAGCAGAACGTGGATCGGGCACAGGTGCAATGGGCACAATGCAAGTAAACGTGACAATTCACGACAGAGAAACTGATGAAACCATGTACATTAAGGACATGAATTACTTAGAATTAGAAAAAGGTGACGAACAAGAAACACTTGCAATGATTTGGGATGAAAACAGAGACCTAATTCAAAAAGAATCAGCAGTGCAGGAAGATCTAGACTACAGAAGTGAGGACATCCTGAACAAGGCAGGATTCGATCCGGCGGACATAGACACATACATGAAAGTTTTCAATGATCACGGTGACACATCAGACCTCGATCAGATGAACATGAAAGAGAAAGTGGGACTTGCAGACGTGATGAGCATGGTACTTGCATCACATGGCATACAGAATGAATCATACGAGCCATTCCCAGAAGAAGACGAAATGACATTCGAAGACGATGATGCATTCTATGAAGCGTTCGGTGAATTAGGTTTCCCAGAAGACGAAACTGAACTATTCGACGCAGAATACAGAGGACGCAAAGTGCCACTCAACAAACCAATGCGTGGCGATGTTAAAAAATTCAAAGTATATGTTAAAGATCCAAAAACAGGCAATGTTAAAAAAGTTAACTTCGGACATGGCGGAAGTTCTGCAAGGAAAGCCGGACAGAAGACAATGAAGATCCGAAAGTCAAATCCTAAGGCAAGGAAAAGTTTTAGAGCACGTCATAATTGTGCAAACCCAGGACCAAAGACAAAAGCAAGATATTGGTCTTGTAGAAAGTGGTAACATGAAAATTAAAGAAGTAGAAGGCATCACAGAAGCTGAATTTGAAATATTCGCAGAGAAGAAAGATGCCTGCTATCACAAAGTAAAAGCGAGATACAAAGTTTGGCCTTCGGCTTACGCCTCTGGTGCTCTAGTGCAGTGTCGTAAAAAAGGCGCGGCCAACTGGGGTAACAAGAGCAAGAAGTAATGAACTTTTTAATTTTCAATGGTAGTCTAAAACCAGACGACGAATCAAATACATTTGCAGTATGTAAAATGGCGCAGTTGGCGTTTGAGAAACTAGGCCATAATTGTGAAATAGTGACAATGCGTGAACTTGATTATGAAGGAAGCACCGATGATGTGAATGACCAATTGAAACCATACATCATGAAGATGTTTGACATGGATGGTGTGATATTTGCAACACCTATTTGGTGGGGCACACACTCATGCCACATACAGGCATTGCTTGAAAGATTGGATTTCATTTATAGTTGGGCCAAGGACAACAAGTATCAACCTTTCTACAACAAAGTTTTAGGCACTTTGGTATCTGGAGGCGGTGATGGCTTCCAACACATACACGGCGTATTGTATTCGGCCGCAAGTAATTTTGGATTCACCATTCCACCACAATGTAACATAGAATCAAAAGCTCAGGGCCTTAACGAAATAATCAAAGACGAAGACACACTGAACCAAGTGAAAAATTGCACTATCAACATGACAACATGGGCAAACATATTGGCAAAAGCAAATCCCACAATGGATGCCAGACATGGAAGTGTTGATGTTAACGAAAGTTTGAACGAAGGCAAAAGGATCCCACGTAAAAAAGGCCAAAAGCGGAAAAGCAAAAAACACAGCGACCTTTACACGGATGAGGATCCAAAGGGCACAATACACGGGCTAGGGTTCAAGGACGAAGCAACAGCACGAGCCAGTGTGACAAAGATCAGAAAATCCGGCAGATCACACGCACACAAGATACAAGCGGCGGTGGCAATGGAACAGAGAGCGAGAGCGGCGGGCAAAACAGGTCCGGCGGCAATTTATCGTAAATACATTAACTCAATGAAGAAGAAAACAAAGGCCAAAAAGAAATGAAGATCATAGAAGTACTAGAAGGAACACGTTGTTGGAAAGGTTACATGCGTAAAGGCTTCAAGACCATGTTCGGAAAACGTGTGCCCAATTGTGTCAAAAGAGAAAACAAGTTTCATGTTTTGGACAAGTTTGAACAATCTGTATTTGAAACAGAAGATGAATCAATGGCAATCAACTTCATTAGGAAAAATTATGACGCATTGAACACATGCGAACTGCATGAATCACATCACTCAGGTCTGAGAGCATGGTTCGGCAAAGGCAAGAAAGGTGGTGCCGGAGGCGGCGGTTGGGATCGTTACAACACCAAAGGAGAACGTATTGGTAAATGTGGTGATCGTAAAAAAGGTGAAGGCAAGCCAAAATGTTTATCAAAAGCCAGAGCGGCAAGTCTAAGAGCCTCAGGTGGTAAAAAGGCCATCGCGGCCGCTGTCAGAAGAAAGCGTAAAAAAGATAAAAATCCGGAAAGACGCGGAAAAGCAATTAACGTCTCCAATAAAAAGAAAAAATAATTTGCAATATTGTCAAAACTGTTATATACTGTTGAATAATAACAGGAGAAATATATGGCAGTAAGAAACTTCAACGAAGCAGAAAAACAAAAACTAATTCAAATCATATCACAAGGATCTCAGGTACTGGGAGAAGTGGATGATCTCAAAACAGGTTTGAGAGATACAGTCAAAGCAATAGCCGAAGAACTGGAACTCAAACCCGCACTAATAAACAAGGCAATTTCCGTGGCACACAAAGGCAACTATCAAAACATTGCCGATGACATGGACACACTAGAAAGCATATTGAACACAGCCGGTAAACTTTAGTGTACAAATTACTCAAAGAATTTTGGGTAAACAGTTACAAATCTGATACGATAGCTTTTTGGTTTGAGCTTGTCTCTGTTGCCCTAACAATAACCGGATCATGTATCTTGACATTCACGTCGCCAAATCCTATAATGAGTATAGTGTTTCCAATATATTGGCTAGGGTCAAGCACTTTACTGGTGGCGTCTATTAGGCGTAGGCAGATATGGTTGTGTACACTTACGACATGGTTTACAATTATGAACACAATAGGATTGTATAGAGTTTTCATTTTATGAGTTACATAGACGCATTATATAAGAAAGACGAAGACAAAATTTACGTTGTCGAGCGTGATCCAAAAAAAGGTCGCGTATTTGTTGAGTATGATGCAAGATACATTTTCTATTATCCCGATGCAAGAGGGAAACACAGATCAATAACAGGCGAACCTTTGCAAAAAGTACAATGTTCAACATCGAAAGAATTCATTAAGGAGCAACGTATAAGATCAAATAAGCAACTTTATGAAAACGATATCAATCCGGTGTTCAGGTGTTTGGAGGAAAATTACTTAGGTAAGGAAACTCCAAAACTGAATGTGCTGTTCTTTGATATTGAGGTGGATTTTGATCCCGAAAGGGGTTACGCCACAACAGATGATCCGTTCATGCCCATTACTGCCATAAGTTGTTACATGGGTTGGACGGATCAACTGGTAACTTTTGCAGTTCCTCCTAAGACTTTGAGCATGAAAGATGCTGAGATTCTCACAAAGCGTTTTCCAAATACACTTTTATTTGAAAAAGAAAAGGATATGCTTGACGCTTTTTTACAAGTGGTAGATGAAGCAGATATATTAAGTGGTTGGAACTCCGAAGGGTATGACATTCCATACACTGTTGGGCGTATACAAAAAACCATGAGTAGTGATGACACAAGGCGTCTGTGCTTTTGGGGTGAAAAGCCGAAAAAAAGAGTTTTTGAAAAATACGGCAGAGAACATTTAAGTTATGACTTGATTGGTCGTGTGCATTTGGACCTACTGGAGTTATATAGAAAATACACATATGAGGAAAGACACAGTTTCAGATTAGACGCAATAGGAGAACACGAACTTGGCGAAAAGAAAACTGTTTATGAAGGCTCATTAGATGCATTATACAACAACGACTTTGCATTATTCATAGAGTACAACAGGCAAGACACAAATCTACTTGCAAAACTTGAAAAGAAATTAAAGTTTATAGAACTAGCTAACGAGATTGCACACCAAAACACTGTGTTGCTACAAACAACAATGGGTGCAGTTGCAGTAACCGAACAGGCTATTGTAAACGAAGCTCACAGACGTGGTATGATTGTTCCAGGGAGAAAGTTTAGAGACAAAGACGCAGAACCTGTAACGGCGGCCGGCGCCTACGTGGCGACTCCTAAAAAAGGGATACATGACTGGATAGGATCAATAGATATCAATTCGCTATATCCGTCAGTCATTAGGGCATTGAACATGGGTCCGGAAACAATAGTCGGACAGATACGTCCTGTAATCACTTCGGCGGAAATAAACAGGGCAAGACACGCCAAAAAATCATTTGCGGCCGCATGGGATAACCAATTCGGCAGTTGGGAATATCAGGCAGTGATGGCAAAAGAAAAAGGCACAGAATTGATTGTGGACTGGAGTGATGATACCAGTGTGCGTATGAGTGCGGCACAACTATATGATGTTGTGTTTGATGGTAACAACAAATGGATGTTGAGTGCTAACGGAACAATATTCACCTATGAGCATGAAGCGATCATTCCGGGCCTGCTCAAACGTTGGTATGCAGAAAGAAAAGAAATGCAAAGAAAAATGCATGACGCAGGCGATAATGAAATTGAAAAAGAGTATTGGGACAAAAGGCAACTTGTAAAAAAAATTAATCTTAACAGTTTGTATGGTGCAATTTTGAATCCAGGTTGTAGATTTTTCGACATGCGTATAGGACAATCAGTTACACTGACAGGAAGATGTATCACAAAACACATGGGTGCCAAGGTCAATGAAATTGTTGCAGGCAAATATGATCATGTCGGTGAAAGCATAATATATGGTGATACAGACTCTGTGTATTTTTCAGCTCACAAGACATTGAAAAAAGAAGTGGACGCAGGACAGATACCATGGGGCAAGGATAACGTGATCGGCCTGTATGACAAAATTGCCGATGAGGTGAACACAACGTTTTCCAGCTTCATGAACAAGGCGTTCCATTGCCCAACCACAAGAGGTTCGGTGATTAAAGCAGGAAGAGAACTTGTTGCTGTGAAAGGATTGTTCATTACGAAGAAAAGATATGCTGTTTTGTATTATGACAAAGAAGGTGAACGGGTTGACACCGCGGGCAAAGAAGGCAAAGTCAAGGCGATGGGGCTGGATCTGAAAAGATCAGATACTCCTGTGTTTGTACAAGATTTTCTGAGTGATGTGTTGTATCAAGTTTTGACAGGTGAGACCGAAGAACAGGTGCTTAAGGCAATATCAGATTTCAGAGCAGACTTTAAAGCTAGGCCCGGATGGGAGAAAGGGTCTCCAAAACGTGCAAACAATGTCACAGACTATTGGGAAAAAGAAAAGAAACAAGGCAAGGCAAACATGCCAGGGCACGTAAGAGCAAGTATAAATTGGAACAATTGCAGACAGATGTATGGTGACAAGTATTCACTGCCGATTACAGACGGTGCAAAAGTCATTGTGTGCAAATTAAAAAATAATCCTTTGAATTATACAAGTATTGCGTATCCAGTAGACGAATTGCGTATTCCAGACTGGTTCAAAGAACTTCCATTTGATTCAGAAGCAATGGAGCAGACGATATTAGATCAAAAATTAGATAATTTGATTGGTGTTTTGGATTGGGACATCCAATCAACCGAAACCACAAACACATTCAACAAACTTTTTGAATTCTAAATATGGATACGTTCTTTTTTGATTATGAACCTGGAGACAGAGTAACCAATCCCAAAGCACCAGAATGGGGCGTTGGACAAGTACAGTCAATAATAAAAAACAGAGTCACTGTCAATTTTGAGGATGCAGGAAAAAAAACTTTGGATGGAAGAGTCATAGACTTGAAACGATTAGATGTCAGATAAGTTAAAAAACATGTATGTTAGTTTACTAGAAACACACAATTGGAACTTCGAAAACCATGATGATAGCAAATATGACGAGGGAAATGAGGAAAAGATGCATTTAAGAAGTTTGATTGCCCAGGCATACGAAATAGGAAAAGATCCATCTAAGCTGTTCTATAAGTATTGTCCAGAACATTTATACAAAAATTCAGCAGATTACGGAATAAGAACTCCATGGCATGAATTAGAATTAGATCGAGCAATTAACCAAGAAATTACACAAGAAAATTACAAAAAAAATGTTAAGCATTGAAGAAATACAATTGATAATTGAAAAGTTAAAAAAACTCAAACATGAGGATTTCCAACAAATAATTGACAGCAACCTCAAGATATTTGAGGATTTGGCCGAAACTGTTGATGCCAATAACAAAGAGGCAATAGACCGATTAGATAAAACACCTGGGTGGTTTTACAAGGACCTAGAGAAAAAAAGAGAAAAAACAAACGTAGATGATCTTTTGTTTAGAATGATACAGACTAAAATATTTCAATTTTCAAGAACAAATTTGTATAATTGTATTGAAATTGGTCCAGGAAATGGAATGTTCTCAAAGGAACTACGTTCATGGCGGAAGATTTTCTTCCTTGATATTCATGATTTAGAGGCAAAAATTAGACGTAGGTTCCATCCGGGACATCAAAAACATCTATTATTTTTCACAACTAAAGATCACTCATGTGATTCAATACCCAAAGACTCATGCAATTTTGTATTCAGTTGGGACACTTTTGTGTTTTTTACACAAGAACATGTTAAAAAATACTTAGAAAGTATCAAAAGAACATTAATATCCGGTGGCTACTGTTTTATTCAGTATACTAATTGTCATGATGACGTTGATTTACACGAGGCGAAACGTGGTTATTACAATTACAATACCAAACCCGCCATGGAGCAAATGATTAAGGATGCAGGATATGAGGTTGTGGAAATGAACCAATTCAAATCGGGTGCCAATTACGCCATATTCCGTAAACCTGGTAAACAAAACCCAGTAGTATATAAAGTTTCTCAAATAACACTTGATTAAAATCTAAATACAATGTATACTGAAGCATTATGATAGATATCTTGAGAGACATAGTTAAGCACACGCATGGCTTGGGATTTTTGGATCTAGTGAAGATCGCTGGTACCAGTGATGAAACAACAATAGATTCAATGGCTGAAGATCGGTCAGTTATACTCCAAGGATCTTTCCACAAACCACAATCAGAAATGGTTGGTACTTTTGGAATGCCTCAATTGAATAAATTAGATATTCATTTGAAGTGTCCGGAATACAAAGACAAAGCAAAAATATCTGTACTCACTGGCGAAAGAAATGGAGCCAAAGTTCCGACAGGCATACACTTTGAAAATGAAAAGGGTGACTTTAAGAATGACTACAGATTCATGAATGCCGAGATCATAAACGAAAAACTTAAGACTGTAAAGTTCAAGGGAGTTAAGTGGGACGTTGAAATCGAACCATCAGTGGCAAGTGTACAAAGATTCAACTTTCAATCGATAGCAAACACAGAACACAATTCATTTGTTGTCAGAACCGAGAATGGAAACCTGATATTCAGTTTCGGTGATGCCGCATCACATGGTGGTGAATTTGTATTTGCTAACGGAGTGAATGGCACTCTAAACAAAGGATGGAGTTGGCCAGTAGGTCAAGTATTACAGATATTGAAGTTATCTGATTCGGCGAAAGTGACATTGCATTTTT
>Ga0209348_1001870_pt1 | contig 10087 bp, 7 predicted proteins | sample ETNvirenome_2_30_FD_184065 | JGI IMG/M metagenome (GOLD analysis project Ga0209348, IMG submission 184065) | Marine viral communities from the Pacific Ocean - ETNP_2_30 (SPAdes) (version 2) | ecosystem: Environmental > Aquatic > Marine > Oceanic | place: Pacific Ocean | collected 2013-06-22 | reverse complement strand
ATTGCTATCGCACCACCGCCGTGATTATCATCTTTATCTATACACCAAGATCGCATAATTACAATCTTATCATCATTATTTACAACCATGTATCCTACTTCTTGGCACACGGCCAACGGAGCATCCATAATGTCTTTTATCGGAAGCCAACCTGTTTCAGTATCTTTTGCGTCAAGCCAAGTAATTCTGACCATAGGAGTCTTATTTATGTTCATGCCTTATCTCATCATATATTGGAACAAAATTAAAAGCGACTGTGACCCTAGTTTTGTTGGATTTGTTAGCGCTTACTGAGTGCATGACTTTACCGTCAAAAAAAATTACAGTGCCATCTTTAACATTAATTTGCTTTAAATTATTATAAGTCACGTGATTAGTTTCTTTTTTCTGTAAGACCGCATTATTATCTGCATGAACAAAAAAATATGATTCACTATCTTCTACATTTAAGAAAAGAACTACAGCTAAAAAATTGTCATGTTTATGAGGCACTGCATGTTCATCTTTTTTGTACCAATTAACCCAACACTCATGCAAAGCCAATGTAGGAATATCGTACCCCTCTTTTCTTATAAAATCTTCAAGAGACAATCTTATTTCTGTGCCAAGATCGTCTAGAGCTTTATACCTTTGATGTGAATTCCAATCAGTTCTTCCTGCAAATACATTACATTTTTCAGATGGCTCAGTTTTAAGATTTGTTTCTTCTGCCACAATAATGTGTTGTATTTTTTCTTGCCACTCACTTAAGTTATCAATCTGATAATAAAAGAGCTCTTGAGTAAATATTGGTAGCCTATTTATCAGGGGCATTTTCTGTAAATGTAGCGTCCTTGGGTATTAATCTTAAATTAAAAGATACCGATCTTCTTTCTTCATCAGGAGTACGAAATGGATACACCATATGCGTTAGCCAAGATGGAAATAGAAATATATCACCGACTTCTGGTGGGTGCTGTAGTTTATGGCCACTGAATGTTTTTGGATCACCGCACATAAAAAGTATATCGCCAACACTAGGGTAATGATCCTCTGCTTTTCTCTCTTTATCAATGCTTTTTGGCATCTTAGTGTAAAACACACCAGATAAATCACCGTCGTGCATGTGCGCTGGATTAAAGTCTCCTGCCCATTGGCTCACGGCCCACATAGATTCAATAACCATTTTATCTATTTTTTCTGGTGCTAATGTTTCGCTAGCTGGTGGTATAGATAAATAAGATTTGACCATCTCACCTATTAAAAAAACTAATTGTTGACCATCACCATCTATCCATTCTGGTGGCATGCGAACTTCTTGTTTAACATTACCAGCTAAATTAGGTGACCAATCCCATTGTTTAGCTAACTTAGGGTCGCCTAGTATCTCATCACACTTTTGATTTACTATTTTTAGAATAAAATCAGGCACTTTACCCTTAACAACAGTAGGGCCAAAAGGTCTTATAGCGTCAAATTTAAGTTTTATTTCTTTCTGCATTCGGATCTCCTCCATTTATCTATTGTCATATAACAATAATTTGCCTATAAATATAGAATTAATTGGCTTATTATTTCAAGCGTAGCCTTCTTGCCATCAACAATCACATAAATTGCAATAGGAGATTATGTTCGGACTTAAAAGTATAGTAAATAGAGCTACAAAAGCCATAAGAGATATTGGTAGTTTTGCGGGTGACAACCCCATAGCGACAGCGGCTTTCGCCTCGCCATTATTATTTAGCAAAGGTTTTCCTTCATTAGGTGCTTCTCTTTTTTCTGGCGGCACAAAAGCAGGTGGCATACCTGATCTTGCAAGGTTATTGTTAGGAGGTGGATCTGCTCTTTTAGGATATCAGCAGTTTCAACGAGACAAAGACATGCAAATGAAAATCTATAATGACATGATGAATAGATTGTTAGCCACAGATAGAAAATTTGGATCAGAGTTTGGCGGTAGCCCTTTTAAAAATGAACAATTTGGCAATTTAATTGCTGACATAAGAACAGGTGAAACTTTTGATAAGTTTGATGAAAAAGGTAATCCAATAAGAACAGAAGCAGATGAGAGCGGTAAAGCTGTGCCAGTTACCAGTAAAACAGGCGGTATAGCATCCTTAATGGCTGGTGGACCACCAGAACAAGATATGGGTCAATTCGGTACATCTGATAGTCCAATGGGTGCATCTGCTAACAATCCATTTAATGCAATGAATACGGTCTCTGGTATGATACCAGAAACACCATTAAGACAAGTTATGCCACCAACAATGAACATGGGTGGACAAGCTACAGGCGTTCCAGGTTTAACACCAGATATGTCAGGACCTGAAATGATGGACACTATTGAAGATAATCCAGGTATAACAGCATTTTTTCCTAGAAGACTAGGCATGATAGATGGTCCAGGTGGACCAAAAGATGACAAGATTCCTGCAATGTTAAGCGATGGTGAGTTTGTATTTACTGCTAAAGCAGTAGAGAATGCTGGTGGACCAAAAGCAATGTATAATATGATGAACAAACTAGATCCTGAATCATCAAAAGGTAGAGGAATTATTTAATGTCGACTTTTCAAGGATCAGGAATGCCTCCTTTCTTGGAGGATTTTACAAGAAGACTTTTACAAGGTGCTTTTGATAGAACACAACAGCCACTACCTGGAGGTATACCAAAACAAGAAATAGTTGGCATGCAGCCATTACAAACTGGCACTATTGCAGAGATGGCTAAATCATTTGGTTTAGATCCAACTACAGGACAAAGAACAGGTGCAGCATCTTTTGATCCTGCTTTTAAAGAAGCTCTAGACACAGTCAGAGCTGGTGTACAAACTACCACAATGGGCATACCATCATTACAAGCAGCACAGGCTCAATTTGATCCAAGCACAAGTAATTATCAACAGTTTAAAAATCAGTATCAACAAGATGTTACAAATGAAGCACTTAAACAAATGGATGAGCAAGCAGCTATTGCTCAACAAAATTTAGCAACTCAAGCACAAAAAGCTGGAGCTTTTGGTGGATCAAGAATGGCTGTACAAGAAGCAGAGCTAGCTAAAAATTTACAAGATATTAAATCAAGAAGAATATTTCAAGACTTGTCACAAAACTTTCAACAAGCGCAAGCAAAAGCAATGAATACGTTTGAATCAGCAGCACAGAGAAGATTAAAAGCTGCGCCACAGTTTGCTAACGTGGGACGTTTTCAAGCAGGCATTGGTGCTCAAGGGGCAGGATTGGCAGCAAATCAATTTGGTTTAGAACAAAGAGGTTTAGGAGCTTTATTTGGTATTGGCCAACAACAGCAAGCATTAAAACAAGCTGAAGCTGCAGAACAATTTAGACAAGATCAAGAAACTCAACAAGAGGGTTTAAAACGATTAGGATTCTTTAGTGATATACTAAGAGGTGTTCCGTCTTCTGGTCAAGCACTGACAATGCAACAGCCTACGTTCACTAATCCATTACTTGGTGCACTAGGTCTAGGTCTAGGAACATTTAATTTATTTGGAGGAGATACAAGCGGTTCAGGCTTTGATCTAATTAATTAATGGTAACAAATTATGAAACAATTTACGGAGATCCAATAGATTTAGATGAAGAACAAAATGTTCCAGCAGGAGCAGCTTTTCCAAGTCAATTAACTTTTGGCATACCTAAAAAACCAGTGCAGGTGCCTGTCAATGCAATGGATTATTATTTGCCATTTTTATTAGACAATGAATCATATCTAAAAGATTTTGCTACACCTGGATTAACAGATGAACAAATAGAGGAGCTATACAAACCTGCTGATTTTAAAAGCGAAAGAAGAGGCGCGCTTGCTAAATTTGGTTTTGGATTATTAAGACCGACACCAATGGGTCGTATAGGCGATACACTAGCAGCCTCTGGTGCACAGCTATCTGCAGACATGAGTGCAATAAACACTGCGCAGAAACAAAACGCACAGCAAATGGCTCAAGCTAAAGTTACTGCTAAATTACAACGTGATGCGCAAGCTACTTTGGATAGAAAATTTATATTTGATTCTAACAGATCTTTGTTCATGGATATTGCAAACAAGAATTACATGGCTGATTTGAAAGCGAATGAGAATGAAATGGAAGTTTACAATCAAATGATGAAAACGGCTAAATCTAAATTTTTAGATCATGGTTTAGAAGTAACAACACCAAAACAAATAACAGTTGCTAGAGTGCAAGAGGATGGAAGTTTAGGTAATGTTTTCACAGCGTTCACTGTTCAACAAGATTTAGGTGACGGAAGGTTTTCTGCGCCACAATTTTATAGATCTACTAACGAGATAGGGACAGACGGCATGCCAGTTATGGAGCTAATTACAGATCCAGCTAATATTGTAGAAGTTCCTGTGAGCATGACTGGTAGTAAATCAGATTTTGGTAGCTCAAGTGGTATGACCACGTTTAGAGATATTCTATCCAGCATACAAACAACTGACAGAGCTTTGTTAACACTTGATGAGCTAGAGCAATCTTTTAGAGAAGACCCATCTCGTGCTGGTTTCGTGGCTGGTATTAAAGGTAGAATTCAAACATATGGACAAATATTTAGTGATTTGTATAACTCACAATTTAATGAATTCTTTTCAGATGATGACCTTGTACAATTTAATAATCAAGGAAATATAAAATATGAAACAGGTGAGTACAAGGGTCAAAAAATGGAAAAGTTTCAAAACTTAGCAACATCAATTAATTTATATTTGCAAGATCCTGCAACACAAGAGGATATTGCAGACGGCACTATTAGTGAAAATGATTTAAAAGCACTTCAATCTGCAAATGTTGTTTTTGGACAATTAGCAGCTCAGGGTTACGCGCAAATGAAAATAGAAGCTAGAGGCGGTAACAATTTATTTGGTGATCCTTTGTTTGAAGGAACAAATGGTAGAAGTGCAGAACAAGAAAAAAACTTAATATTTAAAAAATTAAGATTGTTTGATACAGAACTTCCTGCAAACCAAGTTAGAGCCAACGCAATTATATACGCAATAGCAAGAGCTCGTAAATCATCTGGTAGATTAAACTTAGATGATATTGAACGTGCAGCAAAAGACTTAAACATTTACGGTGATTCATCTGCTGACGTTATTGCAAAGATTGGTGTGTTAAGAACACAATTAATTAGAAGTAGAAATGATAATCTAGGCATGATTCAATTAATGTATGGATCAGGTAAAGATAATTTTTATGACAAACTATTAGACCAAGGTTATGCTACTTATGACAGAGGAAAAACTTTAGGATATGTTACTGATCCTAAATCAGATTACTACATACCTGGAGAAGCTACAGCACCAGGAGCAGTGACATTTGATTATAGCATTGGAGTAAACTAATGCCTGCAGTTGTTTTTGAATATGATCTATCACAGCATGGTATAGATAAAAAAGTAAGGTTACAAGTTCCTGACATGATTGATGGTCAAGGAACAGATGCTTTTCCAAGAAACCCTGAAGAACAAAAAGCATTACAACAAATTATTTTAACAGAATTACAAAAAACACAAGGTGATACTATAGCTGGTGCTGTTGAGTTGGGTAATGCGAGACAAGAACTTATCAATGATCCAATTGGCACAATGATAAAAAATAAAGCAAAGAATGCATATGACAGTTCTGCTGGACCAGGAATAAATATAGGAACTACAATGGGTGAAATTGCTGAGATTCTTCCAGGCGGTAAATCACCTGAGCCTGGTAAAATGATCGAAGGTATAATTAATTCTGGAGCTGCTTTATTATCAGGAGCTGGTGAACCTAAACAAATTATAACAGACATTGGTGTCATAGGCACAGACATGGCAATCGCTGCTAATTTAGTTGAGGGTTTGCCTCAAGGTAAATATAATTTAAGAAATGCGATATTTGCAAATTTAAGACAAAACCCAGCTTTAGGTTTTGTTACATTGGTAGGAGCAAACGTAGCTGCAAAAGGCAGTGGTAATGCGGTTTATGATTTAATTAATGATGCTACCAGAACAATAATGCAATTGCCAGATCCAGAAGCTGCTTATAAAAATGATGAAAATATGAGAAACTTAATGGACATGAGAGCAGAGATGTTATGGTCTGGCGGAGCTATGGGTCTTCAACATGTATGGCCGTTTATAAAACCATATTTAGGTAAAAATATTTTTGGTGTTACTGATGACTTGAAAATACAAACTGGCACTAGAATAGATGAGGCAGGCAACACCGTTCCTGTGAATGAAAACATGTTACAGTTAGCTAAAAAATATGGCATACCAATGAACGTATTCTCTACCTCAGAGGCTGGTTTTGTAAAAGGCGCAGGTTCTGTAATTGGTTTGTTTCCATTTGTTGCAACAAAAGCAAGACAGGCACAAAACGCACAGCAGTTAGCAATTGCTGAAAATATAAATAGAACATTAAACAACTTATCGCCAGTTGGTTTATTTTCTGATTCTGCGGTGTTGGCAAATAAAAGTTTTAAAAACATGATTAGAAATTTTACCAGTACAAAAACTCTTTTGTACAATCGTGCGATGGATATTGGTGATAAGATTGGTGACAAGTTTATACCCGTACAAAAATTAAGAGATGTAGCACAAAATTTAGAGTTAGAATATTATGGTGGTAAAAGACCAGCAAGAGGTGAAGGTCAATTAAGATTAAATCAACCTGACTATTCTAGACCACAAACAGTTGATGAACTGTTACAAGGATTTACAGGTAAGAATGATGAATTCATTGATGCATTAATAGACTTGCAGTATTTAGCTGATGATTATATTACTGGTCGTGAGTTTAAAAAATTACAAACTCAATTAAACAATCTTAAAAAAGTAGCAGCGGGTGATCCTAAACTGGGCACTGAGCTTGGCGGTGTAGACAATTTTACACGAGCAATGATCGAAATGTTAAATGATTTTGACAACTTTAGAAAGTTTGATGATGCAGGTAAAAATGCATTAGTGACAGAATTTGCTGGCTCAATGGGTATAGCTAATGAGTTTTTCTTTAATAACATAGATTTAACAAGAGGTAGAACAGCTCAAATACTTGCATTAGCTGATAAAAATATAGCAAAAATTGTTGCAGATAAAGATCCAACTCAATTAACTGGTGAACAAGTTTTAAAAATATTACTAAATGATGAAACGTTATATTCTCCAGCAGCAATAAAAGAAATGAAAGCTGTTATGAAACCTGTAAAATTACCTAACGGTCAGATCGTAGATCCAGTAAAAGCTGTAACAAGATCTTTTATTGATGAAGGTTTACGTAATTCAACAAAATACATACAAGCTAATGTTAATATAGCTGGCGAAGCTGGTTTAATTAGCAGAGGCACAGCATTCCTCACTGGTAAAGAGCCCGTAAGTAAAACTTTCAGTGCTAATTTTTCGATACCAATCATAGACACTCAACAGTTGCGTAGCGTTTTTGGTTTAGATAATCCTAACAAAAGACAATCGATGGAGTTAATATTTGGTGCAGACCAATACAAACAAATAGAAGATGTCATGGCGTTAGCTGATCAAGTGCAACAAACTAGTTTCGGTGATGTATCTGCTTTTGTTAAACGTCGTGGTTTCTTAGGTGGTGTTAACGCTATAACTAATTTAGCGTTTGCTGGTTTTGTTGCTAACAATCCTTTTGGTAACATTGGTTTAGTTTTAGCGGCTAGATACGGTATGAGTAAAATGGCTGACCCTAAATTTATGGAAGGTTTAACAAAGGTATTAAACCCTGAATTAGGTGATTTGGCTAGAAGACAAGCATTAATTAATACCATAGCTTTAACACCAGAATTAGCTTTAGGAATGAAAGAAAGTAGAGAAGACGTGCCACAAGAATTACAAAATTTAGATCCTGGTAATCCTTACGATGTTATGAAATATTTAATATTTATGGCTGATAACAATGTAACTTTCCCTGGTTCTGAGAGTATGCAGATCAAAGTTGCACCAAATGGTTATGCACTAGACACACAGATTGTAAAAGCCAACACTAAAAGTGAGTTTTCTCAAGATGCACAATCAGTCATAAATGATATGCAACCAGTCAATCAGCAAGAAAAACAAGTTTCTAGCGCACAAACAGATCCTTTTTTAATTGATGATTTTCAAAATCTTGTTAAACAATCAGGTGTAGGTATTGGCAACGTATCAGAGGCAGCTAGCAGACTATCTCAAGAACAAAGAGTGGCTCTTGCTGGTGGAGATCTTGATGAGGCCATAGCCTTGGGGAGTAGAAGAACATGATGAATAGATCGCAAATAGAAAAAATGCTCATGGCTAGTGGTGGTATTACAGGCGAACCTGTGCAAACTGCAAGAATTGGTTCATACATGACATCGACAGGTGGTGGTAAAAAATCAAACACAGTAACACAGAGAACTACGTCTGGTGGTGGATCTACTACACAAAGAAAAACTACTGGAAGTATAAAGCAAGGTAATGCAGAGAGACAGCTTAATAATCTAGTTAACAAAGCTAGAAATGATCGCCAATATGCAAACGTGCAAGGTGCAGGTATGAATTACGGCACTGCTTATGATTTAGCCCCACAAGCCGCAAAAGATTTTGTAAATAGACAATTAGAAAAAACAGGTGGCAGATTAAACGAAGCTGCAAAAGCTAGATTAAATTCTTATTTAACTGACAGAACACAGTATCAATTAGATCTTGATAAATTTAGAAAAGCTAGCCCAGAAAATGAAGCAGCCTATGTAAAAAGATTTCCTAAGACAGCTGCTTTTGAAAAAGCTTTAAGAAGAGGTGCAGAAGGATTGATTGGGACGCCTGGTAGAATAATTAAAAATTTAGCAGATAATTATCTTGATGGCGTAAAAAACATGGTAGAAAAAATTAGTGGTGTTGACGCAAAAAATATTGACATAGCAAAAGACAAAGATGCCGACATAGATACTATAGTTAATAACTTACAAAGAAATATTAAAGAAGAAAGAGAAGACGGTAAAGCTAGAGGCATGAGTGAAGCAGACCTTACTGCTATGTACGGCGATCCGATAGATATAGCAACTGGAGACGATATATTTGGTGCTGAATTAATAGGTATGGATGAACTAGAAGAGGATTCACCTTTAAGAGCAGAGGATGTTGCACCAGATGCAGTGCCATTATCTGACATAGTAGGTGGTTCATCAGAAATTAATCAGAGAAGAGATGAACTTTCTAGAGGAAAAGATGTTGCACCAGGGTTTCCAAAAGCTGATGATGCACCAGGATTAGATCTAACAGCTCCTGCTGATTCAGTAGATTTATCTGGCACAAGTGGTAGGATAACTGATGATGCTGTAGCCACAGCAGAACAAGAATTTCAAGATACATACGGTTTTGATTCTGAAAATTATCAAACAGCGTTAGAGGCTGAAAAAAAAGAAATAGAAGACAAATTAGCAAGAGGTGAAAGTGTTATTGATAAAGATAGAGACACACCTGGAACTCAAGGTTTTTTAGAGGCTCGAAAAACTGATTTTGAAAGATTGCCAAGTTTTTACAAAGATTTTGATAGAGAAGGCGTAGTAAGAAACATTCAAAGTCAATTAACAGGTTCCGATAGATTTAATATAAATAGAGAACTTCCTTTATCTGGTAGACGATCTTTTATTTTTGGAGATAAAACTTTTCCAGTTACTGAAAGAATTGAAACAGACTACGGTACTCCAGATGTTGTAGGGTCGTATGATACATTTCAAGATCCAGAAACACTCGGACCAGAAACCGTGCCAGGAAGTTTTTTAGACGCACCTTTTGAATTCCTACCTTTGTATTCAGGTCCGTTAGATTTTAATTTTTCACCTGAACCAAGAAGAGAGCCTGAAACATTTAATACTGCATTAGATGAGTTAGCGAATAACACTAGAGCAGATGGTGGGCAAATCTTTGGTAATCAAAACATGTCTACCTTTGATAAATTAAAAGCCATCGCTGATGGCATTGCGGATAACAAATGATTGAGATTAATTTTAAAAACGCCGTTTGGTTCGGTATAATTCTCGTGTCCGCAGGTATATCCTACGGTATGGTTTCCCAGAAACTAGAGGCTCTAGAATCGAAGCAACTATTAATAGAAAAGGCAATAATGCAAG
>Ga0209348_1001868_pt1 | contig 10093 bp, 19 predicted proteins | sample ETNvirenome_2_30_FD_184065 | JGI IMG/M metagenome (GOLD analysis project Ga0209348, IMG submission 184065) | Marine viral communities from the Pacific Ocean - ETNP_2_30 (SPAdes) (version 2) | ecosystem: Environmental > Aquatic > Marine > Oceanic | place: Pacific Ocean | collected 2013-06-22 | reverse complement strand
GAAACCGATTATTACTCAGACATAGATGATATGTACTCACATCATCTAACAAATGCCAACTCATTTTATAATGATGGGTGGACACAAGAGTATCATCGAGAACAATTAGAAAAATTACAGGAACCTTTAATGGCACACTATTTTAAATATCATGAAGAAGAAATTCTAAATGATATAAGAGAGTATGTATCAGGAACATATCAAGGACATTACACAGGAAAATCTCATGAGTTTCGTAATGTTCAGACAATAGATTTGATGGCATCAAAAGAACTCGCATCAGGTTTTTGTCAAGCAAACATACTAAAATATGGAAGTAGGTATGGAAACAAAGACGGAAGAAATAAGAAGGACTTGATGAAAGTCATACATTATGCTATGCTGTTATTACACTTTGATGAGCATTATGGTACACCATCAATGCCATCTGGAAATTTTGAACAAATGCCTTAAATGATTGAAGCTATGAATCTAAGTGACAACACTGTTAACATCCTAAAGAACTTTGCAGGTATCAACAATTCTATTCTTGTAAAGCAGGGTAATCAATTACGCACTATCTCTGTTGCAAAGAATATTCTTGCTGAAGCAGAGATACCAGAGGATTTTCCAAGAGACGTTGCGATCTATGATCTCAATCAATTTTTGAATGGATTGAGTCTACATCAAGATCCTGATCTTGATTTCTCTGAAGAAACATATCTTACTATTAGTGAAGGTAGAAGAAAGGTAAAATATTTCTTTGCAGATCCACAGGTTATTATTGCACCACCTGAGAAAGAAATAAGTTTACCATCACAGGATGCATGTTTTCAACTTGAGAGTGTCACTCTTGAGAAGATGCTTAAGGCTGCTGCAGTTTATCAATTACCAGATTTATCTGCTGTTGGTAAGAATGGTGAAATCAAGTTAGTTGTTCGTGATAAGAAGAATGATACATCAAACGAATTTGCTGTTACTGTAGGTGAAACTGATAAAGATTTTTCATTCAACTTTAAAGTAGAGAATATAAGAATTATTCCCGGATCTTATGATGTTGTAGTGTCATCTAAACTATTATCTAAGTTTAGTAATAGTAAGTTAAATCTTACATACTTCATTGCATTAGAACCCGATTCAACATTTGGTTAATGTATAATCTCACAGAAGAAGAATGGGAATGTGTAAGGGTATGTGTATCAAATGCACCCATACCCTATGACATTACTAAAAAGAAAATACCTGCTGATATTCTAGCAAAGATTGGAAACCCTATCAAAGTAAAACATGAGGGTATTGCTAACGTTAAATATGATTTAACACCTTACGGAATATTTGACAATGAATAACATAGGACTAGAAGTTGTATTTTGGACAGCACTCACAGTTTACTTACTCGCACAATTTGGTGCATTTAAAAAGACCCGTAAAAAATCTTATAGTAGAAATAAAAAGAAGAAATGAAACTCACTCAAGAACTCATTGATAAGATACAAGAGGCCATGCTTCATACAAATCTTAAGGGTGAAATAAACTGGAAAGATGGTGATGACATTGAAGTACAGATTGCAGGTACATTTGCAAAAGATAAGTTTATCGTTATTAAGAATTCATCTAAGAATCCTTGGGAACCTGCACAACCACATCCTAGATTTGATTATGAAAAGAAGGAGTTTATAAAAGATGAGTGATGAAGAATTACAAGAACAAATCATTCAACAGATTGAAGTCTTAGTAGATGAACTAGGTGGTACTATGTGCCACTTAACAAAGTGTACATACACCGGTAGACAAAGTAAAATAATACAGATAGAATATAATGTAGAGGGATAAAACTACATCATGAACATTTTTATTACTGATCCTGATCCTGTTAAATCAGCACAAGTGTTACCAGACAAACACATTGTCAAGATGCCATTAGAATCTTGTCAAATGCTTGCTATCGTTTGCTCTGAAAAGTGGGGTCATGGATACGGTGAAATACACAAAACAAATGGCGAACCATACAAAACAGATAAGGGTGCATTCAGAGGACATCCTTGCACTATATGGGCAAACCAATGTTTGGAAAATGCATGGTGGTTACTCACTCACGGTATTGCATTGTCTTTAGAATATACTAATCGCTATGGCAAAACTCATTCTTGTCATCGACCATTACTAGAAGCAACACATCTTTTACCATCAGCAGACTTTACCAAGTGCACACCTTTTGTGTTTGCAGGCCCTGACGAATTCAAGTATGATTCAAGTATAGATACTCTAACCAAGTATAAAAGATACATTGCATCCAAACCTTGGGTAAAGGACAATTATCTTCGTATGCCTGACGCAAAACCAGAATGGGTTGAGACTCTAGGAGTTGTAAATGTTTGAAGACAATCAAGAAGAACCTACAGACTTGTATGAGGATATGCGACAACTTAATATGTTGTATGAAGAACTAATGTGGGAAAATAGTGATGTATTAGAATTTGTTCCTGACTACGAAAAAAATCAAATAATTATAAAAAATAAAACTATGATCAGAAAACAGTATTATGACTAAGTTGATTGAGAAGACCGATCCACAATTTTTTGAACAGACATCTGATATATCTTATGATCGACATCATTATAAGATAGTTTGCACAAGTAAATCTTTTGTGGTAGAATCATGGGAGGAGGTTCAAGAGTGGTGGTGGAACAACTGTCGTTCACCTTTTTTTGAAGGGACTGTCATCGAAGTGATTGACAAACCAAAACCAAAGAAACAATCTAAAGGTTTTAAATAATGAGTGATTTTATATGGGTTGAAAAATACAGACCCAAAACAATTGAAGAATGTATTCTCCCTGATGGTATTAAGAAAACTTTTAGGGATTTTCTATCTAGTGGTGAGATACCAAATATGTTGTTATCAGGCCCACCCGGTATAGGAAAAACAACAGTTGCAAAAGCATTATGTAATCAACTTGGAGCAGATTTTTATGTCATTAATGGATCGGATGAAGGAAGGTTTCTCGACACTGTTCGGAACAACGCAAAGAACTTCGCATCTACCGTCTCTCTTACAAGCGAGTCGAAACATAAAGTCATCATCATTGACGAAGCAGACAATACCACTTCCGATGTACAACTCCTTCTCAGAGCGAGTATTGAGGAGTTCTCCAAAAACTGCAGGTTTATCTTTACATGTAACTACAAAAACAAAATTATCGACCCTTTACATAGTAGGTGTACTGTTATTGACTTCAATGTTAATAAAAAAGACAAACCAACAATAGCAGCAGGGTTCTTTCAAAGAATAATAGAGATATTAGAATTAGAAAGAATAAGTTATGATAAGAAAGTTATAATAGAATTAATTAATAAACATTTTCCCGATTGGAGGAGAGTGTTAAATGAGTGTCAAAGATACTCAGTTGGAGGTGAAATAGACTCCGGAATATTAGCGTCCTTTTCAGATGTTTCAATCAATGATCTCACCAAGAATCTCAAAGAAAAAAACTTTTCCGAAGTTCGGAAATGGGTTAATACCAACATGGATAATGATACTAGTTTATTGTTCCGTCGCATTTACGATAGTTTGTATGAAACCTTGGTCGTTAGTTCTATTCCTGCTGCTGTTCTTGTTCTGGCTAAATATCAGTTCCAAGTAGCATTCGTTGCAGATCAGGAAATAAATATGCTTGCATGTTTGACCGAACTAATGGTTGAATGTGAATTTAAATAGTGGCATTTTTTCTGGTTGTATGGTATACTCAATATGATAGGTAATTTTAAATGACTGTAAAATTAATTCGTATGTGGTCAGGTGAAGATGTAATCACCGATGTCATTGAGAAAACAAACGATTATTACATAATCGAAAATCCAATAGTAGCTGTTCCTTCACAGCAACAAGGGCAAATTGCATTTGCTCCTTGGTCTCCTTTACTAGCAAAAGGTAGTGGAATTGAAGTTACTAAAAAATATGTTGTTTATGAAGCAGATCCTCAATCGGATATTGTTGATCAATATAACTCAATGTTTGGTAAAATTTCTACACCGACTAAGAATCTGATACTCTAATGGAAACACATAGAAAAACTTTGCTTCATCTCCTAAAAGAAAGAGCATACAAGAAGGGTAAGTTTATTTTATCATCAGGTAAAGAATCAGAGCATTACATTAATTGTAAACCAGTAACATTATCTTGTGAGGGTAATGCTCTCTTATCACACCTTATGATAGAACATGTAGAAGATAAATCTGCAGCAGTTGGTGGACTCACTCTTGGTGCTGACCCATTAGTATGTGGTATTGCACAGAAAGCATATTATTCTGGCAAACATATTGATGCCCTTATCGTAAGAAAGAATCCAAAAGGATATGGCACAAAAGAAGTTATCGAAGGTAACAAGCCACCCAAAGGATCCATAGTTACAGTATTGGAAGATGTAACTACCACAGGTAGTAGTGCAATTAAGGCTGTGAATGTTCTTCGTGATGCAGGTTATATTGTCAATCGTGTTGTTGCAATCGTTGATCGTCAGGAAAATCATAAGGTATGGGAAAACAATGAAATAGAATTTATATCACTATACAAATTAGAGGATATTATTGAATGAACTGTTGGCACTGTGATACCGAACTAATCTGGGGTGGAGATCATGATCTTGACGATTTTGATGAAGCAGAGTATAGTATGGTAACAAATTTATCATGTCCTCAATGTAATTCATATGTTGAGGTTTATTATCCAAGTAAAAATTATGACTAAATCTTTTACAAAAATAAAACATCAAGTGAAATCAAGTAGATACTACATCTTTTGGGGTGCTGCGACTATTGCAGTTATGGCAGGTCAAATCTATGTTGGCAATGGATATCGTCAGATGTCTGAAAAAGTTGGAGATCTTACTGAAATGATTGAGATTAAAATTGAAATGGAATTGTTAGAGAAAAAGAGAAATCCATATGGAATTATGCCATTATGATACCACACTTAACATTAAATCCTAACATTACCTTTCCAATATCAGTTGCATTGATTACAATATTATTAGCAGGGTATGGAGTCTATAAAGGATTCTTTGCCAATGAAAATTTGAGAGATCCTTGGGATGACCATGACGATTAGTGTTGTTGATGAAAACAAAGCAGAATGGGCTGCCGACAAGTTTATAGATTATTTTCAGAACTTTAGTTCGATTGAAGATTACTTGCGTTATGCAAAAGGTCAGGCAGTATCAAGCATGGCAGTTATTCCCGGTATCTCTGATAAGGATGCATTCTTGAATGAAGATATACATCCACAGGATATGGATTTTGAGGTAAAGTTTGTAGGAGATAGATTTCAAGATAGTATTAGTCAAGACATTTATATAAAGTATCTGACAGCAACATCATCTCATGTAATTGAACATAATATTCCCGGAAGAGAATTACGTTGGATGGTATATGAAAAGAATACAAAAAAGATTATTGGATTTATTCGTTTTGGATCTCCAACTATAAATTCTAAACCTAGAAATATTTGGTTAGGCAAAGCACCTGATCTTTCTAGATTTAATCGTCACGCTGTCATGGGATTTGCTATTGTTCCTTCACAGCCTTTTGGATTTAATTATCTTGGTGGTAAACTTCTTGCTTTGATGTGTGTATCTCATTATGCAAGAGAACAAGTATCTAAAGTATTTGAAAAAGATATTGCATTATTTGAAACAACATCGTTATATGGTTCAACCACAAGTGCATCTCAATATGATGGATTAAAACCTTTTATCAGATACAAAGGATTGACAGACAGTAAGTTTTTACCATTACTTCATAGAGAGAAGTTTCATGAACTTCATAATGCATTCACAGAGTGGAATGATAATCAACCCCTTACTGAGAATCGTGCATCATCTAAAAAAATGAAGAGACAAACTAAGATGATATCAATAATTAGAAATAGTTTACAAGACAAAGATAAATTAAATAAATTTAATTCTGTCATTCAAATGGCATTTAGTCTTACACAACAAAAGAGAGCATACATATCTGATTATGGTTATGGTAATGTTCGTGAAGTAATTAATGGTGAGCAAGATAAATTAGTTCGTGGTCAGAACTGGGATAAGTTTTATCTTGAAAATATTATTGAATGGTGGAAAAAGAAAGCAGGTAAGAGATATGATAAATTAAAAGCAGAGGGTAGATTCCGAAATAATGTAGAATTGTGGACAGAAGATGAAGACATACAAATCATTCGATAATAAATACTTAAAAATTGTCAAAGAGATGAAGACATTTAAGGAGTTCTTAGACGAGAGTAGTCTTAGTAGAATAAAAAGTAAATCTGATAAAGGTGGCATTGCTTTGATGTCCGCATCAAGAGCTGATAAGTCTGCAAAAGAAAATCGTGCGAGAGCAAAACAATTAGATAGAGATATCCGTGGTAGAGGTCTAGGAGGTGCTACAAAGGTGACTGGATCTTATATGGAGAAAGGTGATGATGGCAAAGAAAGAAAAGTAAAAGAGAGAAGTCATGTCGTTTCATCTGGTAAGATGGGTAAGAGAAAGTTCAAGAAAGAGGTTAAGAAGTTAGGTAAGAAGTATGGACAGGATTCCGTATTGACACAAACGAAAAAAACTGGTACACTATCAGCAACAAGAAAAGGTGGACTTGGCAAATCAAAAAATGTTAAATTAGGAAAATTCAAACCACAGGGTAAAAACCCAGAGGGTCAATCTCAAATCAAAGGAAAAACTTTTACTTACGGATAATGACTACACCACTTTATGATGATACTAACTGGAGAGAGGAATACAAATCCTACACCAGAAACAAAATGGAACTTGACTTACTTGAAAATGGCCCTAAAAATTTATCACAATCATGGCATCTTCAAGCACTTTATAGTAATTGGAAAAAAATGAAAGGTTATAATAAATTAGATCCAAAAGAAAATACAGGTCAGATGCAATCATCGATGCAAGACTTTTTTAACAGACAAAAAGATCAAGGTATTTAATGAGCGAATTTCTTAAAAGACACATTGGCCCATCAGAAGAAGAACAGACTCAAATGTTAAATGATTTGGGTCTTTCTAGTTTAGATGAACTGGTAAGAGAAGTTGTACCAGATTCAATTTTACTTCGTGGTGATAATAATTTACCAAAGGGTTGTAGTGAACAACAAGCACTCACTGAATTAAAAAAGATTGCAAGTAAAAATAAATTACAGAAAAATTTGATTGGTCAAGGATATTATGGAACAATCACACCACCAGTAATACTCAGAAATGTATTTGAGAATCCTGCATGGTATACATCCTATACACCTTATCAGGCAGAGATATCACAGGGTAGACTAGAAGCATTATTTAACTATCAAACACTGATTACAGAACTCACTGGATTACCAGTTGCTAATGCATCATTATTGGATGAAGGCACTGCAGCAGCAGAAGCAATGTTATTAGCACATGGTCAAAGTAAAAAGAAATCATTTATAGTTGATAAAGAAATATTTCCACAGACATTATCAGTATTAGAGACCAGAGCAGAACCATTAGGTATAGAAATTATATTAGTTGATTACAGAGAGGCAATTCCCCTTGAATATTTTGAAAAGTCATTTGGTGTATTAGTTCAACTTCCAAACCGTCATGGGACATTGAGATACCCAGATACAATCAATCGTATTGCTGATGTTTACAAATGTATGAAGATTGCAATTGTAGATCCAATGTGTCAAGTTTTGATGCAACCTGTAGCAGAATGGGGATTTGATATTGCAGTAGGTAGTATGCAAAGATTTGGTGTTCCTATGGGATATGGTGGGCCACACGCTGCTTTCTTTGCAATTTCAGATAAACATAAGAGAAAGATTCCCGGTAGAATTGTAGGACAATCAAAAGATAGTCAAGGTAATCCGGCTTTACGATTAGCATTGCAAACTAGAGAGCAGCACATTCGTAGAGATAAAGCAACAAGTAATATATGCACAGCACAAGCATTACTTGCAAACATGGCAGGTTTCTATGCTGCATATCATGGTGCGAAAGGTTTAAAGGTAATCGCAAGAAGAATACGATTACTACGACAAACTCTTGTATGTCTTTTAAAATGGAATGGATTTGAAGTTGATGAAACTGAGGGATTTGATACCGTTAGATGGAAAACAAATAAACTTGTAACTGGATATAATGTTTATTATGAAGACGGATATGTAACTTTGTCTCTTGATGAATTATCAGATTTTGATACACTGTTTGATATTATTAATTCACAAAAAGATTATACAGCACATAAAGATACGATCATTCAAGCATGGGATTACATTGTTAATTACAAGTGGTTAGGTATTCCAGAAAGAACCAAACCTTGGTTGCAGCAAGATGTATTTAATAAGTATCAAAGTGAAACTAATATGATGAGATATATTAATGAGTTAGTACAAAAAGATTTCTCATTAGTTAATGGTATGATGCCACTTGGTAGTTGCACTATGAAACTTAATGCAGCGTCAGAATTAATGCCAGTATCATGGCCTGAGTTTTCAAATGTTCATCCATTTACTCCTAAAGAACAAACAATAGGATATCAAGAAATAATAAAAAATCTTAAGGATTGGTTGTGTGACATTACAGGATTTGATGATGTAAGTTTACAACCAAATGCAGGATCTCAGGGTGAATATGCAGGTCTACTTGCGATACAGGCATATCATAGAGGTAGTGGAGACACGAAAAGAAATGTATGTTTGATTCCTACAAGTGCACATGGAACTAATCCTGCAAGTGCTGTCATGGCAGGGATGAAGATTGTACCAATTAAGTGTGATGAAGATGGAAATATTGATATAAAAGATTTAGAAAAACAAGCAATCATGAATACATTTGAACTGTCTTGTTTGATGATTACATATCCATCGACTCATGGTGTATTTGAAACTAACATAAGAGATATCTGTCGTATCATACATGAGAATGGTGGTCAGGTATATCTTGATGGTGCAAACTTAAATGCACAAGTCGGACTTGCGAAACCATGCGACTATGGTGCAGATGTATGTCATATGAATTTACATAAGACATTCTGTATTCCTCATGGTGGTGGAGGCCCCGGAGTTGGCCCAATCGGTGTTGCAAAACATCTTGCTCCTTTTATGAATCAAAGAGTATCGGCAGCAGTACAAGGTAGTGCATCTATACTTCCTATCAGTTGGATGTACATCCGTATGATGGGTGGTGATGGATTACGCAAAGCAAGTGAAGTATCATTACTTTCAGCGAACTGGTTGGCACATAACATAGATGATTCATTCAAAGTATTATATAAAGGTGCTAATGGTAGAGTCGCACATGAATGTATCTTTGATGTTCGGTCTATGCCAGTGACAGCAGAAGATGTTGCTAAGAGACTAATGGATTATGGTTTCCATGCCCCTACACTCTCATGGCCTGTGATGAATACAATGATGGTAGAACCAACTGAGAGTGAATCTCTTGATGAACTTAAAAGGTTTGTTGAGGCAATGGACATGATTAGAAGAGAAATTTATACAGATAAGGATATCTTGAAAAATGCACCACATACTGCAAGGGTTGTCACCCAATCAGATTGGGTGTATAATTATACTCGTGAGCAAGCAGCATATCCAGTAAATCAAAAGAATAAATTCTGGCCTGCTGTATCAAGAATAGACAACGTTTATGGTGATCGTAATCTTGTTTGCTCTTGTGCAAATTATTTTGATAATGAAAAAGATGGAACTGAAAGACTGGTTGAACTCGATCAACCTCAATAAGAAGAACATGATTGATGAAGATCCATCAATCGAAAAAGAATATCCTCCATTCATAATTAATAAGTGTTTATCAGGACATCTTGACACAGTGATGTTTGCAAATGAGATGAATAAGTATTCATTTCTACCAAAGAAAATGCAACATGACTTTTTTATACATATAGTGAGGAAGAAGAAAAGATTCTCTCCTTGGTTGCGTAAAGACAAGATCAATGACCTTGATACTGTCAAACAATACTATGGATATAGTAATGCTAAAGCGGAACAGATTCTAAAGATTCTTACAAAAGAACAACTGAACTTTATTAAATCTAAACTTGATATTGGAGGAAGACAATGAGCGTTCTT
>Ga0209348_1001867_pt1 | contig 10094 bp, 9 predicted proteins | sample ETNvirenome_2_30_FD_184065 | JGI IMG/M metagenome (GOLD analysis project Ga0209348, IMG submission 184065) | Marine viral communities from the Pacific Ocean - ETNP_2_30 (SPAdes) (version 2) | ecosystem: Environmental > Aquatic > Marine > Oceanic | place: Pacific Ocean | collected 2013-06-22 | reverse complement strand
GTTGGCCCACTTGGTATCTTCATACAACCAGTGGAGTTGACTGTCGAGACACCAGCAATTACCGGCCCATGCTGACCTTGTTTCGTTGCAATACTGTTTATTTTAAAGTCTGACATATTGATATTTATCCTGAATTAGATGCGTTGATATCACACAATCCAGCAGGAACACTTGCTCTTACAGCAAGAAGATCACCAAATTCTGTCGCATTTCCTGTTGACTGTATAGTAATAAATTGAATTACATTTGTATCTGCTGGAGCTGCTCCACCCATCATTAAACCTCTTGTTCTATTTTGAGCAGGAGCTCCATTTAACACAGCAGCTAAACAATTTCCAAAATCAGTTGCATTTCCCTCTGATGCCATTGTTATAAAATCTATCGTATCAGTAAAGGCACCGGCTGGTTCAGCATATCCTCCCATACGAACACCACGAGTTTGATCTGAGACCGCAATCACATTTCTTGCACTTTGAGTTAATTCACCAAATTTTGTAGTATTACCTTGACTTGCAAAAGTAAAAAATTGTATGGTAGAAGAAGCAGATGATGGTGAAGGATGCGGAGCTCCATTATAACCACCTAATATTATACCTCTAGTTGGGCTTTCACAACCAGCATTTAATTGACGGCCAGGTTCTGCCAAATCTCCAAAATCAGTGGCATCTCCTGTGGTTGCAATATTCACAAACTCCATTATATTTTGATAATTGAGACCACCACATATAAATCCTCTTATTTCGCTTGTTACACCAGCACCATCAACATGATCTGTGGTCAAATCTCCAAAATCATTTGACCCACCACCAGATGATATGATTGTATATTCAATAGGCTTTGTAGCATAATTTCCCGGTGAAATTTGCCCACCTAATATAACACCACGAGTGGATGATGATGCACCGCACTGATTTCTCTTAGCTTCTGACATATCACCAAAATCAGTTGAATTGCCTGTTGTTGCAATTTCAACAAATTCCATGGAAGAGAGATATGTTGGATTGTCTCCACCAGCAACAATACCTCTTCCTCTTCCACCACGCATTTCTGTTGGGCCACTTGGCATGACCATGTGTGATGTTGATGTGACTGTTGATACACCAGCAATAATTGGCCCACTTGACCCTGCTCTATCTGTAATGTTGTTAATTCTGAGTTCTGACATTATCCTAAACCTCCATGACCGTTTGAACAAACAGTTCCATACATTGAGTGAACCATGTCACCAAAATCTATTGCATTTCCTGTTGACATAATTTGAACGTATTGAATTACGTTTGTAGGATTAGCTGGGTATGTTATATCTGCACCAAATACTGCCCTTGTCGGAGATGTTGCACCATTAACACCAGAGATTGCAGATAACAAATCACCAAAGTCTATTGCATCACCAAGTGTTGCGATTGTTATGAAATCAATTTCGTCTTTTGATGGGTCTGAATTAGTATAACCACCAGCAAATACACCCCTGATTGTATTTGAGCAACCTGCTACATTATTTCTTGCATATGTTAGATCTCCAAAATCTGCTGCAGTTCCTAAAGTTGACATTGTTACATAATCAATTATATTAGTGTCACCACTGGGATTATCTCCACCAGCCCATATACCACGAACAGGTGAAGCAACAGTTCCCACTTTACTTAACCTTGCTGCTGTCAAATCACCAAAGTCTTGTAGTGTCTGACCTGTGGTTGCTATATTAAAGTAGTCAAGTCGAGTTTGATAAATCGACCCTCCAGAGGAATAATAAGCTCCACCAATTATCCCACGACTGCCATTTGAAACACCAGTTGCCCAACCCACATACGGCATATCACCAAAATCTAGTGCATCTCCTGTTGATGCGATAGTGACAAAATTCATTACATTAGTGAAAGCGTTACCCGGAGCTTGACCACCAAAACTTACTCCCCTTGTTCTTGATGCAACAGAATTATTTGATCTTACAGTTTCAGTCATGCTACCAAAATCTGATGCATTCCCTGTCGTATCAAAATTAACAAAATTAATGTGATCTACATTTGAACCATCATATCCAGCCATGAATATACCACGAGTTCCACCAGTATTTTGTTCGGGTGAGTCAGTTGTGATATTTACATATTGATTTCCATCAAAATATTCTAACTTCGCACTATCAGTGTTAAATCTTAATGCTCCTACGGGAGTTGGTTGAATCGGTCTATGTTCGATCATAACGTTAAACCTCCATGAGAATCAGAGCATGCACCATTAAGATAACTCCCGTATGTAGTGTCACCAAAATCAGTTGCGTTTCCTGTGGTTGAAATTGTGATAAAATCAATTGGGGTTGCATTAGGAGATGGAGAACAACCAGTTATAACACCACGAATTTGTGTTGAACCTCCAGCACCATAACCTGCAGCTTGATTGGCTATATCACCAAAATCAGTTGCATTTCCCTGTGATGCCATTGTAATAAAATCCATTGTATTTGTTGCGGGTGAATCTCCACTACATGACACGGCACGAGTTGCATTTGTAACAGCAACAATTGATCTTCTTCCTACTGTCAATTCACCAAATTTAGTTGCTTCACCACCACTCGCAAATGTAACAGTTTCAATTATTTTTTCACCAAGTGGGTTTAATCCAATACCGGGTGAACTCAATCCACCAAAAAAGAATCCACGAGTTTGTGATGCTCCTCCTGCTCCACCACCCATATATCTTCCAGATAATAAATCACCAAATTCAGTTGTATCTCCCGTTGATGCTAATGTAATAAATTGAATTTTTGCATCATACGAAGTTCCGTTTCCAAAAATTCCACGAGTATTATCTGCTGATGATGCAGATGAGTCTTGTGAAACTCCATTATCAGTTCCAAAATCTGCTACACCTCCAAGGGATGAAAATATCACAAATTCTATTGTAGGACTAAAGCTTGGCCCTCTTCCTTGTTTAAATACACCACGAGTTGATGATCCCATACCAGAGGCAAATCCAGAATTTGCACTTGCATCGCCAAAATCAACCGCACTTCCAGAAGTTGCAATTTCGATGGCATTCATGCTGCTATTATAATTTGGGACAGCTCCACCATAAGTGACCATTCGACCTCTTCCACCACCATCTAATCTACGAAACTCTGTTGGCCCACTTGGTATCTGAACACCAGATTTACCACTAAATGTCGAAACACCACATACCTGAGGCCCTGCACTTCCGTCTTGATTTGTAATTGAGTTGACTCTAAATTCAGACATTATAAACCTCCATGACCGTTTGATGCACCAACAGCATAACCATTAGCTCCCGTTGATAAATCACCAAAATCTTGTGCATTTCCTGTAGTTGCTACCTGAACATAATCTATTATATTATTATATGGTGAACCATCACCCTGAAAACAAGCACGAGTGGTGGAACTCATATGTGCAACTTGACTTCTCGCTATTGTTGTATCACCAAAGTCTTGCGTGTTGCCTAATGTTGATATTGTGACAAATTGAATTACATTTGACGATCCCTGATCACCACCATTCACCAAACCTCTTACTGCACTTCCACAATTTCCACCCCTTGTATTCCATACTGATACTGTTAAGTCTCCAAATTTAGCAGCATTTCCTGTTGTTGAGATGGTTATAAAATCCGAGGTGCCCAATGTAGAAGCGTTAGAATTAGGCCCTCCTCCAATATATATACCCCTTGTGGCATTTCCCGCAGCACCTCCTGTGTTTCTTTCATCTGTTAAGTCACCAAAATCTTTTGAATTTCCTGTTGATGCGATTGTGATAAATTCAATTTCATCATAAGTAGTTGGAGCAATTGTTCTTCCCATGAAGACTCCACGAGTTGAACTAGCAACAGCAATTCTTGCAAATCCAGTTGTTGCCATATCTCCAAAATCATTGAAAGTTCCAGTTGATGCAAATTCATGGAAATCAATGTTATTTGTTCCTCCGGGTGATGATGGTGATCCTCCACCTGCCACAGCTCGTGTTCGACTTCCAAGCCCTGCACCCTGACTCGCAGTTTGAACTAAATCACCAAAATCAATTCCATTTCCTGTTGTATCAATAGTAATAAACTCAACATCAGAGACTCTCCTTGTTGGAGATAATTTTATACCACCCATTATCAATCCACGAGTTCCACCAGTTTGTAATTCTGGTGATGTTGCTAATATTCCTGTCCACTGATTCCCATCATAAATCTCCATCTGGCTGCTATCCGTATTGAAACGCATTGCACCTGCTTTTGCCGTATCGAGTGAGGGTTTTTCCATATTAATATTTAGAGACCTCCATGACCATTAGAACAAGCACCACCAAATGCTCTTGCAGTATCAGTTAAATCTCCAAAGTCAGCAGCATTTCCTGTTGATGCTATAGTGATAAAGTCTATGGCATTAGAAAATTCAGCTGGTGTTATCGCTCCACAAAATACTCCACGGGTCGGTGAAGAAAGACCGTTACTACCTCTTTTCTGAACCGTTGCATCTCCAAAATCAGTAGCATTTCCTGTTGATGCAATTGTGACGAAATCAATTACATTATAAATTGAAACGCCCTCTACTTGCCCTCCTGCAAAAATTCCTCTTGTACTAGATGAGCAAGCACCTAACTCAGCTCTTGTTACACTCAAATCTCCAAAATCAGCCGAATTTCCAGTGGTCATGATAGTGAAAAAATCGATTGTGCCTATGTAAGAATAACTCGGTGCCGATCCTCTATGACCTGCAGATACTCCTCTCGTACTGGATGAGCATCCTGAACTAGCAAACTTCTCTGCAGTAGCGTCTCCAAAATCAACAGCATTTCCTGTTTGTGCAATTGTGATGTAGTCAATTACGTTACTAACCGCAGGTACTGTATATCCTCCTAAATTAACTGAACGAACTTGGTTTGAGTGTCCTGCGGGATATCCTGCAGCAATTGTTCTATCACCAAAATCTGTAGCGTTTCCTAATGATGCAAATGTATTGAATTCTATGATGTTAGACCCGTATCCACCAGCGTATATCGCACGAGTTCTTGATCCAGATCCAGCGACTCCAAACCTAACAGCAGATAAATTTCCAAAGTCTTGTGCATTTCCTAAAGTAGATACCGTAATGAAATCGATTGTATCCATCTGGCCAGGACTCGCTGCTTTAGTTCCACCAGCATATATTCCACGAACACCAAGACCCGTATTTGATCCTGTTCCTCCACCAAGATTTGGGTTTATTAATTCAAACTGACTCCAACCAAGTGTCTTTCCTCTAAAATATTCTAAGTTTGCTGTATCTGTATTAAATCTGATTGAACCGGGCTCACAGTCTGATGGTCTTTCTCCTGTTGATCCTTTTGGTGGTAAAAAGAATGAAGTTGCAGAAAATGTAGATACACCAACTATCTCTGGTGATCCATCATCATTTTCGTTTGATAAGTTTCTGATGTTAATTTGTGACATTATAAACCTCCATGGCCATTAGAACAGGCAGCAGCACCAGAGTTTCCTGATCCGTTTCCATCACCAAAATCAACTGCATTTCCTGTCGTTGCTATTTCAACAAATTCAATACTATTAGTACCCGGAGTTCCACCTTCAGTTATTCCACGAGTTGAAGATGCAGCTGCACATGGTCTTCCTCTCGCTGTTATTAAATCACCAAAATCTGTAGCATCCCCTGTAGTTGCAATCGTGATAAAATCTATATCATTCACACTGGATGGTGCATCTCCACCAAAAAATAATCCCCTTGTTGAATTAGAGGCCCCACTCAGTTTGGATTTTGCTTGTGTTAAATCACCAAAATCAGTGGTGTTACCAGTTGATGACATGGTGAAAAATTGAATTGTATTTTTGTTAGCACTATAGTTATGAGTAGTTCCACCTGCAAATATACCTCGCGTTGATGAGGAGCAAGCTGCTGGTGCGTTAGTTTGTTCAAGTAAATCTCCATAATCAACACCATTTCCTGTCGATTGTGTTGTAACATATTCAAGAGTATTGTATGCAGCAGGGCCTGTATATCCACCACCAAAAATTGTTCTTGTTGAACTAGAGCATCCAGCACAAAATCTCATCTGACCACCATGACCAATATTACCAAAGTCTGTGGCATTTCCTGTCGATGCAAAGGTAATAAATTCAATTGTATCAGTAACTCCTTCTCCACCTATAAACAAACCACGAGTTCTATCAGATCCTGATCCTAATTTATCTCTTGATACACCAGCGTTACCAAAATCTTGTGCGTCTCCAAGAGTGGATATGGTGATAAAATCGATATCTGTATTATATGGTGTTGGATTTCTTTGTCCAACGGATATGACTGCTCTTACACCAACACCCGTATTTGATCCTGTTCCTCCTCCTAGATATTGACCCTCTCTTCTTTGTATTTGCTCCCATCCAATTGTCTTACCACGAAATATCTCAAGACTTCCATGATCTGTATTAAATCTCAGTGTGCCTGGCTCACAGTCCTCTGGTCTACTTGCTGTATCTCCTGATGGCGGTACAAAGAAATAAGGTGATGTCAGTTCTGTAACACCAACAAGATCAGGTGCAAGATCACCATGTTCCTTTTTAAAATTTGAAGAATTAATTTCAGACATTATCCTGATATTCCTCCATGACCATTTGCATTACCTGAGTAACCTGTTTGACTACCTAGATCACCAGACAAATCACCAAAGTCAAGTGCATTACCTGTGGTCGCAATCTCTATATAATCTATTGTATTCCCGTTAGAAGAGCCTGGTGATATTCTATTACCAACAAGTACATCACGAGTTGGTGATGATAATCCGCAACCTTGAAATCTAGCAACAGTCATGTCACCAAAGTCTGTTGAATTTCCAGTAGTCGCTATTGTTATAAATTCTATATCAGTGGTGATATATCCACCTGCAAATATTCCTCTTGTTGAACTTGATCCACCAGCATAAAGTGAATTCCTGTTGTTAGCTGATAAATTACCGAAATTTGTTGCGTTACCTGTAGATGCCATTGTTATAAAATCCGCATAAGCTACAGGAGATGGAGATTGATTACCATGTCCGAATACACCTCTAGTTGATGAGGAAACAGAAGCGATGGAAGTTTTTTCGTTCACCATATCACCAAAATCAACGGCATTTCCTGTTTGTGCGATTGTTACATAATCAATTACATTTGTGCCACTATAATCAGGTGCATGTTGCCCTCCACCAAATATTCCACGAATTTTATTATTAACTGAACTAAGTTGCATCCTCTTTTCTGTCGTATCACCAAAATCTGTTGCATTTCCTAGTGATGCAACTGTTACAAAATCTATAACATTTTCCCAACCACCAGCATCATATCCACCCCCAAATATCATTCTAGTTCGATTGCAAACGTTTTGGCCAGGATTATTTCTTCCATTACTTAAATCACCAAAGTCTTGTGTGTTTCCTAAAGTACTTACGGTTAAAAATTCAATTGTATTACCATTGACATTAAAACCACCAACAAGACCACGAACACCAAGACCTGTATTCGATCCTGTTCCTCCTCCTAATGGTGCTGTAAGTTCTGCCTCTATCTCCGTCCAACCTATCGTATTTCCTCTAAAATATTCTAAATGTGCACTATCTGTGTTAAATCTTAATGATCCTGGCTCGCAATCAGATGGTCTACTTGCAGTATCTCCCTGTGGTGGGACAAAGAAATGTCTGCCAGAATACGTTGTGATACCTGAAATAGTAGGGCCACCTGTGTTATTCTCATTTGATAAATTGTTGACCCTAACTTCTGACATTTATTGCTGATTCCAAAAATCATAGTTAATATATTTATTTATCACTTCTGTGCTCAACACTTCTGAATATGGTTTTGATATCTTATTGATTGATTTTCTAACTTCATGCATTGTTGGTAATCCATACACCTCTGCATCCTTTTCACGATCTTTTGCAACTATATTATTAAATTTATAATGGTATGGATCTAATTCAAGAAAAGCATGTAAATTATTCATCACCTCTGTTGGATTAGATACGAGATCATCGTATTGTATAAAATGTATATGATGTTGTTGTTTCTGCCTAAATGCCGTTGCGAGTGCGTTCATTGATTCCCATACAATTCCACCCGGATTCATCATATAATGGCAACGATTATCATCTGTTAGTGGAATCTTCTTCTCTGTCATTGCTCTATCAATAAAGTTATATGTTCCATCTTTATGAAATAAAGTAATGAAAGATGCAAGCATATCAAGTGGATGACGAACTGTGCATATCAGTTTTGGATTATTAGTTACATATTTCTTGATAATATCAATATGTGCAGGCCATGCACGACACTTATCAATCACAACTGGTTTATCAATATCAGAATAATAATTAATTAAAGTGTTTGTTACAACCTCTTGAAATGCTTTTGGTTTTGGAAATGCTTGTGCCTGTTCCTTGTGCAGTATCTCATTCGTATAATACATTAATTCAAATGCCGGAGACAATGTTCCGGCATGTATGTTAGGGTTCTGATTTAATAATGCAGTCAAAAGTGTAGATCCCGAACGAGGGAGTCCACAATCAAAATAAAATTTCATATATTACTATGAATTAAGTGCTGTGTATATATCCCAGAGTCTTGTTGCTTCAGTCGCATAATCATAACTGGTCTCATAATTTGTAGTTTCAGTTGATGTCACCGTATCAGTTCTTGTTGTCACTCCATCTGTTGTTGTCTCAGAGGTTGATGTTGAAGAGCTAGTTGACACATCAGTGTAAGTGTATGATGTTGTGTAAGTCGTGGTTGTTGTAGTAACTGCGAGACCTGTTGTTGGTTCTGTTGTTGTTACGACTCCTACTGATGATGATGTAGAGACTCCACTTAATGTAGATGCTGCATCAATTACGATTGGTGTATCAGTTGTTGCATCAGAACTACCAGTTGTTGTGTCTGTTGCCACTACTACTTTGGTAACTTGTGATGTGGATATGGTTGCAACTGTTCCAACACCAGAGGCTGTATACTTTGTAGATGTTGTTGTTGATAATCCACCAGAGTATTCTGTTTGACCCCATGCAGTTGATAATCCGGTTGTTACAGATGTCTGAACACCTGTAACTGTTTCTGTTGATGTTTTATATTGTAATGTCGATCCTGTCTCTGTAATATATGTTTGAAGTAAATCCTTTGTTGTAAGTATTCCAACGTAATCATCAGGAGTTCCGTCTGGATCAGGATCACCAGATGCGATTCCTAAAAAGATTGTATCCTGTGGAGATTCATATCTTGGAATATAACCAGTTTTATTTCCTGTTATCGCGTGTTGGCCAGCGAATGATGAGTCACTCGTGTTGATCCACTCTGGGGTTTGCCCTTTCTTATTTAACGTATATTTTACAATTGGTTGTGCCATTTTAATTAATTGTTCCTAGTGTATTTACCATTAAAGAGATGTGAACCAAAGTGTCCGGTCTCGACCCATGGGGCACACCAGACTTTTCCACCTACTTGTCTATAAGAATGACAAAGAAAATAATCTTCAGATAATAAATGATTCGTATCTTTATTTATCTCAACACGAAAGTAATCAAATATTTCAACACCATCAGGAAGGGATCTTCCTCCATTAGTATATATGGGAGTGTGGGGTTTCAATGTCTCAAATACATCTCTTCTTATCATCATAAATGCATTACCACCATGTTCAATTTCAAATGGTTCATTTTCATCAACCATATCCACACCCGGAAGTTTATTGATATTAAATACACCACCTGTTCTACCAATATCATCTTCACCATTTATTGCAGCCTGACGAATCTCATCCCAATTGTAACCTTTTAATCCAACAGGGCCTATAATCAAAGACTTATCTGCCTGTATCATCTTCACAATATCTTCAGTGCGGAACTTAATATCAGCATCAATGAATAACAAATGAGTTGCATCAGGAAGATTCATAAAGTGATGTGCGATTGTATTTCGCCCACGCTGTATCAAACTCTCATTACCAAGAAAGATGGTTGTTAGTTTGACACCTTCAGATTTGTTTGCTGCCTCACTTAGATTTAATAATGATTGTGTATATTCGCTAGTGCACATCCCACCATACATGGGTGTGCCAATTACAAGATGAATCATAATTACTC
>Ga0209348_1001866_pt1 | contig 10095 bp, 13 predicted proteins | sample ETNvirenome_2_30_FD_184065 | JGI IMG/M metagenome (GOLD analysis project Ga0209348, IMG submission 184065) | Marine viral communities from the Pacific Ocean - ETNP_2_30 (SPAdes) (version 2) | ecosystem: Environmental > Aquatic > Marine > Oceanic | place: Pacific Ocean | collected 2013-06-22 | reverse complement strand
ATACGCTAGATCCCTTTTCTTCTGGGTTCCTCCCTCAACTATGATCATGCTTTTGCCCTCTTCATGTATTCCGCAACCACGTGAGCAGCCTGAGTGGAGTAACCACCGATATGCCAGTCGTACTCACCGAAAGGTGTTTCGTCAAGCTTCCAATCGTAGATCGTGGCTGTGACGTATTCGTATTCGTCATCGATATCTTCGAAAACGGTGGCAACCCTGAACTCGAGATTCCACTCAGCGGTGACCTTATCCTCGCCACTGTTAGTGTAACGAGGTTCACCGAAAACTTCGACGATCTCGTCGTAGGTGGTCTTGATGTAACCCACCAGCGAGGTACCGCCGACAGAGACTTCGTTATCAATCAGTTCAACATTCATTATGCACACTCCATTTCAGTCATTGGAAGAAAAGAAAGTTGGTCACGAACCTCCTCAAGACGATCGAGGCTATCAGAGGAAAAATCAACGAGGTAGCCCTCATCGAAGTGAACGAAACTTTCAACCCCATGTTCACGGGAGAACCGATCCAGAAGGTCAAAGTCAAACTCAGAGTTAGGGTAGAGGGTAAAACTATACATATTCATCTCCTTTATTATCATCATAATTAATTCTACCCTAACCTGAATATAAAGTAAAGAAAAAAGTGATCGGCTAACTCCTTGGTACTAAACAATACCAAAAAAAAGTAAGGGTCAAAGACCCTTACAACAAGTCACTTTAGCCATCTTTTCGAATGTGCGCTCATTGCGCTTGATCAGATCGCCGAGCTTGATGGCGATGCGGAGGCTGAACTCACGGATGTAGTCCTGGTTCTTTTCGATGAACCGTACGACCTTACGCTCCTGAGACTTAGATAATCCGCGCTTGCTCAGCAGACCTTCCTTGATGACCTGCTTCATCCGGATGAGATAATCCCGACGAGTCTTCATGGCAAGATCGATGTAGTGCGAGCGAGAGATCATAGCCTGCAGGTGAGGAGCCAACTTACCACCTTTATCAGCGATGGCATCGAAGTCCAGGTTTGAGATGAACACGATCGTGCCATCGAACTGGAACTGACGAGGAATCACCTGAGCTGTCCGCTCATCCACCATATTGAACTCAGCGAGGTAGGATACCCGACGACGGTCGGTGCTATCACAAACTGCCTTCAGCATGGCAAGCGTAGAATCATCGAGGAACAGGCTATCGCTGTCATCAAAAACGATGACCTGACCTTTATTGCGATATTGGAACAGAGTCTTGAAAAGACCTGTAGCCTTCACATAGCCACGGATGACCGTATGCTTTTTCTCCTGAGGATCCCACTCTTCAAGGCACTTCTCAACGGTGAAAGACTTGCCGAGACCAGCCGGACCCGAAACGATCAGAGAATTAATATCGCCGCCCAGAGCAGCCTGAGTCATAACCTCAAGAACCTCGAAGCGATCGCGCAGCTTGCGGTCGATCTGAGAATCAGTCTCCTGAGTCAGCTTCTCGACAGGCAGACTGTCCAGCTCAAACATCTTGAGCGGCGAACGAGGTACACCTGCATCTTTGCGCTTCTTAGCTTTGGAACGATCATATACACCTTTAGGCATTTAGTATCTCCTTCTCTCTATCAACTATATTAATTCTACCCTAACGTCTATAATAAGTAAAGAAAAAAGTGATCAGCTAACCCATTGATATTAAAGGAAACCGAAAAAAAAATTATTTTTATTTATCTAGAGGCACTCCGTATTTTAATCCGTATAGCATAAAATCGGGGATGTTGCCCTCAAACCCTGAATTATATAGAACGTTCTGAGCATAGTCGTCCGCTCTATCTTTATCCTTGGTGTTACAGATATACTTTTTACGAGTCTTATCATAGACTCTGTAGGTCTTTCCTGATTTACGAACCTCGAACATTTCAACTCCTATCCGTCAAACAAAAATTTGCTGAAGTCTTTGCGACCTGCGGTCTTGGTCATCCATTTCATATTCTCCTCCTCATCATACCTCTCTCCGAAGTTAGAATTATTCATTACAGGAGTATCGTTGACGATATCGACCTGCGCGGACTGCTCGGCGTTAAAGAGTCGCATCTTTGCGCGGTCAACACCAATGACGAACCTTTTATGGGTGGTCGGGTCGTTATATCGATTCTTCAACTGCTTGACCATAATCTGACCCAGCTGCTCCATCTCCTCGGTCGATATAAGAGCGCACATAAAATCGACGGTGGCTGGCAGAGCGAAGGACTCGGATGTATCCTCGAGACCCGGATCGGAGTTAGTGAAACCGGAACGAGTCGTTTGCGTTGCGCTAACTATAGGTATATCCCTCTCAACAGCGAGACCGCGAAGTTCCTCAGCGATAGACTTGATATATGTATAGCTATTCACGTTCGCTCCATACTTGAGTCTAGTCGATGTGCAGATGTTTAGATAATCGACATACAGGATATCGGGTTCAAAATTTTTCTTTTGACGGAGATCGTTTAAAAGATGACGGAAATGACCGGAGCCGACTGTTGCGGTGGGATATTCTTTAATAATTAATTTACCCGAGGTCTTCAATCGCAAGCGATTCATCTTATCATCATATATTTTCTTTGGGAACCCTTCTATCTCCTCGAGAGGTATATTTAAAAGATTTGAATCTATACGCTCGGCGATTCTTTCCTCTGCCATCTCGAGAGTGATGTACAATACGTTTTTTCCATCCACGAGATTAGAAGCTGCCATATGACACATAGCCAAAGTTTTACCAACCCCAGTACCAGCAAGCAACACATTCAGGGTTTTGTTAGGTATGCCGCCCTTCGTTATCTTGTTGAAATATTCTAGATCAAATGGGATGCGATGCTCTTTCTTATTATAGAATTCAAATCGCTCATCCGAGTCCTGGAGAAAGTCATGACCGATACTATCATCAAACGTGACGCCGAGAGCATCGGCTAGTATCGTAGGTATGGATCCTTTATCATTATCTTTGGAGTTACCATCAATAATTGATATAGACTCCATAATAGCATTATATACAGCCTTCTCCTGACAAAACTTCTCGGCATTATCAACTAGCCATTGAGGATCTTTTTTATCATAGATTATATCATTGATGTATGATACGACGCCAGAATAAACCTGCTCAGGGATCTTATCCTGTTTTTCAATATCGAGAAGTAGGGTTTCCTTGGTCGGAAGATTGTTATATTTCTCTATGAACTTCTCGATGCACGCAAACAAGACCTTTTCGGTCTGATCGTGAAAATACTCCTGCTTTAAAAATGGCAGAACTTTACGAGTGAACCCCTCGTCATAAATCAGACTGCTTAGTATCGTTTGCTCCACTCTCATCCGTTTTTTCCTCTATGATTGATACTAGAATATCGCCGATGTAACTTTCAAAGTCAGCTTGATCATTCGGTGTAAGGTTATCAACATCGAAATGCTCAGGTGCTGAGTCGATCTCATAATCAAATTTTAAAACCGCATCTTCCTCTTCCTCTCGAAAAGAGACGGTTTCATAATGATATATTATACCGTCCCATTTCTTATCAGTCAAGCGAATTCTGGCAAATTTTTCATCTTCGTATTGATCATAGAGAATATCAAACTTCAACATTCTCTAGTTCCTCTTCAACGTCCATCATCGCGCTCATATCGTCATCTCCTTGTCCATATTTAAATTCAACGCCAGCCGCAATATCTAACTGGTGTAGCAGATCCTCAGTGAAATATTCTTCAGGATTGCTGTTTATCTGCTTACCGAAAACTTTACGACCATCGGGGAGTTCATATCGGGTGCTGACTTTCTTGATGATTTCATATTTTTCAGCCAGATCTAGAAGACCATAGTATCTATCGAGACCAGTATCATAACTCAACTTGACCTCGACATCTTTATTTTCTTTTGTAAATCTAGATTTAATCATACGGCAACGGATGATGTTACCGACCACGTCTTTACCATCCTTATCTTTTTTCTTGGATAAAAATACGATCTGGGATGCCGTGTATTTCAAACCGGAGCCGCCGCCCATCTCTTTCATCGGAACATAAGAACCGATAACATCGTAAACGTGGTTGGTGATAATTAGAGGAACGTTGACTTTTGCCAACTTGAGATTTAAAACACGGAAGGTCGCCTTGATAAGTTGCGCCTTTGTCATATCACGAGTTTCTTTGCCCTCCGCTGTATCCTCGACTTCTTTTGTAGTTGACAACTGACCGAGTGAATCTAGGACCATTAACATAGGAGGACGTTCATCAATAGGAGTCAAAGAATATTTTTCCAAGATCTGTAACGCAGTATGCCTGAACCTTTGAATTGTATCAGGTTCAGAAACAATGACGCGCTGGGAATCGATTCCTCGATCTTCCATCATGGACTTTGTAACAGCAGCTTCAGTATCAAAATAGAAAACAGCACCAGTGGGATTATTACTGAGGAAACGCCGAACCATACCCAGAGCAAAGAAGGTTTTTCCTGTGGCGCTTTCACCAGCGAGAGCAAGAACCTTATTATTCGGTGCACCACCATGAATGGAGCCAGAAAGAGCGGCATTAAAAATATAAGAGCCGGTATCGATAGTATCGCCAAACTCACTACTACCCAATCCGTCAGCTGCAACATTTGTATTCTCGTCGTTTAGTTCTTTAACAATATTACGAAAAAAGTCAGTCATAGAAACTCCTGCTTGAAGTCGTTAATAGTATATCAATTTTATATTAGAATTAAGAAAAAGTCAAGTCTTTTTCTGTGATCCGAACGTGCCATTTTCTTTTAGTGCTTTGGCGTTTTGTTCAGTTCTTTTACTTTTTATAGATTTGAAATGGTTTTCTAAATCCTTATCTTTGTAGAGGTCATCGTGCCAGTCTTTATCCTTTTCAGATAAATCTACAACCTCTACGCTTGCTGTGGGATCTATCTCCTCGACAGCAATAATTTCTTCTTCCTCTACCTCATCTGTCTCAACATCGATTTCTTTCCAATCGTCGGCAACATTAACAGCGGTCTTTATCTTTTTTGGTTTAGATAGAGACATATTAGCACAGATAATTAATAACACGGCTAACGGATCGAAAACAAATATGATAGTTATGATTACCCAACGCACTGCCTCTTCTAAGACAGACTTATCGGTTTCCTCATAAAATAAAGCAGCGATATATTTTATCGGACCTACTTCAGCTTCGAGTTGAAGTTGCTGTTTCTGTAGGGGTCTAGCGTCGTCTCGCAGCTGTTTAATGTTCGCGCTCGCTTCAGAAATGATTCCGGCGAGTGAGCCTCTTTCCATACGCTGGCTTTCTCGCACGGCGATGGCTCCCTGTGGACCTCGTATCCTATCATATTCGATGAGAGTCTCGACTGCTTTGTCGAGCTGAGAGATGACCATCTCGGCATCATTGATTCTCCTTTGCTGTCTTTCGATCTGCTGATCTATGGCTCTAATTTCTAGTGAATTATCTCCCCCAACCAACGTCTGATCGATATGAGCTTTGGATAAGAAACCAAAGATTCCCATCGATGTAATAAACATCAGTACAACGACTGATCCTGTAAGATATGACTTGAGTAATTTTGGACAGGTCTTCCAGTTCTGATACAACCAAGAGGCTGTAAGTAATTTGCCTACTTCGAGCACGCCGCCCATTACCGCGATGGGTATGGCAGCTGCTGCAAAGATTGCCATCAATCCAACTATGCTATACCAGGCAGCAACACCTGATATGGCTATGGCCACTATAAGAGTTAACCAACCCATATTAGCCTCGCGTTATTGCCAATACTTTATCTATGGTGCCTTTGACCTGAGCCTCTCGGTTTGGCCAATGGATATATTCTTTATCTGCAGTCTTAAGAAGGTTTACAAGCAGAGGCATGATTAATTGTTCAAGATCCTCGACTTTACCTTTTACTTCCTGTTGTGCCTGTGCGATTGCGACCTGTACATCATCAGACTCCTCAGCGTTGCGACGAGTGAGTAGTGTGTCTAACTTATCTTCAAGAGGCGAGAGCGCATTCAATACAACACGCGCGAGATCGTTCTCATCAATGGATGGCGGTGTCTCGGTCGCTATATCCTGTTTAGCGATATAGGTAGCTTCGTCTATCGCACTGAAACCGTAGTCTGCGTTAGCGTATTCTGCGGGTATATCAGCCAAAGAAATCCTCCAATGTATTTTGCTTTTCTACCGACCAGCCGATTGAGTCTAGTATATGTTTCATCGGCTCAACGTATGATTTATCAAACTGCATATCGTAATCAACATATCTTGCCAGATCCATTTCAATCGGAAGTATATCAGGAAACGCAAATACGTTTTCCTTTACTGGATTAGGCATCTTCATATATGAAAATTTGATCTTATCTCCGCTCTGAATAGATCGATACTTCCTATCTAATTTATTATTTATTACCGCAGAATTATATAGTATAGCTGCTCGGACGTGTATAGGAGTTCCCTTCTTATATCCACCGCTGTCCAGATATCTTTCGAGATGGGATACGCCACGTGGAAACGCGACATCTTCCGGCGGCAGTTTATGAAATGCTATCCTAGCTTCCTGCATAAATTTTTGAACAGCTTCCTCGCCTTCATTAATAATAATAGATAGCGTCTTCTCGATCAGGCGGCGACATACCTGAGGAGTCGAGGATCGAACAGACTCGATGCCCGTAATCTTAATTTTTGGTTTGGCATACTGAACGCCCTCGCTGTTTAAAACATTTGCGATATATCGTTTCTTACCCGTGATAATCATTTTACTGGCGATTATCTCGCGCTTCATAAACATACGTTGCTCAAAGGCATGGGTGTATTTCTGAAGCTCCTCATATGCCTTATCTAGTAGAGGCTCAAACTTCTGCTCGGCGACCTTATCGATGAAAGCGCATATCTTTTCCTCATCGGCATCCCCGATGGTTTTCTTTACAAAGTCGCCCATGTTCACATATAGACTATCAGTATCAATCGCTAGAACATAATCCTTTTTAGTTCCTAACAGTTTGCGGAGGTATTCATTTACAGTTTTCTCAGCCCAACGAATAGATAGCTGACCGGATATGGTGATCGCCTCTGCCATACGAATATCATAATAACGGAAGTATGTATTACTCAACGCACCATATAGAGAGTTCATCAAAATTTTAATCGCCATCTGCTCATTATCATATTGAGTGATGCGTTTCTCGAGTTCAAACTTTCTTAGCTTATCGCTTTTATCTAGATCCTCTAGATCCTGTTTAGCCGCGAGTGCTTGCTTTTTAATCTTCGCTCGTTCAGAATACATCTCGTCAACAATACGTGGAAATATACCCTGCCTCTCGTTAGAAAATATCTGACCTGTCGCGGTTACGCATACGCCCTCGGGAATATCAAGTTCCTGTTGAGATAGCATTGTGTCAACGTTAGCGCCGTGGACCACGCCAGTCTTAATAGTTTCCGGTGACATATTATACTGCATAATCAGATGGGGATATAGTGAGTTCAGGTCAAAGGATACGACCCAATCGTGCATACCTTTCTTTGGTTCTTTTACAAACGCACCCTCGATCTTTCTATCGTTAACGACAGGTTTCTGCGGAGCCAGAACTATGTTTTGTTTGACCAGGACATTATATATGAACGTGTCCCATATTTTAGTAGACCCATACGCAACGATATAGTTTGCGTTCGCTTTATGCGCCAGAGTCATACATAGAGATACCAGCCCCATCTTTTCATCGATGCGCTCGACTAGCTGGACATCCTTTATATTATAGTCTATGAATTTTTGATAGTCTTTTAAATATAACTCATTCAAAGTAGCAAACTCTGAGTAATCGATCTTCTTCTCGCCCAGAACTACGTTAGCGATATTATTCAGAGAGTATGATTCCTGCGTTCCATATGTATATCCAAATTTTTTGAACAGTCTGAAATAATCAAGGTGGGTCATCCCAGCTATATCAAAAAAGGTTTCCTTGGTATATCTATCCTCGCGTGCGGAAGGCGATAAACGGTGAATAGAAAACTTAACCGTCTCTTCCTCGCCGAAGAGGCGAGTGATGCGATTTATCAAATATGGAAGATCGAATAGCTCTGAGTTCCAACCGCTGAGTATGTCGGGGTGGTTTAGCTGCCAGAATGTTAGAAACTTTGTTAGTAACTGGTACTCGTCCTTGCACTGAACATAGTCAACCTTTACATCAACGATACATTTAGATGCGTCATACTCACCGACACCCCACGTGTGATATACATGGTCAACATTATTCTTTAACGTGATAGCCGTCACTGGAAATGCCGCATCTTTTGGGTGCGGGAACCCCTGATCGGACTCAACCTCGATATCAATAAAAGTTACATTCAGCTCGCTTCTATCGAACTCACAACCATCTGGATATTTCTCATTGATGAACTGGGCGACATAATCGGTATTACCATATACCTGAAAGTTAGAGGCGCTGTTCTGTTCAATGAAATCTTTACATTCCCGCATCGTTCCTGGCTTAACCATATCTACCGCTACCCCATCAAGAGTGCGATATTTGGTTTCATTCCGGGTCGGAACGAAAAGAGTTGGTTTGAACTTCACTGACTCTTTGATGCGATGGCCACCCTCATAACCGACATAGAGGATACTGTTTCCATATCGCATAACACTAGTGTAAAAACTACTCATACTTTATATAATACTGCCATACAGTTCAAAAGTAAATAGAAAAAGGGGACCGAAGTCCCCTTTAACCTTACTCCTCAGTTAGGAGTTGCTTTTCTTTTTTAGATATGAGACCTCCGGACGAGATTTCAATCTGGCGAGCTTTCTTATGATCTGGGACGATCTCTTTGAGCGCGACGATGAGTAATCCGTCTTTAAGTTCCGCTCCTTCCACGTGGATAGTGTCGGCGAGCGTGAAGTGTAATGTGAATCCTCTTTTCGCGATTCCCTTATGAAGAAGGTTTCCTTCCTCGTTCTTTCCATCTTTTCCCTCTATTGTTAATTTTGATTCCTGGAGAACAATATTAATATCATCCTCTTTGAAGCCAGCGACTGCTAACTCGATGGTATAGCTATCGTCTTCATGCTTCCGGATATTGTAGGGTGGGTATGCTTGCGGTCTAGCACTAGAATCCGTTCGATCTAAACGATCGATCTCTTTCCAGAGATGGTCAAAACCAACAAAAAATGGATCGAATTTGCGCATATATGCAGCGTATAAAGGTTTATGCGCGGTGTTAAGATTAGTAACCATTATTACCTCCTATGGTTAGCAAGGTGTAAATTTCCGGGACCCAATAAGGCATCCCTCATAGTTATTTATAATCAAAATAACAATCATCAACAAAAAAGTTGAAGAGGGTGGGGTAGTTGATGATAAGGAGAAAGTACTGAAGATGCCCCACCCTCTTTTTGGTTCAACCTATGCGGCAGCCATTGCCCGATAGCCAGCTGCTACAACGGCACGTGGAGCTGTGCCAAGGCGATAGAAGTTCTTCACGTCACCTTTGCTATTCGTCCGTGAGTTGCTGAAGATAGCAAATCCGCGAAAGCGTAAGGACTGAATAACAGATGCAGGGTTGCCTGCACCAAAGCGAGAACGGATCTGTTTTGCAGTCAGCTCCTCGCCATTCTGAAGTGCCTCAAGGACACGATCAACTTTAGTCATAACAATTCCTCTGTTATTAACAAAAACGGAAAAGAGGGACATTCCGATTGGGCTGGGGTCCCGCCCCTCTCTTCCTATGTATCCCCAGTATTTATGGAGAACGTTCTCCATATTCTTATGATAACCTAAGTTATCAGAAATGTAAATACTTTTTTGAATTTTTTTTACCTCGTCCAACTTACAATATCGAAGTCGGGATCGTCAGAAAGAGCGACCCAACGAGAGTCTCCAGTCTCACTGAAAACCATCAGGAAAGGACCAGGTAAATTTTTATGCGCGGTCGTATGGATACGGTCACGCACCTCAGAAATCCAGAAGTCCTCACCGAACCTCTGGATACGGTTCTTACCGTGTTTGCTCTTACCCTTGAGCTTTACCTGATTTCCTGGTTCAATCATTTCACCTACCCATGGTTGCATTATTTTGCCTCCCGAATAAAGCGACGAACATCACTATCCTTGAAATCACCGGATG
>Ga0209348_1001863_pt1 | contig 10102 bp, 9 predicted proteins | sample ETNvirenome_2_30_FD_184065 | JGI IMG/M metagenome (GOLD analysis project Ga0209348, IMG submission 184065) | Marine viral communities from the Pacific Ocean - ETNP_2_30 (SPAdes) (version 2) | ecosystem: Environmental > Aquatic > Marine > Oceanic | place: Pacific Ocean | collected 2013-06-22 | reverse complement strand
AAGAAAAGCGGTATTTCTTTTCTTATTGTGTTTCATCTTCTTTTTTCTCCGTTTTTAGAAGGCTTTCCAAAAGTTTATTAACTTCTTTTTTTGTATTAAATAGTTTAGACTCTTCAACTTTGTGATTTTCCGTTATGCCTTTTGACAATTGTCTCATTTGGCCGGCTCCGGGAAAAATTGATCTTGGGGTGCCATACTCTGGGGTACCTTTGCTGGTAAAATTCTTTTTTCTACCCCCCTTACTATAACTGGGTTGTCTTCTTTTGTATTTCCCTCGTTTATATTGTCGGTCGTCTCTCTTCGCTGGTGGTTCTGCTAATAATGTTTGTTCTTCACCACCTGCCGCATCTCCGCCGGCTCCCCCAGCATCTCCACCGGCTGCGTCTCCTCCGGCATCAGGTGTAGCGGGCGTGTCGCCTCCGCCTCCAAGATCTCCCAAATCGCCTAGGCCACCGCCACCTCCGCCTCCGAGGTCTCCTAGGCCACCACCACCGGCATCTCCACCAGCGGCACCGCCTGCTGTGGCTCCTTCAAGTTGCGATGCTAACTTTTTATCAAAGAACATCTCTCTTTGGTTTCTGAGGAATTCATCTTCAGAAATGCCCAGCATATTTTCTGAAACCCAACGCTTACTAAAGTAGCCTTCTGTTGCAGCGCCTGCTGCTTCGAATTTTGCTTTCCAGTGCTCAAGCTCTTGAAGCTCTGCGATTTTAGATGGGTTGTTAAGATGAAGTGAAAAAGAAAGAAGATCATCACCTCTGTAGCCAAGTGTAAAAAGGTGAATAATTCCCATTTTTTCCAACTCTGAAATTACGACTCTTTGTAATCTTTGAATCGTTCTGGAAAAACGAATATCTTTCTGTGCTAAAGTAGTCTTATCAATTTGCCCTCCTTCACCCATTGTCAAGTAAGACTGCGGGATCTTTAAGGCAGCGAATAATTTGTCTTTAAGATACTTAACATCTTCTACTGTTCCTGTGAATTGACCGCCCGGAAGGTTTGTGATCTCCGATGCTGTTCCGCCACGAACGGGAATAAAATAGTCTTCTTCAATTGACAAGGGATTATATCTAAGGTCGACACGGCCAGTCTTTGGATCTACAACTTGATGACGTTTCATCTGTGTCATAACCTTCTGCATATACTGCTCGACGTCCTGTGGGGCAATGTTGCCAACGTCAATTTTAAACACTCGACGCTCTGGTGATCTGACAATTCGATATGCCATCATAGCGTCTTCTAAAAGGGTTAACTGCCTCCAGATTCTACGGCAAGGCTCAAGCACGGAGGTTCCATATGGAACATGCTTATCGTTGCCTAAAACTCTAAAGTGGGCGACCTGCCAGTTTTCAAGAGTCATTCCGGCTGAGTTCCATTGGTACTGTACATAATTTGGATTAGTCTCGTCTTCACCTTCTAGTCTTTCAATTTCTTGTGAAGGTATGCCTATACAACTTCTAATACCAGCATGTTCATCTAAATCTAAATATAAAAATAGATCGCCGTATTTGCACATAGTCCGAGACCAGCCGAACAAATTATGATTGATATTCAATACATTGAAATACAAAGAATGCAATACTGATTTTATTTCCTCGTTAGGACACTTTATTTTGACCATGGGATTCAGGCCTGAATAGGTTGTCATTTCATCTGCGTATATATCCAGAGCCGAAGCGATGATTGGCTCATACTCCATTTCATCAAAATCAACATAACGTTCCGACCTATTACGGTTAGAAATCATATTGGCAGTTAATACATTCATAGGATTGTATTCTGTCTTCTTAAATTGCTTTCCAGACGCTGACCTAAACTTGTTAGCGTATATATCTAAATGTCTTCTTCTTAGCTGACGACCGGTCTGCGTTCTTCTGTTAACAATTGGACCAGAGAACAACTTCGTTAAAGACCTAAAAAGATCATTTGTTTCATTATATGGGTTCTTGCCCCTATTTTTATATTTTTTAGCCATTTATATTATCCTTTGTAAATCCATAAAAAATCTTTCGTTTGCTGTATCTCTTCTTTATATTTTTGCTTTTGTGTTTGTGAAAAACCATTCATGCCGTTTATAGTAGTATTTAGTTTTGTTGTATTCAAATACATTGAATTCATCATAGCTTTCTTATATTCTTGCTCTTTTTTATTAACTTGTAAAGCTGTATCTCTGACCCAACAAGTTATAGCAAGCGCCATGACCAAGTCGTCATTGTAACTTCGCATTGCTTGTGGTTTTCCGTTATTCCATATAAATGTTTTAAATTCATGGAAAGATCTAGAAGAATAAATTTTTATCATCTTATTTCTAATAAACTCTTCTAGCTTGGCTACAATTAGCGGCCTTGTTTTTGTTGACGTTGTAAATCCAGCAACTGCATTGTTCATGTTCTCACCTTGGATTTGAGACACGAATTCATGAGTTGCCTTTACAGAGTAATACAAGTTTTGATATCCTAGACTTATTAGCTTTTCAAGTATTGAGATGCCTATACCGTTGTTCTCAACCACTAATAAGCAATTACCATATTCGCATCCAGCAGAATATAACATTTGAGCATACATGTCTAGATTTGGCTTGCCTTGGTACTCGGCTACAATTTCCATTGTTTCTAGCTTTAAAACGTGGAATACAGAGTTGTCTCCGCCATCTCCACGGGCAACGTCTGCAACGAGCAAATAAGTGTTACCCTCTTGATATTTCTCCCATATCCAAAAGTTGCGGTCATGACCAGTTCTATAGTCTGGATCTTTAATACACTTGTGAATCCAAGTTAAGTCATCCGGGTGTATAACAGTATCTCCGGAAGTGTTAAAATTACACAATAATTCTTGAGCAATCTGTCTTTTGGACATGTTTTTGGTTTCTTTTTCAAACCACTCTACGTCTCTTTCAGGGTGTACATCCCACATTAATTTAATAGGATTAAATTCATTGTCTCCATCAACAGCACCTGTGTATGTTTTGTGAAACCAATTACCAGTACCTTTTGGTGTAGACAGCGCAATACAGCGACCACCTGTTGCAAGAGTAGAATAAACAGCAGTCCATATCTCAGTCATTTTTTCTATGTGTGCTGCCTCGTCAACAACAAGCAGGGACAAAGCTTCCGAACGACCTGCATCCTCAGAAGTAGGTACGGCTTTAATAATTGATCCATTTGATAATTCAAACGAGGTCCTGTTGTCCACATCAATCTGGGCGACCTTCATCCAGTCAGGAAGATTCTTCATCATACTCTTTACTTTCTTTACAAGGTTGGCTGCTGTGCTAAATTTGGTTGCAAGGACAACAATATTCTTTTCTTTATGAAAAAGCATAAACCAAACACAATAAGCAGCGGTGATTGTTGAAATCCCCAACTGCCTTGCTTTTAGTATTACATTAAATCTAAAATCATTGTAATCATTCAATAAATCATTCTGATATGGAAAAGTTTTGAACTGTATTAGTCCATGCATAGGGTGACTAATCCTACAATAATTATTTATAAAGTAGGAAGAATCTTTGCCGGATTTAATGATTTCTTTTATTATGTCTTGCTTTGAAAGCTTAAAACGAGCCATTATTTCCTAGTATCGTTTGATGGTCTCTTATTGTTATTGTTCAACTCTAAAAAGTTTCTAATCGCATCATCAACGGTTCTGTTTTCTGATCCGCCGGCATCTGGATCTTCTTGAATACCAGAAATTTTAAAAATTTGATGGGCCTGAACAAAGCTCCTTACTCTAGAGACAGACGTGGCTAAAATAGAAATCTCACCATCTTTTGAAAGGGTTATGGAGTTTCCAGTGATTGCCTTGTATTCTTTTTGGAGAAAGTTCTTAATTTTATTAATCATACTTTCCATTTCAGACTCAAAGTTACCAGCATAGATTTGCTTTAATTTGATATCTGCTTGATAATGTATACAGACACGATTACCATAAAACTTAAGCTTAAAGCCATCCATAACGCGCTTATCCATAATTGGGCAGCCCTCTTCCCGTGCTAATCCAATGCGACGCTCTTCTCCATCATATGATGTTCTTTTATCATGCGCCCCGTCATATGCATTAGCTGCTGCTTGCGATAAGCCTTGTACAATTTCTAAAATATTTGAATCAGCCATTATTTGGTCTCCATCCTTGTTTCCATCTATCTTCACGACCTTCGACCCATTGAATGTAACACTTCTCACAGCATTCAAATTTAGACATATAAACATCGTCATTTGATTTAAATGAATACGTATTGCAAACTGGGCAAGAACGCTTTGATTCTCTTTTAAGTAGTTTCTTTGAGACAAAAACTCCGTTGACTAGAACCTCTACCTCTTCGACACCCGAGGATTGAATTTGTTTTAAGCTATCAAGGTAATTTTTTTCTTTTTCATCATCCCAAGAACCTTTGGGGTTCTGCACCGTATCTGTGCCGTATTTCTCGGCAATCGCTTTCTCAACTTTGATTGCATAATCTGGATCTTTGTTTTTCATTTAACTGTCCTAAATATACCTATTGATGTTGCAACCCCGGCAGCGAAGCCACCAACAAACCACCAATTACTTCTAGAAGGTTTAATTTGTTTTTGCAGTTCTTTTATTCTATCGTTCCTGATCTCGATAATATCGTTCAGTCTTTCATCGGCAGCTTCACATTTAGCTGTTAGAAGATCATACTTATACTTTTCTTCGGCTTTTGCTTTCTTTACTTGATAGTCTATCTGCACATCGCATTGTTCTAATTTTAGCCGGTTTTCGACGATTAATTTAGAAATAGCTTCATTATTTAGAAGCCTTCCATCGAACGGTGCCTTTTCCCCCTTTTTTAGGTTTGAGAATTGTGGCCCTGCTATAGCCGGGTTTGAATAAGTTAGTAACATTCCAACGAGTAAATACTTCATTTGCCCTCCATTACGGTAAGTTGTTGATCAAGTATAACACAATTACTGTGTTATGTCAAGTGTATTATACTTTTTTTATTCCAAGTTCTTGTTCTAAGATTTTATCAATAGCATCTGTATCGTGTTTTGCTTTGCGCACCAATTGTTTGACTTGCTCTTTCTTAGCGTTTGTTATGTTTAGTTTATCTTCTTCATACTTCTCTTCAATCTTTTTAACCGCTTTTGAATAATTTAAATTGGCTTGCACTATTTTTTTGACTTCGTTCTCATGTGCTTGGTGTATTGCATCTCTTTCTTTCTTCCAATCATCTCTAGCTTGATCTGCTTCTAGTTTGACTTTTGCTGCGCCTTTGCGTCCGAGAGAGTAAACAAAAACCAAGACGGAAAAAGCAAGAAGCCATCGCCAATGGTTTTTACACCACGCGATGGCAAGTTTGAAATACATTTTAAAAGTAAGCCAAGTCACTTTACTCTCCGTACTTATAAGTCTTCACTGCATCAATAACAGATTGGCCTCCGACATAAATTACAGCGATTAAGCCCCAAGTTTCTGCGTCTAATTCAGACAGGGCCAAAAGAGCAGTTGCGGTTGAGAATACAAGTAGCTTACGAGACACAAGCTTCCCAAGAAGCCTATCAGCCCAACCAAGCTTTCCTTCATCGGCTACTACACCCTGAGAGTCGGCAGCAGGTGCCTTACACTCGTGGTCATGTTCGTGATCGTGATCTGCGCATCCCATTAGCAGCAGTCTCCTTCGCATGTACACCCGTTAGCACAACAAGGCTTTGTACAAGAACATTGTTTATCAGATTGCAAATGGCGGTTCATTATTTTGATGCTCCATTAATTTTGTCAACAAGCATTTTGAAAATACGCTCTTCTAATCCTCTTGAGACATACCGGTCATACATTTCTTCATCACTCATTTTTTTCATTCTATCGAATTCGGTTTCTTCTTCTGGAGCGGCTGTTGGGCCTTTTAGTGCATCTCTCTCTGGAGATGCGGTTTCACCGCTCAAATTAAAATCAGCCGGTTTTTCCTTTTTGCGGATTTTCTTGACTGGTCTGGATGTGAATTCTCCGTCCGGTCCTCTTTGGAATCTGATCTTTGGTTTATTTCTTGTCTTAGGGTCGCCTATTCTAAAGGTGGCCTCGTCAATTTCTTCATCAAGTTCTGCTTCGTTCTTAGGCTTCGGTCCGGCTTTAAATTTCCCGTCTTTATCTTTGTGAAATTTAATCTTTGATTTCTTAGAATCAGTTGCGTTTTCTAACTCTTCTCTAATAATTTGTTTCAATCTTTCGGTTGTTAATTTCATTTTATATCCTCACATTAGCGTAGCCGTTAAGCTTTGAAATATCAATAGTCATATCAACAACGTCCTTTAAAGAATCCAAATGAGAGATTAAAATTACGGTCTTAAACTGATTTTTTATAATCCGTAAAAGGTTTGTAAAGCCTTCCATATGGTCTTGATCCAAAGCAGTTGCTGGTTCATCAAGAATAAATAGTTCGCTCTTTGGCAAATTCGTTATTGAAATCAACGCTAATCTAATTGCCATTGACGCAAGAGTCTTCTCTGCTCCTGAGCCCATTGATAATGGGCGTGGGTCATAGGATGGATGCTTTATCATGATATCAAGATTCTTATGGTTGTTAACAAAAAATACCTCGAAATCAACAATGTTTTCTAAAACCTTCGATATTTCTTCATTCAAAAGCGGAAGCCTTTTCTTAATTATTGTGTATGGGATACCATTAGGATGCATACATTGCATGAATAGATCGTAAGCAATCCAGTCTTTTTCAACATCTTCCATCTCTGCTTTGCCTTGTCGCAAAGATTTAAGGATTTGTTTGGTTGCGCCCTCTTCGACCAACAAGTCTTGAAGTCTAGTTTTGCACTTATCCAATCGCTTTTGTTTCTGGACAAGCGAGCTTTCTAACCCCTGCTTTTCTCTGAGGAGGGTTTCTAAGTTTTCAATAGCCTCACGATTATCTTCGTACTCTTTTAATTTGGCGCCAAGATCTTCTACTTCTTTGATAAGTAGCATTGAGCGATTTTCATTTGAAGAATACTTCAAATTCATAGTCTCAATCGATCTTTCAATTGATCCGACGCTATTACTGAGGGTGTTGTAGTTTTGTATTTGGCCTTCGACAGAATCGGCCCCTAAAGCTTTCAAATCCGACACTAATTCCGTTTTCATCTCTTCTAGGTTACTTACTTGCTTTATAATATCTGGAAGAGAATTTGAGGCGTTTTTGGCGTCTTTAACAAATTTATTATCGCAACAATACTGGCAATCCGGATCATACTTATGATTGTGCAGCATTTTTATTTTCTTTTCTAGAGATGAACGCTCACGAACTAAGGACAGATGTGTCTGTTCAAGTTTGCTAATTTGTTCTTTGATAGAACTTTCTTCTGCTTGTTTTGATCGCAATAGATCAATATCAATAGACTTTAGCTGCTCCAATACACTTGACAACTTTGTTTGTTGTTCTTGTATCTGAACTTGTAGTTGTAAATTATCTTTGATTAGCCCGGACTTGCTTTTGCTTTTTTGCAATATCAAGCTTGCCACAGCGTCAGCATCTATTATCTCGGCAGGAATACCAGCTATCTGTGTTGCTATAATATCTAATTCTTGCTTCAATCCCTCCTGCTGTGCTGTGATAGAATCACACAAAGAGTTTTGAATTTGTCGATCCTCTTCAATTTCTTGGAGGATTTCTTGATTCTTTACAATCTGCTTATCCCATTGCTTTTCTTGCATTCTCTTGATAACACCGCGCATCTCTGCTGCATCTTTCTTGGCTAGTTTGAACTTACTATCAAATATTTCTAAGTCAAGAAATTTAGCAAGAATCTCTTTGCGCTTAGTTGAACCTTCTTTAACAAAGGAGAGAGAGTCAAGTTGGCTCGACATTGACGTTAGGAGGAAATCATCCATGGTGCCAAACCTTTTACGAATATTAGCATCAGTTTCGTTTCTGGTTGTTCCATTCAAACTTTCATCTTCAGATATCAACGAGAAGTCTAAGTCAATTCTAGCCTCTTGAGTCTCTTTGCCTTTTAATCTTTTTGTGTATTTTTCTATGTTCCGGCAAATTTGATACGTTCTATCTCCAACTTCAATTTGAATTTTACCCTTGGCTCTCTCTCGGTTTTGATTAACTATGTGTACGTTCTTTCGCTCTCCTTTCGAGGTTGTATTAAACAATGTGAATAGAACGCTGTCAATAATACTAGACTTGCCGGAATAGTTGCGGCCGAAGATACCAACAAGCCCGTTGAGTTTCTCAAAATTGATTTTATTGTTTTCTCCGTAATTAAACAGGTTGTCCCACTCCGCTTCTTTGATTTTCCAAACGACATTTCTTGTAACCTCCTCATTTTGTTGTGCTATGATGTCATACTTTTTATTATGGTCTAAGACTTTAGAGATCACACTTTCGTCTAGTTCCATTCCCGATAAATAGTCTCTTATGTAGTTTTCTTGTACTGAAAGGTCTCGCAGGTTCTCTTTTAGCAAAACATTTGAGTAATTTCCATCGTTTGAAGAAAAAGATTCTTTACCATTAATAGTTGTGATTGAATAAGGCTTCCAGTGTATCTCTGCATATGATCTTGCTTTCCTGAGCTTGTCAGAGGGCAAGTTAGTGGTTGATACCAATCGTAAGCGACAATTCCTAGGAACATGTAAATCCTTTGGCATAGAACCATCTTTGTTAAGCTTTACAGTAATAAATGGTCTAGGGTTGGGTAAGTATCTTTTCTTAACAGCAAATTTATCTTTTGATTCTATCTCCCATAGAAGATATCCCTTTAGTGGGCTTTCACTAAACTTTTGCTGCACTAGGCTGCCGGAGTAACGAACACGGCCTTCTGTATCCAGTTCTTGCTGCCGGTGTATATCACCAAGCATCGCAAAATCAAAATCTTTGAAAATGCTAATGTCGTCGTCACCTTGATCCATCGTCCAATTAGCACCGGTCTTAGACCCCATCATGGCGCCGTGATAAAGGGCGATATTAACAGCGCTAGGGTCTGATGGCTTGACCCAGTTGTCTCGATCAAAAATAGACAGGACATTAAAATACAAACCACCCTCTGGGTTGAATTCACCTGAGTCTTTAAGGTAGTGTATGTTGGGGTGCTTAATTGCATTTATAATAGGGGTGATAGCATCTTGACGGTCTGCGTTCTTCAGATTACCGTCGTGGTTACCTGCAATGATAATTGTTGGTGCTATATTGGCTATTCCCATAAGGAACTCAGTACACAACTGGAAGTACTCCGGGCTTAATTGTGTTTTAGTATGAGCAATATCACCGCAGACAGTAATATAGTCAACTCGATCTTTAATTAAAGACTCATACATTTTGTTGAATATCACACGATACTCTTCATGATACTTAAGGTTGCGAATATGAATGTCCGCCATATGTGCTATTTTATACATTATTCCTCCATAGAATATTTTTTAAGCCAGTGAGAGAAAACCAATATTTGCTTATCATTGGTGTTTATTGTCACTACCTTGGTTTTATTGTTTATGTATGTTACAACAAAAACTTCATTTCTTAGTGATTGCCACATGGTTGATCTTATGCAATCGTTTGTTAATGAGACTAAGTCTCCGACTTCAACCATCTTTTCTGTAAATTCTGATGTATCCATCAGTGCCTGTTATTCCGCCGACATTGTATCTCAACCTGTATTTGTCGATGATCTCGGTTACTAGTTCCTGCATCTTACTTGATTTGCCGGTTATGATATACATGTCGTGACCGTAGTTGTCATTTAAAAAACGATGACATTTATTAATCACTTCATCATAACTTGTGCCGTGCAGATCCAATGCTCTTAGATTTTCTATCTTCACATTATCCTCCTAATTTGTTATAAAGTTCCTTGCCTTCGTTTAAATGCTTCTTGATTTGTTCCGCTTCTTTCTTTAATAAGACGTCTGATGATGTATCGCAAGCTAATTCCTCAATTATTTCAAAAACAAAGGCTTCCTCTCCGAATGTGTGCCAGTCTTTTTGGAGACGTGGGTTATCATGTTTGTTATGCCTAAGGCAGCTTTTGTGCTGTGTCCATCTTCTAATGCCATTAGATGTCTGTCCAATATAAGTTTTGTTATTTACTAAATTTATAATTTTATAAACTGTTGGCTTTTTTGCTATAGGATTTTTTTCTCGGTATTCTTT
>Ga0209348_1001862_pt1 | contig 10102 bp, 8 predicted proteins | sample ETNvirenome_2_30_FD_184065 | JGI IMG/M metagenome (GOLD analysis project Ga0209348, IMG submission 184065) | Marine viral communities from the Pacific Ocean - ETNP_2_30 (SPAdes) (version 2) | ecosystem: Environmental > Aquatic > Marine > Oceanic | place: Pacific Ocean | collected 2013-06-22 | reverse complement strand
AAAAATTTATTACCATTAATAACATAGCAGAAGATAATTTTGCTTCAGATTTTAGCCCACAGCCACTTGTTATTAATTTTCCTGGTAAGCCACCGGCTTTTGGTTCCGTTCCAGATCCTAATTACGATTGGCAAGGAGGTACCTATTCAGATTATCCTTATAATCTTGCTTTATCTCTAATAAATTTGATCACCACAAATGTTTACGAGAGAAGAGAAATGGATTATCTACACGAAAGATACGGTATATTTGCTGGCTCTGGCATACCCGATGATTTCTTTTTTACTACAAAAGATATCCCTTATGCTGTTAATCTTTTTGCAACTAATGTTATGAGTGATAAAGAAACAGCGGGAAATATTTTCCCGGATTTATTTTCTCCGTCCAACGCAGACGGCTCATCGGCTATGGCAGTTGGTAATAATTTTAGATTTAGTATGTACGATTACTATTCTTATCTGTTAAATATATTTGGAAAAGTTCACTATTTTACAGGGTTTAATAGACGAGATGATTTATCATTCGGCGGTGATACATCTAAGTTTTTGCCAACCACGGTGGCTAATAATCATTTTATAAAAGATATGAATTTTGCTCCTTTAACTCTCGATGTTTTAAACAATATCCCGCCTGGAAAAAGAATTTTGTGTAAAGTTATGCTTCATGAAGGGGGAGAAATAAAAAGCCCTAAACCTGGAATATCAATCACAGATGGAGGAATAATGACAGATGTTCTTGATCAAAAAGTTGTTGATTTATATAAAGATTACTATAATTACAACCATATGTTTTATATAGTACCTGGGGGCTCTCCTCTTTCGATAAATCCAGTTGATCAAATAAGAAGAGTAGAAATACCTACGCCTTCAGCCGCTCGTGAAGCTCGGGAGGAAATAACTAAAGAAATTAGAGAAATAGGCAGAGAGGCAAAGAGAAAAAGAAGAAAACAAGATCCAAAGTCTCAAGAAAATGATAGGAAAGAAGAGAGGGCTGGCAATGAGGCTATAAAAGAAAAAAGAGAAAAATACAATCAAAGAGAGAACGAAAAAATTGCCAAGAAAAAAGAATATTACGGAAAATAAAAAATTTTTAAAGACCTAAAACAAAAGAGATACAATTAATATTAAGAGTCCAAACTAATTATTGTATAAAGGTATAAAATGAATTCATCCTATAAATCAAATACATATACTATTTTATTAGCACCGAACGCACAATTGTCCGGAACAGTCTCTGTTTTTGAGCCGAATGAATTTGCTGTAATGCCCGCTCCGGCTCAAGAAGACCTAGAGCCGAATACCGGGGAGATTGTGACAAGTGAATCACCAATACCAGAACAGCAGGGAGATCTTATAGATCTTGGACAACCAGACCCCCAGTCAACACCTACCCCCGCCGGTAGCTCGGGAGCGTCTTACTAGTGGTATTAGATACAAAATATACATTATTTGATAATTTTGATAAATTAGATCTTAGCGCGGTTGCTGATCTTATCTCTTCAGAGGCTTCAAAAATTAGTAATGCGCCCACCATAGAATCAAATAACGCTCTTAATCACGCATATTACAATGATACAAAATTTTCTAATGCTTTTGTAGATCAAGCGCTATCACCTTTTTCTTTTAAGTCTGATTTTGCTGGCTATGTCCCAGATATGTTTAGATATTTAACAAACAAAAGATTTTATATCAACATATCAGAGCAATATGATCACACTAGTAATGTGATATACTTATCTAATACAAGTTTTGTAGCAAATAATCTTTTTAATTATCAATTTTATGGATTTGATATATTCTTCCCTAACACTGAAAAACTAATATCTAATAATTCTCTTTTGTATAAAAATGAATTAAGTCTTGCTGATTACTTTACTGACTCGACAGAGGAATATGAAAGTGTTAAAAATACATTTTCATTTAATTTTGTTGCTTATGATAGCCCATTGAAATCAGGAAATAGAATAGTATTTTCACTTGACTCGTTTAACAAGGAATCAATATTATTTAACGATCTTTTTCTTGGGCTTGGATCAAAAACCATAGCAAGTTACATATATGAAGATGTCGATGCGCCGAATGGAGCAAATAAACTTACAACTCTACTGCAGAGATTGTTGTACCCGTACAAAACACCCATGGGTCAATTGCCAAAACATATATATTTTGTTACAGATTTAGATAAATCGCCAAAAGTAAACACTTCAGATGCTGCGATCCAATCTAGCTACATTGATGCTTTTGTAGATATAACATCCAATTATAATTATTATTTAAAAGAGGCTGAAGAGTATCCAAGTAATCTTGCTCTAGAGTGGCAATTGCCAAATGCCTATGCTTATTATTCTTTTATAAAAAGAACACCTGACAATCCATATTATGAATACTATTCAAATCGTGTATTACTAGATCAAAAACAAAGCGCACTAGATGATTTTAACATTAAAAAATATTATGAAATATCTAACAACTCTCAATCTTATTTAAACGATAATACCACGATTGGGTTTATAAGATTAAAAAATTTATTAAAATACGCAACTGTTATTTTTGGAGAAAAGTTTGATCAGGAAAGTGAAGACATACTATCAATAAAAGATGTGCTTCCATATTACAACCAGATAGCTTTACCAGCAGTTTCTTCGCCACTATCCAGCAAACTAAAAAATGAAAACTTACTTAGTTTGTTTTTAACTGTCGTTGGAAATTGTTTTACTAGCGCGACTGCAGTAAATACGTCTAATGGTGGAACGATTAGTAGTGATCCTAAAAAAAATAAAGAAGTTCATACTTTTTCAATTTTTGATAGCTCATTAAACCTCAATAAAAAAACTAACTTATCTACTACAACGCTACAAATTTTTGATTTAAGTAAAGGTATATCCGATGATTTAAAAAATTTAAAAGATGAGAAAGCAGTAAAATTTACCAGCGCCGAAATTTTTACGTATGCTGGAGGAACACCACAAGCCAAAGCTTTAATGTTACAAGAGTCAATAGAGAATTATTGTATTCCAAAAACTTTAAATTTTTCTTCTATAGCAAAAGGTAAAAAATGTTATTCTGAAATATTAGCTTTTGAAGTAGCCAAATATGCTCTTGATTCTGATGGAAATAAAAGTTTTTTACAAAGTTTTTACATTCCATGTACCAGTGATAAAATTAAAAACCTTTTGGATACACAGATTTTTTATGGTAAAGAATATGTTTATGAGATATATTCTATATCATTAATTGTGGGCGCCGAGTATACTTCAGAATTGGGGGTATCAAATTCTGATAATTTATTTAGTAACCAAAATTTAGTACAACAATTAGTTGGTTTTGACGGCAATAAATTAAATTGGTCTGGTGTCGATATTAAAGGCGGCGCTTTGACTGCTGCTGCCCTTGATTTGCCTTACGAAGATGTTTTTGATTGTCAAGCTTATAAAGTCAACAACGAAGGGCTTGAAGAAGAAGTGGCACTGGCTCAGTGTCAAATTGAGTTTAGTGAATATAATAAGATAGATGTTGGTAACGAACAAGTAAAAGTGTTTTGTAGACCAATGCTAGTCAGAGCCCCCTACTACAACACAGACTCTTTATTAGTTGAAGAGGAAAAAGAAACTACTGTTTTAGTTGATAATCCTCCTTTACCTCCGGATATTACTTTCAATCAATATAAAGACATTGACGATAAAGTATTAATATCTTTAAATATAAACTATGGTCAAAGGCAGCTTATGCCGATTTCTGTTTTTCCCGGCGATGCTTTAAAAAACTTTAACTACATGCTTAATCAAAAAAATATGAACGTACAACCAGGGCATATTCTATACAAAACAGATGATTTTAAAGGAACTTATAAGGTCTATAGAACTGTTGTCAAGCCGCCTGCGACTTTTCCTTATGGTGCTTTTTCTGAGGATCAAGTTTATGAAGTGAACAATACGCAACAGTCCGCTTTTGAAGATAACATTTTACCAAATGTAGATTATTATTATTTTGCCAGATTTGAAGATATACATGGTAATATTTCAAATCCAACTAGTGTGTTTTATTTGAGAATGGTTCGCGAAGGTGGTTTTCCTCCTTATATGATTCTAAAAGCATACAACGCGTTAGAAAATTCAGAGCCACCCGTCTACGAGAAGTCATTTAGAAAATATTTAAAAGTGGAGTTACCCCCGGAAACTAGAGAATACATAAATTTAAATGATGTAAATAATAGTAACTTTTCATATAGAAAAATTGGTTCATCAGAACAACTAAAAAAATATAAAATAAGGATAACGTCAAAAAAGACGGGTAAAAAAATAGACATTAATGTCGATTTTAACAAATCAATTTATAATAACTATCTAGACCCAGACTTAAACACCGAAGACAATACTTTGATAGAAAATGATGTAAAAGATGCTACGAAAAAAATTGAAGATAAAATTAACGTAAATAAAGTTTTTGAATCTAGCACTGATGATGCGGCTAAAGCGGCAATAGCTGAAGCTGAGTCACAGATAGACCCTACTGGAGCAGGCTCTTTCGGCGGTATCTTTATAAAACCAGATTAATGTTGCGTAGTAAACATTTTTTATTAGAAAACAAACATTTACTTAAATAAAACTATTTATAACATAAAAAGGAGTTATACATGGCTTTTCTAGACAATTCGGGCGATATTATTTTAGACGCCGTACTCACTGACGCAGGAAGAAAAAGATTAGCGCGAGGTGATGGAACTTTTAAAATTACCAAATATGCTTTTGGCGATGATGAAATAAATTATGGTTCTTATAACCCCAATGCCACAAGTGGCTCTGCTTACTTTGATTTAGAGGTACTACAGACTCCTATCTTAGAGGCATTTACTAATAATCGTTCAAGTCTAAAAAGTCGTTTAATATCTCTAACAAATAATAATCTTCTTTACTTGCCTGAGTTGGTTTTAAACGAGGTAAATGAAAATTTAACAAAAAGAACACCAAACTCATCTTTAGGAAATGGCACTTTTATTGTCGCTGTGGACGACACCACAGCCATTAGCATAAACGAAAATAGCAGTCTTTCTGCCGCCCAGGGAGCATTTGTTGAAGGGTATGGAACACCATCCATTACTAGTGGAAGACACATACGTGTCGATCAAGGTTTAAACACAACTAAATTAGATGGAAACGTAAGCCTTTCAGCTGAATTAACAGAACAACAATATCTTTTGACAATTGATAATCGTTTTGGTATGATAACCGACATATACGCTGGTAATGTTGGCTCTCCATCGTTTATAGATGATGATCAGATAGCTACTTATTACGTTACTAAAAACGTAGGTCAATATATAATTGATTGCTCTCCAGGGCAGTTAACCGATAGCGGTAGCGATATAGAATATGTTGGCGCAAATACGAATGCGGCTGAAGTTATACCTGGTCCAAGAGGTACCAAATTAAGATTTGGAATTAGAGCAAGTGATAATTTAAAATCAAGCACTTATCTTTTTGAAACTATAGGAAAGACAGTAACTGCCGGTAGCGTTAACTATCTTGTTTTAAACGCAACTATTAAAGTAATGGGAGTAACAACAGGTTATCATATTGATGTTCCTGTTGCTTTTGTAAAGAAATCAAGCACTTAAGAAATAGGGGAATATAATGGCTAATTCATTTAAGACACTTTTACCAGAGGACGTGGCGACTACGAGAACGCTTCTTCACGAAGCTATACCAGTCACTGGTACGATAGTTTCAGGAACATATCAAGATGAAAATATTAAATACTTTTCTCATGGAATGTTCACTTCAGTTTTTGACTATCCTTTTCTAAGTTCCTCGGCAAATCATATTTTTGATATAACTGCTGGTTATCTCGATGGGTCCAGTTTTCAATCCACCACGAATGTACAAGACTCAAAAAAAATAAATATTTACAATCAAATGGCACAAGTGCTTGTTGGTTATGATACAACTGGTGAAATTCAAGCATTCGATATAGATGGTGATCACGGCAGCGGGGCTAAAATGGATTCTTGTTTCTTTATCAATTTTGCGCGGTTGTTGTCAAAAGATGAAATAAAAAAAGAGTCGTTTAGGTTTCAATTATATACTTCTACTGCTGATGGATCTAGCGTCAGTGGTGACAGAAGTGGACTTAAAACAATTGGAGATTATAGAGCACAAACAGAGTATTTGACAAACTCACCAGCTGGTGAATACGGATTGCTTTACACAGCATCAACCACAGCTGAAGAAGATGGCTCTTCTGTTATCGGTCATATATATTATCAAGCCGGAATCGCAGTTTTAACCTCTTCTGTGTTTACTGCAGCGATGCCAACAATGACTACAGCATCAGTTATGTCAGCCATAAATACAAGCTCTGCTGAAGATCTTCTAGTTTCTGGAACTATCGACGAGTGTGCGAATGCCGTAAGATACGCATACTTTGATCTAGATTATAATAATACCACAGAATTGAACTCTACAATATATTTTTGTAGAGCAAATAACACAGAATTTAATTATTCATCAAACCCAACTTATGTAAGTTCATCTGAGATTGTAGTTAAAGGAAATAACCCCTTGGCAAATCCTGTTTCCTATATAACAAGTGTCGGTTTATATTCTCCAGACAATGAACTTTTGGCAGTAGCAAAATTGTCAGAACCTCTTAAAAAGAGTCCGTCAAATGAAATTACTTTAAGAGTTAGAATGGATTACTAAGAATGTTATGCCTTATTATAAGTTTAAACAAAATGACATATTCTACAACACCTTAGAGACAAAGCCAGAAGTAACTTTTGATATTAATGATAAAAAAGTATACTATAACAAATTAAACGCACAAAGTGGAGCTTTTGTTGAGAATATAACTCATGTACCAGTCGGTCATGTTAGCTTATATGAATTGAATGTTGATAGACCGTCTGATTCTTTAATACATCCGTTTATTACAAAGGAAGGTAGCTTCGAAACCCTACAAGGTACTAGTATAGTTGATTACAATACAGTTTTTCAATACGGGGACACAGTTACCGGCTCTTATCCTTTGTCATCTAGTTTAACAAGAGAGAGATTCATAGCGAATCACGGAACGACAAACCCCACTGGTTCACATATTTTAGCCTTAAAAAATACTTTAAATTATTATACATCACTAAGCCCTCATTACTCTTTTTCTTCAAATTTAGGTGATAAATCCACTCAACCATTATCGCTTCTTTATGTTCCATCTATATTTTATGGATCAACAATTAATAGAGGATCTGTGGATTTAAAATTTTTCATTTCTGGAACTCTTGCTGCGAGAGTACAAGATAGTAATTATAACGGTGAATTGATACAAACAAGTGGTACACCCTTTGCGCAGGGCAATGGCGCAGGAAAAGTTGCTGGTGTGGTTCTTTATGATGAGGGTGTTATTATTTTAACAGGTAGCTGGAGTCTGGATGCCAACACTTACGATTTAGGTGGGTCGTCCTCTGAAAATCCAAGCTGGATCGCCTTCGGCGCTGGTGCCAATGATAGCAGCGCTACTGTTTCACCATCTGCTAGTTTTTCTTTTAATTTTAAAGGGGTTAAAGATGTAGAGACAATAACCATGTTCGCTCATGCTAATAAAAATGAACTAAATTACTCTACAAATAGAACATACACTAACTACGCGTCAGCATCTGTTTTGCTTCCATTGACAGGCACAAAATCATATTCTGAGAACAACAAGATCCCGCTGATAAATACAGTGAGTTCTTCTTTCTACAATTACGAAGAAAAATTTAAACACCAGACATTTATAAGCAAAATAGGTATATACGATGAAAAGAAAAATCTTATTGCCGTAGCAAACTTAGCCACTCCAATTAAAAAAACAGCTGAAAGGGATTTTACTTTTAAGTTAAAATTAGACATCTAAAGGAAACCACTATATGATATTAGGACTAGATATAAGCACTAGCATAACTGGGTTTTGTATCTTAGACGGAGAGGGTGAAATAATCCGTTCTGGCGTTTGGGACACAAGAAATAAAAATAAGTTTGAAACATTTTTTGATAAAATTCAACATGTTAAGGACGGACTACAAGAATTAAAAGCACAATACCCCATCCAGAGGGTATTTATAGAGAAACCTTTTATGTTTTTTGGCTCTGGAGGCTCAACAGCAAAAACTATGGCAGCATTACAAAAGTTTAATGGTACAGTGTCGTGGATATGCTATGAGACGTTCAACCATAAGCCAACCTACTTTACCGCCCAACAAGCACGAAAACTTAACGAAATAAAGGTAGAAAAAGGTAAAGATACTAAAAAGCAAATCCTACAATGGGTGCTTGACAACTGCCCGGACTTTAGTGTAGAATACACTCATAAGGGTAATCCTAGACCCAAGTATTTTGATATTGCTGATGCAATAGTAGTGGCGAAGGCAGGGCTTAAATGAACTGGACTACCGGCGCAGGTAAATCCATTAACTTTTTCGACATCACACAAAAAATAAAATCTCATAATAAAAACAAAGGACAGGTTATTGTAGGCACAGATTCTCATGTAAAAACGGGAAAATGTACTTTTACAACCACCATTGTTCTTATTGGAGCCCAAAATCAAAAAGGAGGTCTTTACTTTTATAAAATAGAAAAGTATAATGACCCTGATAGATTTTATAACCGTATTCTTAAGGAAGCAGAGAAATCAATAAATATGGCAATGAAGATAACAGAATTGTGCCCATCAACAAATGTAGAAATACATATTGACATTTCACCAGAAGAATGTAATAATAGAACCTCACCTATGGCTAAAATGCTAGTAGGCTACGCAGTTGGATCTGGATTCGCTTGTAAGATCAAGCCTGATTCTTTCGCAGCTTCGGTAGTCGCAGACAAACATTCTAAATGAGAAATAAAAAAAATATATTAACAGAAGTTCTTGGGTCAGGTTATAACTCAAAGGACGAAACACTTTATCATTGCCCCTTTTGTAAACACCACAAAAAGAAATTGTCAGTCAACGTGACCAAAGGTTTCTTCAAGTGCTGGGTTTGCGACACAAAAGGCGCAATATCTTACCTTATAAAACGCTTCGGAACTATAGATGACCGCCATGATTGGGCGCTGCTAGATCAAGAAGTAGACTTTTCTACAATGGATTTGATTTTTAATCAACAAGAAGAAAAGTTGCCTCCTGTAAGTCTACCACCAGAATATATGTGTCTCGCCAAGAAAGGCTTGCCGCCTTCCGCCAATGAAGCTATATCTTATTTGTGGTCGAGAGGTATAGGGCAAAAGGATATACTATATCACAAAATAGGATTTTGCTTGACAGGAAAGTATAAAAAGCGTATAATAATACCGTCCTTTGACGATGAGGGTAACTGTAACTATTTTACAGCCAGATCATATAGTGGTGATTGGTTATCTTATAAAAACCCTCCAGCGTCAAAAAATATTATTTTTAATGATCTTTTGATTAACTGGGATGAGCCAATAACTTTAGTAGAAGGTCCATTTGATTCTATAAAGATGAAAAATTCTATTCCTATATTGGGATCAACCCTAAAAGAAACAACAAAGTTGTTTAAAAAGATTGTCGAAAAACAAACAAAAGTTTACATTGGTTTAGATGAAGATGCCTTAAATAAATCAATGAAAATTATATCTTTGCTTCTTGAGTATGGATTAGATGTTTATAAATTAGATACTTCTGATATTGAAGATATTGGTTCCATTACAAAAACAGAAGCAGAAGATTTAAAACAAGAGGCATCCCAGATCGATTTAGAAAGTATTTTTAATATTTATTGGAGTATGAATGAGCTATAAAATCGCCCATATCGCAGACACGCACATAAAAAATCTAAAATATCACACAGAATATCGTGAGGTTTTTTCTAAGCTTTTCGAGCACTTACGTGAAGAGAAGGTGGATTATATTGTTCACTGCGGAGATATCGCACACTCCAAAACAAATATCTCTCCTGAGTTCGTCAAAATGTGTTCAGAATTTTTAAGTGGGTTAAGTTCTTGTGCACCGACCTATATAATACTTGGAAACCATGACGGCAACTTGAAAAATAGTAGCCGAGAAGATGCTATTACTCCAATAGTTGAAGCTTTGGATCTTCCAAACCT
>Ga0209348_1001861_pt1 | contig 10107 bp, 11 predicted proteins | sample ETNvirenome_2_30_FD_184065 | JGI IMG/M metagenome (GOLD analysis project Ga0209348, IMG submission 184065) | Marine viral communities from the Pacific Ocean - ETNP_2_30 (SPAdes) (version 2) | ecosystem: Environmental > Aquatic > Marine > Oceanic | place: Pacific Ocean | collected 2013-06-22 | reverse complement strand
AGCATCCCCTAAAGGTTTTGAAAAATTTATGAGTCAAATAAACGATCCTAGAATAAATAGAATGTACAATACTTTAGCAAAAGCAGCAGGTAAAAATAAACAAGCACCCTATGAAGCTGTTGATGCTTTTAGAAAAGCAGTTGGATCTAAATTATCAGATCCTGTTTTGTATGAACAATTACCTAGATCAGTTTACAAGAAATTATATTCAAGTCTTGTAGATGATATGACAACTTCTTTATCATCAATTAAGGGAGCTTCTGGTGCAAATATATTAAAAGCATTAAACAAAGCTAATACATATTATAATGGTCAAATAAAAGTAATTGATAAATTTATAGAACCAATAGCTAAAAAAGCTGACATAGATAATATTGTAAATCAATTAATAACAAAATCTAAAGCTGGTGATACTACACTTAGAACACTTATGACAGAACTAGGCCCAGATAGATCAGCAGTTTTAATTTCATCTATTATTAAAAGAATGGGACAAGTACCTGCAACAGGTCAATTAGGTGCATTAGGTAGATCAAATTTATTTAACACTCAACAATTTATTAAAAATTTTGATGAGTTATCTGATGCTGCAAAAGATACTTTATTTTCAAATCCTATGTTTAAAGGAAAAAGTTATGGTACTTTGAACAAATCATTAAAAGAAGTAAATGCATTAGCTACATATATAGAAAGACAAAACCCATTTAAAGATTTAGGACAAACTGCAACTAAAGGTGCTGCGGGTACAGGATTATTAATTGGTGGTGGTGCTACCGTAGCGATAGGAACAGGTGATCCTCTATTCTTATTGGGTATACCGATATTTGGTTATGGTGGTGCATTTGCACTTAAATTATTTTCTAATCCTGCGTTTATGAATTGGGTATCTCAAGGTGTTAAGATTGCAGGTAACAAAGGTTTTGATGGCGTGTTAGAGCATGTTTCTAAATTAGGTCTTGTTGCAGGTATGTCAGATGATGATACAGCAGATTTAACAAATCAATATTTAGAAATAATGAAACAAGTTTCTGAAGCTAAAGAGCAAGAAGAAAAAGAACAACAAATAGAACAATCTGAAAGAGAAGCCACTGAAACTTTAGAAGCTTCAGTTGCACCAGCTCCACCAGCACCGCCTCAACAAGCAAATGTTTCACCCGTAAATACGCAGGTAACTAACCCGCAACAATTTTCAAACTTATTTCCGCAAGATGCTTTGGGTCAAGCTATTGCAGAAAAGAAAGTTATATAATGGCAAAAAAATCAGCAGCACAAAAAATTGAAGATCATGAAAAACTTTGCAGAATAATGCAAAAACAAACATTCACCAAAATAGAAAAACTTGAAAATAGAATATTAAGAATGGAAAAGTGGATTGTTGGTGGTATGTTTGCAATTCTTTTAGCTGTACTTTCTAATCATATGTAGTATTAATTCCGAATGGAATTAGTAAAGAACGGAACGGCTTTCACCGTTAAAGGCTTCATGTGGGATGGAGTTTATAAATACGAAAAATATAATAGACACACTGATGATAACGGGTCACGACATTACGAGGTCGGAGAGTATAAAGTACCATCAGTAACAACAATAATATCAAAGACAGCTTCAGAGGACAAGAAAAAAAAATTAGACGAGTGGAGAGAAAGAGTTGGTTATACAGAGGCTGCAAGAATTACACAAAAAGCAGCTAATCGTGGAACAGAAATGCACTTCGTACTAGAAAATTATATTAATGGTATTGGTTATTTAAATCTTTCAGAAAAAGGTGCAGAAGCACGTTTAATGGCCCATGAAGTAGTAAAAGGTTTACCAGAGTTATCTAAGGTTTATGGATCAGAGGTATCTCTTGCATATGATGATAAGTGGGCAGGATCAACAGATTTAGTATGTGAATTTAAAGGAAAACCAACAATCCTTGATTTTAAACAATCTAATAAACCTAAAAGAGAAGAATGGATTGAAGATTATTACTTTCAAATAGCGGCTTATTCTTTGGCTCATAAGAAACAATATGGTGAAATAAAAACAGGATTAATAGTAATGTGCACTCCAGATTTAATATTTCAAAGATTTCTTATGGACGAAGAAAAACTAGCAGAATATGAAGAAAAATGGTTACAGCGAGTTGATAGATATCACACTGAATTTAATGCCTCTAGGAGCTCCTCAGAGGCCCAAGGACAGCAAGTCACTTAAAAAGGAGCTCTAGGGTGCTTCTTTACAATAATGCCCTAAAACTGGCTTATCTTCAAATAGATGTATAAAATGATTTTCGTAAGGTTGTGGATCTTTTCTTTCTATAATAACTAATCTTTTATCCCACCAATCTGTACAATATTCGTCAATCAATCTTTCCTCAACTAAGTATCCGCCTTGTACAATAAAAATTATACCAATAATAAACTTCATAGTTTAGAATCATTCTAAGTTAGCCATTTCTTAGCTTGTTCCCCTAGAGTTTTTGCACTTAGTTTTATTTTATTTTTTAAAGCAGATATAATCATTTCATCTACTGTTTCTTTTGTTATTAGATCGATGACCAACACATTTTTATCTTGTCCAATTCTATGAGCTCTATCTTCGCTCTGCTCTCTGACTTCCAAATTATAAGAGTTAGAATAGTAAACAACATAAGAGGCTGAAACCAAATTAAGACCATACCCACCAGTAGCAGGATTACCCACAAAGAAACGCACATTAGCGTCCCCTTCAAACCTTCTAACATTTGTAATTCTTCGTTCAGCATCAATCGCACCATATACAGCAACAACTGAATTACTGCCATATTTTTTTTCTAAAATATTTATTATTTTTTCTATGTTGTATATATAATTAGCCCAGATAATAAACTTACCATCATTCTCTTCTATTATATTTAATAACTCATCAAGTTTAGGATCAGAAAACTCTACTATTTTTCCATCGTCTGTTTTGACATGGCCATTTACACATTGATGTAATTTTAATATCTCTGTTAATTTATTAGAATAACTTACTTCTTCATCTTGGATCACGGCCCACGCATTCCTTTTTAATTGATCATAAGCTTTAGCATGATCGTCTTTTAAATTAATATAATGCTGTGTGTATAATTTATCGGGTAAATCAAGGCACTCTGCTTTACGACACCTGTAAGAAAATTTTTTTAAATTTTGTTCTAACTCTTCTAAGTTTGTATAATACCTTGGTAATAGCACTGATCTACCGCCCATGTCTATTTCATGCATAACTGCATACCTTGCTCTAAATGTATAAAATGATGTATGTCCTAGCAATGATCTATCTAAAAAAGCAACCTGGCTATATAAATCCAAAGGTGATTTAGTTACTGGAGATCCAGTTAATATTCTTTTGTAAGCTACTTCCTTACCTAATTCTATAATATTTTTTGTTCTTTTAGCTGTTCTATTTTTAATTGTAGTAGCCTCATCTATTATAATTAAAGTTTTTTCTTTTTCAGTTAATAATTCTTTTACTTTTTTTAGACCAGACTTATGACTCATAGCCTCTACATTAAATAAATACCAAGTTAGTTGTAATGGATCTGCAAACTCTGGTGGTATTATTTTATCAACTTTGTGTGCCATAATTTTATGAGGCACAGAGCAATGCACATCAATTTCTTTTTTCCAATTTAAGTAAACACTATTAGGTGCAATAACAATTACATGCTTAATTTTATTTAACAAAAATAAATACGATGCATTATCAATAGAAACTTTTGTTTTACCTGTTCCCATTTCCATAAAATATGCGAAGTTGTGAGAATCTGCACCACGCATTAACGCTTGACGTTGATGTTCAAAAGGTTTTGTCTTGTAATTAAATTTCATGTTAAAAAAAATTTATAATTTATTTCTTGATTTAAGTATACAACTAATTTATACACCCCACCCAAGGAGGTTCTAATATGGACTTAGAAGCAGAGTCGACAATAACAGTCGATACAGCGAAGTCTGCGGACATCGCTCAAACATGCAATAAGCTTTTGGAAACTCAGAAACAGATTAAAACGGCTGAAGAAGAAATTAGCAAACTTAAAGAAGCTGAAAGAAATCTTTCTGACAATGTAATTCCAAACTTAATGCGTGAAGCAGGTATAAGCCTGTTAAAACTAAACGATGGTAGTTCGGTAGAAGTTAAACCTTACTATCAAGCTAACATCACCGAGTCATTTAGAGAACGTGCTCACAACTGGTTGAGAGATAACGGTCACGGTGACTTAATCAAAAACAACGTAACTTTAGAATTTGGTAAAGGCCAAGATGAACAAGCTAGAGCTGTTATACAAGATGCCCAAGAAAAAGGGTACAACGTAAAACAGAAAGAGGGTGTTCACTGGGCTACCTTACGAACATTTGTAAGGGAGCAAATTCAAGAAGGTAAACAAGTTCCGAATGATATGTTCGGAGTTTACGTTGCTAATAGAGTAACCATTAAGAAGGAGGACAAATAATGTCTGAACAACAAAAAGCTACTAAGGAAGTAGCACCAAAAAAAGAAGCTAAGGTTCCAGTAAATCTGGATCTTGAAGCTTTATCTGGTCAAGGTACAGAGAATATTACGGCTCGTGATACTCGATTACCTTTACTAAAAATACTTTACGCAAATTCACCTGTGTTAGATGAAGATGATGGAAAGTATATAGAGAAAGCAAAGCAAGGTGATATCTACAATGAGATCACTCAATCTTTGTATAAATCTAAAGAGGGGCTTTTAGCTGTGCCTTGTCATTACAACAATACGTTTAATGAGTGGCAAGATAGAGGCGATAGTTTAGGTCGGCCTGTAAACATACATACCGATCCAACAATCATGACTCAAACTACAAGAGCAGATGACGGAAAAGACAGATTACCAAATGGTAATTATGTTGAAGACACTGGTAATCATTTCATTCAAATTTTGAATGCTAATTATGAGCCAATTGAAATGGCTTTAATACCTATGAAGTCTACACAAAAGAAAAAATCTAAGTTGTGGAATTCTATGATTATTAGTAGAAAAGTAAGAGGTAAAAATGGTTTGTATGTACCGCCTTCTTGGTCACAAGTTTACAAACTTTCTTCAACAAAAGAGTCTAATAGTCAAAACTCTTGGTACGGTTGGGTTATTGAATTTGATTCAATCTTAGATCCAACAAAACAATTGAATGCATTACAAGTATCAAAAGCTTTTTATGAGAGTTGTAAAAAACAAGACATCTTTAATAAAGTTGCTTTTGAAGAAGAGAATGGTTCTGAACCAAAAAAGGTAAATGATCAATCAACACCATTCTAATGCACGAACAATTACTAGAGTTATTTGAAGGGGACTCTAGCCAATTCATCAAGGTCACTCTAACGGGTGACCAAGATGAACGGGGCAAGAGAAAAGCTGACTACCTCACGCTTCACGAACCTGTTACCTCATCTTTATGGAAAGATCATTTAGAAGGTAAGTTCGTAATCGGATTAAGGCCAGAGCGTGATGAAAAAATTAAATGGGGTTGTATAGATGTAGACCCACAAAATTACAAAGATTATAGTTCAAAAAAATATATACAAATTATCAAAGATTATAAATTACCATTAATACCTGTTAGATCTAAATCTGGAGGATTACATATCTTTTTATTTCTAAAAGATTGGGAAGATAAATCAGAAGTTTTAAAAATTTTACACAAGTGGAACAACGAATACTTTTTTGCAAATGAAGTATTTCCCATGAATAAAGCATTAGGTATGCCATACTTCAATGCAAAGATGACAACAGAGTTTGCTTATAATGATGAGGGTACGCCTGTTATGGTTGAAGCCTTTCTAAGTATAGTTGAAAAAAAGCGTACAACTCTTGAACAAATCAAAAACTTTAAAGCAACTTCTTATGAGCCCGAAGAAGGTTGGAAAGATTATCCGCCATGTGTACAAAAGATGATACAAGAGAAATGGTCTGGTAATCATAGAAACGATTTGTTGTTTAATGTTGGTATTTTAGAAATGAGAAAAGTAGATGGCAACTTATCTAAAAAAGAAATTACAGAAATACTACTACAAAGAAACAAACAAATTTTTACTAATCCCTTAGATGAAAAAGAAATTGTAAATACAGTAGTTAAGTCAGTAAGTAGAAAAGATTATAATCTAAGATGTAAAACACCATTATGTGATAAAGAAAAATGCTGCACTAGAAAATTAGGTATTATGCAGGAAACACCTGCCATGATTGATGAGTTTGAAAATGTTTTATTTATTAGAGATATTAAAGAGTCTTTTTATAAATTTAATTATCAAGGTGAAGAAATTATGGTCAAGCCCGAAGACTTAGCAAGTGAGTTAAATTTTAAAAAGAAATTATTAAACTATAAGATACTTTGGAAAAATCTACCAAGACGACAAAAAATAAATATGTGGGATTTATTTTTAGATGCTTTAGTTAAAAAAGCAGAAGAGTCAGAAGAATTTAATTACGCAGAAACTTTAGAAGATATGAGATATCAAACTCTGAAAGAATTTTTTGAAGACACAATTGAACAAGATGATTTTAAAAAATTAAAAGACGGTTATGTAGTCTTAGACTCAAAGACAAATATCTGTTATTTTAAAAGAACGACACTAGATAATTGGATGAAAAAGAAAATGAATAAAGCTTTTAACAATTCCATGGAAGCATTAAGATTATTGAATTGTGAAAGACTTGAATACCATGAAGGTGAAAAAAATATTTGGAAAGTAGATATGCCAGAGTTTATTAATCATCAATCAGTAAGAAAACCAAAAGTTAAAAAAGATAATAACGTAACGGAAATGGACGATGAATACCACACAGGAAAATTCAGAAATTCAAATACTAAAAAAACTACATAAGAGAACCATAAAAATTTATGGCCCTCCAGGTACAGGTAAGACTTATACTTTGATAGAAAGAATTTTAAAAAAATATTTAAAGAAAGGTGTACACCCAGAGAAGATTGCTTTTATTTCTTTTACAAACAAAGCAGTTAACACCGCAATAGAGAGAGCTCTAAATGCATTCCCACAATACACTTTAGAAAATTTTACAAGATTTAAAACATTACATAAATATTGTCGAAGATATTTTAAAGAAGAAGTATTTGATATTAAAGGTTGCATGATTGATTATGCATTACAAGAGAGCATAATTAAAAGATCTGATAACAGATTAGAAGATGATGACTTTGTTTACAAAGATTGGTCTTTGTCTATCTATGATAAAGCAAGAAACATGATGATAGATCCAATCAAAGTTTACAAATTAGAGTCATATAAGAAGGACAACATAGATGTGTTTCAAAGAAAAATTAATACATATGAACATTATAAAACAGGTGGTGGTGAAAGATCGTTTATAGATTTTACTGACATGATTGAAAAAGCCATAGATGAAATAGAGTTTCCAGATTTAGATGTGTTAATTTTAGATGAAGCACAAGACTTTACACCTTTACAATGGTCAGTTTTATATAAATTAGCTAATAATTCAAAAAGAATTTATTTAGCTGGTGATGATGATCAAGGCATCTATCAATGGAATGGAGCAGACTCAAAATATTTTACAACATATTTCCCAGGCAGAAAAGTTGTATTACGAAAGACAAGAAGATTTGGTGAAGCCATACATCATTTTACAGAGATAATTAGAAGAGGAATTATAGACTCTGAAGAAAAAGAATATCTACCATCAAACAAAGAAGGCAGCGTAAGAAGATATCTTAACTTCAAAGAAATAGATTTTACGTTAAAAGGCACTTGGTACATACTAGGTAGAGTCAATCGAGTTGTTAATGAATTACGAATGGCAGCCAAAGAAGCAGGTTTATATTTTGGTGACAACAAAGGTAATAAATCTTTTGATCGTAAACAATGGATAGCCATAAAAGCTTGGACGGCTATTTCTAATAGTAAATCTATTAATAAAGCAGATGCAGAAATTATGTATAAGTATTTAAGAAATTTACAAAAAGATGATTATCGAATGGATAAGTTTTGGACTAATGAACCAGACTTTAAAACTTATGATTTTCAAACCTTAAAAGAATGGTGTGGCCTAGATTTACCAGATGAAAAACAAAACAAAGAGTGGTGGTGGATATTAAGAAGAAACTTTACATCACGACAAAAAATTTATTTTATTCGATTGTTAAAAAGATATGGACAATCACACCTTGATGAAGAACCAAAAATAATAATTGATACGATACATAGTGTAAAAGGTGGTGAAGCTGATCATGTTGTTCTTGCAAGTAAAAATGATTATGCCTCAGACTTTAGTAGAAAAAATAAATTAGACCAAAGTGGTGAACGAAAAGTTTACTATACAGGGGCCTCAAGAGCAAAAGATACTTTACATATATTATCAACAGATTATAAGTATCATTATCCAATAGGTAAGGATTATTTAATATATTTGGAGGAAACAAGATGAATATAAAACAAGCTATCTTGGACGCTTTAGAAGATAGATATAAATCTCAAATCTCTGAGGCAGAAGCCACAATCAAAATTTACCTCGAACAATCTGTTGGAATTGGTGAACACCCTCAACATATTGATGAAGTAGATAAACTAATAGAAAAAATAGCAACAGCAGAAGAAAAACTTGAAATACTGAAAGGATATAATGACTAATAAAGAATTATTCGATACTGTTTTTCCACAAGATAAGCAGATCGGAGGATCCCATTATAAACATTTTCCTATACAGCCTTATGAATTTATAGCTAAGAATGATCTTACATTCTTCCAAGGCAATGTAGTGAAGTATGTTTGCAGATATCGTTTTAAAAATGGTGTCGAGGATTTAGAAAAAATAATACACTATTGTCAATTAGAAATAAAAAAACTAAAGGATACAAAAAAATAACATGGAAGCAAAGTTCTACAAGCCCACAGAGATTTATTTTAATCTCTTTGGCAGATTAAGAGGATATGATTTAATAATTAAAAAAGCATTAGATATTGGTTGTAATGAGGGTGCTTGGGCTAAAAGGTTAAAAACAGTTTACCCAGAAGCAGAAATCACGATGATAGATACCATAGATAGTTTTAAAAAAGAATGTGAACAATATGGTAAATTTATTCAAGCCTGTGTTGGAGAGAAAGAAGACGAGAAAATATTTTATTTCTCAACTGATCCTATGGACTCAAGAGGAGGTTCTTTATACATAGAAAATTCAAATGTCCCTTGGAATACTAAGAAGGTGCAGACAAAAGCTTTAAAAGATATCGTACCAAATGAAAAATTTGACTACATAAAGATAGATGTTCAAGGTGCAGAATTAGATATCATAAGAGGTAGTTTAGAATTATTCCAATCTACAAAATGGGTTCAATTAGAATGTCCTGTATTTGAGAATAACAAAGGAGCTCCTAAGTTCGCACAAGTTACAAGCTACATGATTAATTTAGGTTTTTCTATCTTTGACATAGAAAATGTGTATTATAATGCTAAATTAATGTCAGTGGACTTCTTATTTTGTAATAAAAATTTACCTAAACAAATACCACTTGAAAGAGAGTTTTTACAATACACGCATCACGACAAATGAGTTTACAACTTACAATGAATTTTAAAAAACATCTTTGGGCAGCCCCTAGTGAATTTAAAGATTTATCGGGTTACGATGAAATCGCAATTGATTTAGAAACAAGGGACGATGGTATTAATGAAAATCTAGGTGCAGGTTGGGCCAGTGGTCGAGGAGAAATAATTGGTTTCGCTGTTGCTGTTGAAGGTTGGCAAGGATACTTTCCCTTTGGTCATTTTGGTGGAGGCAACTTAATACCAGATCAAGTTAAAAACTATATGAAAGATATTTGTGAATTACCTTGTACTAAAATATTTCATAATGCTCAGTACGATGTTGGTTGGTTAAAAGCTTCTGGGATCACGGTCAACGGACAAATTGTTGACACAATGATTGCGGCAGCGTTAATAAATGAGAACCGATGGTCTTACTCATTGAACGCTTTATCTGTTGATTATTTAGGCGAGATCAAGGCAGAAAGTGACCTTAAAGAGGCAGCCGCTAGTCATGGTGTCGATGCTAAATCTGAAATGTGGAAACTACCCGCAGAGCATGTCGGCCATTACGCTGAACAAGATGCA
>Ga0209348_1001860_pt1 | contig 10108 bp, 7 predicted proteins | sample ETNvirenome_2_30_FD_184065 | JGI IMG/M metagenome (GOLD analysis project Ga0209348, IMG submission 184065) | Marine viral communities from the Pacific Ocean - ETNP_2_30 (SPAdes) (version 2) | ecosystem: Environmental > Aquatic > Marine > Oceanic | place: Pacific Ocean | collected 2013-06-22 | reverse complement strand
GCTTTCTAGCTATAGGGGTAAATACCTTGCTAATGAATCGATCTAACTGACCAACATTCTCAAAGGTCTTACCCTCGTTGATTATGTTAGCTATCTCAGGACCAGTGTCGGTCCCAACGGTCACATCTTGAGATGCTAGGGCAATGCCCTCTGGGTATGTGTCAACGGTAGGAAATCCAGTAGGATCGTATGTGCCACCTATTCGTCCACCTAGGCGCATAAATATAACGTCAGGCTCCCCGTTGTTATATTTTTTGTATGTCTGAGTTGACCAGCCAGGAGGCTTTTGGCTAGGGTCAAATTTAAGCCTAGCCACTGGAACAAATCCATGATTAGCGTATTTGTCAGGAAGAACGGTTTCAAACCCATTCAAAAACTTTACCTTGCCTGTCGATATAGCCATATCGAAAGCGGCAGCTACATCTAATTTAGTAGCTTTTTTAGATTTTGTTACGCTTCCTACTTCTCCATCTGGAGATATAGACAGGGTTACATTAGCCCCAGGCCCTGATTCAATAACGATTAAATCATAGCCCTTGTATTTGGCTTCGCTTAATACATCTACCGAGGAGCCAAACCTATTGCCCCTCTGGTTTCTTTTTGCTATAGCAGAGAACTGCTTACCGCTTAGAACGGAGCCTCTTTCAATAACTCTAAGGCTTCTTGTCGGTTCTTTGCCAGTCCCCTTTCGATAACGGACCTTACCTCCGAATCCTCGTAGTCGATTGATTGCTCTTGTAACTTGTCTTCTTCGGTCTGATTCAACTGACTCGCTTTCATATACCGCTCCGCGTCCTCTGGATTGGAGGAAATCAGCGATAATACTTCTTCTAAGATACTCATCGTATTTCTTTCTATTGTTGCTTTGTGATGTTGGTTTTATTGCTGTAGGAAAAGCAATATCTCTTTTAACTAATCTTTCTGTTGCCAGAAAGTCCAGTATTAAATTAGCGTCCGCTTCACTTCTAGTTGTCCCGTCGGAAGGGTAGAAGACCTCAGCGGGTTCATCGAAGGATGACTTTAAGGCGCCAGCCGCTCCAGTCCAACCGTTCTGATCCCATATCTTTTTCTCTCCGAACCATACTACGGCCTGGAGATCATCGGGATTCATGTTGAGCTTTCTAGCAGCTCTAGCAAATATTAATTGCCCGAGAGCAAAGTCAGGGTTACTGACTGCGGTCTCTTCCTTTGGAACTATTCTTGCTTCCTTGCGCCCACGATAGATTATTCGACGCAACGAACGAGCGGCCCATACATCAATGGTAGCCTCAAGAGATTGACCATTCAGGTTCATTGCGAACTGAGGGGTCTTGGGTGTCATCCTGTTCTTACCCAACCTATCAGCAAACCATACTTGAGATAAAGCCTTCAATGCGGGGTATGAGTTCGCCCCGAATAATTGTCCATCAGGTTGCGTAGGTAAAAGATTAAAATGCCTTGCCGCATTTTGTAGTAATGCACTAGGCTGAGACTTCTTTATCATCTCCCTGGTATATACTAAACCTTTAGAATTTGTTACCTTTGATCGTATAAGTAAGTCCCCAAGAGTGCCAGCCTGTAGTCTTCCGCGAAGCGCCAGGTATCGCTTAATCTGTGGGTCAAATTCACCAGCCTTGAACCTGTTATATAGGTTAACACTGTATCTGAAGTTCTGCTCAACAGCGGTCTGAGCCGAGGTAGTTCCGAGCAGGTGAGTAAACAAATCCCGATCCGCGCCAAAGATTTGGCTCAAGCGAGTTCTCATTCTTCCATACCAGCCCATACCAGCCGAGACCTCTGGGTCCTTCATCATCTCGGTTGTTTCCTGGACCATCTCATCGGCCAATGCATCTACTGCTCCCGATTGAATTGCACTATTTAGTGCCTGCTGTTGGGTATCGTTTACAACGTAGTGAAACAAATTATAATTAGGTATGCTAGTATCCTGGGGTCCTCTACCTGAGTATTCTAAAATAAACGGAGAGTTAAGTAGATTGTATTCTATGCTTTCGGTGTCAGTACCTACGGTTACGTCTGGACCCTCTTGAGCGGCCAGGGCCTCAAGTGCTTCAATTTCAGAGTTACTAAGTTTAGATAGATCTATTCCATTTGGGTGAAAACTTGGGTGAACATACTTCTTGCCTTGTCTTGCAAGGCTGAGAATCTCCGATGCAGTAACAACCTCAGGTGCTGCGTCTGAATATTGTATGTTGCCTCTGGCGTAGGCTTTTGTTCCGTATACAGTGATCTCGTCGGCTCCTATCACTCTCCTGCCTTGACTATCTACAAAAGAATCATGCACAAACGGGTTGAAGGATAGGACCTCGCCCTCCAGGTTAGGCTCTACATCTGCAACAATGTCTCCATCGACGCTGGCCATTGGATATTTGTTCTTAGCCTTTGATCTAATAATTGTTTTAGCAAATGGATTTACAGAGAATGTTGCGTTCCGAATGGTAAAAGCACGACCATAACTGTAAGCCTTGGTGTGTTCTGGCACTCCTGCTCGGTTTATTCGGTGCAAGGTCTGAACAAACAAAGGTCCGACCGCACCCTCTTGTCTTGGTATCCCCGACTTTTCTTGTTCGGCGTTATACTTTTTAACTACTCCATCCTTCTTATAAAATTTTGAATTTAAGTTTAGTCTTACTGCACCCTTTTTAATTGGGTTTTTTCTATGCAGGAGATGTTTAACTTTTTGATTTGAAGGCAGTGCTACAAATGCTTCTTCGTCTGTAAATGGTACGATACGATCATCGGCACCTACAGTTACGTCCTTGTCCGCTTGATTGAAGGTGGATTCAAGCTCTTCAGGTGTTAATTCGACTTCTTCCTCTGGCTCTATTTCCGCTGATAGTTCAGCCTGAAGCTCTGCATCCAAAGCGGCCTCATCCTCAGGTGTTAATTCACTCTGAGGTGCCTGTTCAGCCTCAAGGATCTCTCCTACCTCTGGAGATACTGCTTCACCTTCTGGTGTAGTAACCGAAGGGGGCATCTTTACTGTCTCCTCCTTTGCTGGTTCAGGCATAGCATCAGGCCCTTCTTTGCTACCGAACACAGCTCTAGTGCCACCACCAAATAGACCACCAAGAAGAGCGCCTCCCTTGGCCGCCTCGACGTATTCTAATTTAGCCTCGTCGCTATCGGTAGGTAGTCCAGCCTGGTATCGATTCAAGAACTGCTGTCCAAGCTCTGTAGGAGCTTCAATAATAGAACCCTCAACTGCACCCCTGGTTGCCCGTGTAAGCAAACCTCCTCCAGCTTTGAGAGCGCCCGAAGCAAGGAACTTGGCCCCGATGCCTGCAAATGCAGCATCTAAGAGGGACTGAGGCACGGCGTATAATGCAGCAGCCCCTTCGTCCATCTCAGTCCTAAACCCTCGCTCAATGGCCTCCTTCTGGCGCTCTCTATTATCACCGTAGAAGAAAGGCATATTGGCCAAGAAGCCACCTGCAATTGCACCCAGGGGATTAAATCCAGTAGCCACAAAACCCGCACCAGCTCCAGCAAGTGTAGCTCCCATTATGGGAGAAGAGGTTCCAGCCAGATTCAAGGTATAATCAATCAGGCCCTCGTCCTGGTCCCCGAATCGTTGCTGGCGGAATGCTTCCGCATCCATCTCGCCTCGTTGCCTAGCAATAACATCAGCGCCTACCTGTTGCAGGGACTCCGAGTCCAGCAATGACCCAATACCCTCAAGGGTTGAACCATAGGAAGTTTGAAGCAGGTCAACGCCGTCCCTTATGCCTCTACCAAATGCGCTACCAGGATCCGTGTTAGTAACGTATTCGTTGAAGGCAAAATTAAGGACGTCGAGTTCGGTCGCATCATCCTCGTGGGAGATGTTGACACGCTCGCCGCTAGGTAGAGTGACGTTTGAAACGGCCATATATTTTAATTATCTTGATCCAGCAAACTGGTTTACTTGCATTCCTACGCCAGCAAAGTCTCCAGTATTAGGTTGCCTTACTGATCTAAGATAGGGGAGAAGCTGTTGGACTAACTCTGGTGATACCATTTCTCTGGCGGGTGGACCAAATTCAAGCCCTGGCTTTTCTCTATAAACTTGAGCAGCTCCAGTCAATGGGTCAGTCTTAGATGGGTCAACCCTTATACCCTGTTCGTATAAAGAACCACCTGGCTGTAGTTGAGAAGAAATCCTGTCGAACTCCGCACTTCCTATGATGCCAGCGTCAGCGCTAGTGCCTGCATCACCAACGGAATCTACGCCCATAATTTTTTGTATAGCTGCGTTTCTTTTATCTGGGGATAGTTGACCATTCTGAATCATGCGGTCAACAGTCGATGTAGCCTGGGACAGCTTGTCCACCCTGGGGGTCTCTGGTTTGAATGCACCCATCCCTGCCCTTTGCTGTATCTGCAAGGCTCTCATTCTTTCGCCCTCGGTAGCACCTCTAGCAGAACCCTGAGCTAAGTCCCTAAGATCAGCCTGACTTAACTGACCTGCACTACGCGCTGAACGTATAGGGGCATTGAAGTCTGGCCTAGCGGCAATACGAGCTTCACGGGCTGCGCTGTCGCCAGCAAAACTTCCAGTTCCCCCGATTCTAGCCTCTCTGTCCATACTTGCTTGTTCGTATGAGGATAGGGCAGGGCGGCCCTGTGGAACAATTCCCGACATAGCATTAAGGCTACTCAGGGTAGGTAGGTTAGTTCCTGATCCACTGGGAAACATAGCGGGGCCTAATGGACCACCCCCAGGAACACCTGACATCAACTGTCTAGAGGAACCAATTTCTGTAACTTGTGGGGTGGTATTGCCTTGGTTATTTGTAACACCCCTCATAGATGGGCGCGGTGGCTTTGATACTACATCGGATGAAACACCTGTTGATGTCTTGCCGCGCGCCGTTCCAGGAGAATCAAGGTTCTGTAAAAAATCTAACAATAAAGGGATTGGATTTTCAACGGTTCCTCTTTGCCCTACATTACGTCGAGCTAAACCTGCGCTTTGATTTTTGCTTGGCAGACTTTCAACACTAGGGGGCGCTGTTACTGTAGGTGCTGTTACTGTAGGTGCCATTGCATTAGCCTGCTCTGGTGTAGCAAAAATCATCCTTCCATCAGGGCCTATGGTTTTAACCATACCCTCAGGTGCGCGAACGAAGCCTACGCCTCCAGGTAGATCAACGCCCTGTACCTGACCACCTAGCGAAGGAGTGTCAGGATTACCTGGGAACGCGTCACCTATACGCTGACCTGGAAATATTTCACCAATGCTTCCGTCGGCCCTAAGGAACGTAGCCTCTGGCGGTGTATCATTTCTAGTTAATGTTCTTAGCTCAATAATGTCACCGCTAGTAGCATCCGTTGTGGCGGGCCTTGAGAAGTCAACTGATCCTGGCTGGAAAGGGCCGATACCTGATTCCATGACACTGTCAAGCATCGGGGTATCTGGTCGCATTGTGTTACCACTTGGAACTATATCTAGGGGCTGATTTCTAGGGGCGTATCTTTCTGATTCTCGCAGTTTTCTTGCATCAAAATCCGTAAATAGACCCTTTAGTCCTTCAAGGAAACCTTTGTCCCTCGTCGCTAAATCTTTGCTAGCAAGTCTGTCGGGCCTGGACATAAATATAATGTCGTCAACGCTTGGTTGCTCGCGCAGGGGTTCACCCGTTAGACCTACATTCGTCATAGGCATAGGAACGTTCAGCGCTTCAGATAAGTTTCTGGCACCACCCAGTCTCAATCTGTCCAACATTTGTCCCTCGGTTAAGTCCGCTTGTTCTCCCTGCGTTAAGGATAGCGAAGGAACAATTTCAACTACGCCTGACTCCTTTAGGTTACCGCTATTGACTGCAGTATCTAACTGCTGAGAACCAAGTAAGTTGGCCCTCTCGGTAGCTGTAAGAGGTTCTGTAGGCGCGAATCCAAATGGTCTAGGCATAGCTGGAGCAGCCTGATCAACGGTAGGCATAGCTGGAAGGGCTGGTATAACTCCAGGGGCAGACTGACCAAAGCTAGGTATATTAACGTTATTGCTAGGAGCATTAACCATTGCTTCATAATCATCGCTTGCTCGTTGACCCGCAGCTCCCAGGCGCAGGCGTTCAAGTTCTAGTCTTTCTTCTTCAGTCATAACTGTATTATATCATAAGGGGGTTAACTATAAGTGTAACTGGATAAACTTAAATTAGTGCCTAAATCTATTTCTGCATCTGAATTAGTGGCTGCAACACTGTTACTAACAACGCTAACTTTAGTTATTTGATTTACAAAAGTTGGAGATAGACTTCCTGCGCCTGCGGTAGTGCTTACAAAGGCCCTGTTAAAGGCCTTAAAGGGAATTGAATTTACAGTGAAATCGTAAACTGCTTTATTAAATTGAGTTACTTCATCTCCTTCACTACTAGTCCCAGATTCAGTTGTTCCGTTTAAATACGAAGAAATATCAGATTGAACAGAAGCAACATTTACACCATCTGAGTGACCAGCGCTACAAAATCCGTCAATTAAATCGCTGAATCCAAATCCTACAAAATTGTTTATATCGGTTATAGCACCATTATACATCCTCGCTGGCTCTAATTTAAAATGAATTATAGCATTACACTGAGGAAAACCTGAAGAAGTGGTTTGATTTAGAGATAATCCTGTCAAATTGGTATAACAAACCCGTTCTCTTGGCTCAAGGGCTACACTGGCAGTTTTCATTATCTTATGTTCAAAATCTTGTGTGTTGATTTGTGCAGTAGAAGATGAGTCGCTGGCTTCAGCATCAATGCTTGTTTTTACAAGTTCGGTATTCCAATAAAGGTTTACACATCTTGTCAGAGATGTTTTTATTTGGGTTTCTGTTACGTTTGACCCTGCGTCTGCGTTTGTTTTTGAATAACCCGCTAGTGTTACCCAATGATCAAAGCCAGAAACATCTACGCTAGTAGGACAAAACGGAAAACCATTGCCCCTGCCCAGTGCTGCGAATGAAGTTGCGGTAGGCATTATGTTACTTTGACGATATTAGAAACATCTATATCTGCTGTAAACGCTTCTCCATTAATACAAATTGTAAATTTTCTTAGTCCATCTTGGGTTCTTACAGTAGCTCCACCCGCTGTAGCCGATGAGCTTATGGTATTTCCATAGGTATAGTTGCCCTCCTGTATTTGGCTTATTCGGACAGAATACCTGCCGTCACTCCTTCTGGATGCCGCAACGGTTCCTATAAGGAAAAAGAAAGTATATGAGTTAGAACCGTTGTTTTTATATCTAGTATTTGATCCAAGCTGATCAGGTGCAGCAGATGTTTCTTTTATTATAATTGTTCCAGTTGTAGCTACATCTATACCACCATTTGCTGTCATAGTTGCTGAAACCTTTGCGTAAACAATAAATGTCGTTGTTCCAGACGATGGGGGAGATACAGATTCACCAGTCGGTGAAGCATATGTAACCGTTTGAGGAGCTGTAGGATCAGCCGCATCACTTCTTGCAGGATAGGTCCCCGTTCCTCCGATGCAATCTAGGGTAAATGGAGAAGTCTGGGTACCGCCAGTTGCAGTGCTTCCATTAACTGTAATTGAAAAGGCAGCAGTTGGATCAAAGTCTTGGTCTTGTTCAGTAGTTACTGCACCTGCGACTACTCCAGAACCTGGCGGGTTTAAATCAGTTACTTCAAAAAAATCATCAAAGCCCTCAATGACGGGGGACTCATCAACCTTGGATGCTTTGTTAAAAAAGTTATTTACATCGGCCTCAACAGAGTTGGATAAATTTTCTAAATTATCCATAGATTATTATGCGTTTGTTGCGGCTACTGTAACGTCTTCGATAATATTTGATACAGTAAAACTGGTTTGGTCCGTAGCTACATTTTGTGAAACACCATTAAAAGCCACGGTGTCAGGCGCTGCACCAAAAGTAATAGTAGCACTTCCTCCTGTTGCAACATATTGTGGATTAGTAGAAGTAATTGATACGGGATTATCACCAGTTGATGTAGTTGTAACCTTGTGACCAAATATAGCCTCAAAGCTGTGACCTCCTGAAATGTTGGTAAATGTATGCGAAAGGGCAGCGGTAGGGTCTGAAGAACTGTCGATTTGCTCGACACCATCTACCTTGAGGCTGACCAAAAATCCAGAACCTGGGGTGGCTGTATATATAGGATCATCTACCCCTTCGGTGTAGGACTTAAATCCTAATGGGTTTGTTACAGGGGTTGCACCCCCGCCAGTATCTAGTGTTGCCGTAACAGAACCGCCGTCATTAGTGCTTGCGCTTACAGAAGCACCAGCAAAAGTTACGTTGGTTTTTAAATAGCATTGCTGCCCGTCGGACTGCCTCTTAAAGAAAGGCTCAACCTTGGACCTGTATATTCCGTTTGTATTATATGTAGTACTCCCAGTTCCGAATGAATTTGCATTTGAAGAATACGACCCAGTGCTTTGTGCAAAAGCAAAATTAGTTGTTCCTGCTGAATTTAAATATTTTCTAAATGTTCTGTAGGATGATCTGACAGAAGCTGTTTCTGCAACTAGGTTAAAAAAGAAATTATCAAATGCTATGGCGCACCAATCAACACCTTCGTCACTATAAGCTACTTCCGCATCAGCGTCACTTGATGTTGTTATATATATTTGAACAACACCTTCTTTTCTAAATGTAGATGGTTCTGATTGCGCTCTAGGTATTAAAGTTGCACCACCCCCGTTTGTGTCCGTCGCATAAGCCCCAGTGGTGGACATCACGCCTGGGTCAGTTACAGTAAAGTATTCATTGTATTGACTTATAGGTGTAGTAGGATCGATAACCTTGTTTATCACGTATTGCGAATACTGAGGGACTCCATCTGAACCATAACTTTCCGATGGTTCAAAAAATGTAGCATTGGTCTCTAGGGCAGTTTCGGTGCCTGGCTTGAATATAGGGTCTCTTGTGTGGATTACACTAGCGGGTTGTCCTACGCTTGTAATAGTATAGGACTCCACCTGAGTCAAAGGTGGATTAGATGCGGGTCTAATAGATTGAATTCGACCGAGTTCATTGAACTTACCTGCTCTTTGTCCGAATCCCATAACTAGCACTTCCAACGCTTCAAGGCTAGTGCCTTACGTGTTGGTCTTCCTTTCTTGTCCTTCATTGGACCTTTGACTCCTGCCATCCTAGCACAGAATGATTTCTTCCGCGCTAGTTTTTTGCCCTTTGGATTGGACTCAGTAACTGGGGGCTTGAGGTTAGCGCCAGTCTTACGCTTGAAGTAGGCGCGGCCAGCGGCAGTCAGTCCTCCCTTTTTACTTTTGTGTTCTTTACGCATTATTTAAATTTGACCTGCCTGTAAGTATTTTTCAAAATGCCTAAAAGTAGCATCGTGATGCAGAATTAATTTCATCTGGCTTTCAATTCTTAGCTCGTGAATTTCTAGCGTCTTCTTTTGTTTTTGAATGTCCCTAGATAATAAGTAAAAGGATAGCACTACCGCTATCGATAAAGCTAGACTGATAATTATTCTACGATTTTTCTTCTTGGACATTAGCTCCTTACCTTTGCTCTGGGTGTATTGGCTACAACTGTTTTTCCTCTGGCTCCTGCTGCCTTCTTTTTACGTGCAGTTGTTGCTCTCTCCGCCTTCGTGAGGCTAAGAGCCTTTCTTTTAGGCAGGCAACGGTCAGGGTTTTTCTTATCTTTCGACGTTCCGCAAGGGCCTTTGATCGATCCATCAGTGCCGATCCTTACCCAATTTTGTTTGAGCCATTGTTTGAGTTGAGCCATTACCTACCCTTTCGTTTGCCACCCTTAGCCTTCTTTGCGTAGTTAGGATCCTTACAATACTTCGATGCAGCTAGGTTCGCGTAGGCGGACGGATACGTGTCAAACGTCCGTCTTGCCCAGGCCTTACCTTCGGGGCATATCTTACCCCCGCTTTTTGCTTTTCTTGCCATTCTTTACGATTGATTTAAGTACCTTCGCTTGCCCAGCGTGAGCCTTGGATGCCTGCTCAAGCTTTCTTGCGACGCTGAGTATTTTTCTGTGCATTTGATTTCCTTAATACTTTGAAGTCAGCCTCCGTAATTTTATTACGAGGTGCAGCCACTCTGGCTATTTTCTTTTGTTTTGGACTGTATTCGCTAAACGGCATTACTTCTTTTTCTTTTTCATACCCATT
>Ga0209348_1001859_pt1 | contig 10110 bp, 16 predicted proteins | sample ETNvirenome_2_30_FD_184065 | JGI IMG/M metagenome (GOLD analysis project Ga0209348, IMG submission 184065) | Marine viral communities from the Pacific Ocean - ETNP_2_30 (SPAdes) (version 2) | ecosystem: Environmental > Aquatic > Marine > Oceanic | place: Pacific Ocean | collected 2013-06-22 | reverse complement strand
AAACATATAATGCGATCCAGTGATATAAGTAGGAACACCATTGTTATAAAACCACAAACCATCTCTTCTTCTTCTAAACTCCTCTTCTATATAGTCTACATAATCTGTAGCGTTCTCTCTTGTCAACCCCTTTGGTATATCCTGCCTAACCCATCTTTGTTGTTTTTTAGGTAGGTTATGATATAATATATCTTTTTTATATCTAGGTTTTTTAGGTAGAATTATATTTAAGTTTTCAAACTCTAATACCTCTCCTTCACTGCCTTCTATTAGATATATAGTATCACTTTTTTGCATACCGTTCAGCAAAAGATCCTTTAAAATCTTTTTTCTCTTCTATTAAGGATTCTCCTTCCTTGATTCTATCTTCAAGGTTTTTTATTCCTAAAAGAATTTCTTGACAGTCTTCAAAACACTCTCTTTTTGCCTTTATAGCCTGTCTTCTTTTAGCATCATCTTCTTCTATTAAAGGTTTACCTATCTCTTCTATAAGAAGATCTACAGCTCCCTTACTTGCTTCTATTAACTTCTCTAAAGTTTTAAGAGCATAATCTCTATTCTGCTCCTTCATAAACTGCTAAGACATCAAAGTTACGCATGCGAAGAAGTTTTTGTCCATCTATATCCATGTCATATTCAGAGTTTTCACTCCACATAACTCTATCGCCTTTCTTAACTCCCTGATCTTTCATCCAGTCATTTATTATAACTGCCTTTCCATGAAGCTCTACTTCAGATGCTGAAGTTTCTAAAAATATACCAGACTCAGTTTTTTCTGGTTCCTTCATTTCTTGCTCCATAAAATTCCATACCCCTACAGGAATATACTCATCTTCTCTTTTAACAAGGTATATCTGCTCTGCGAAAGCTTGATATATATTATCCTTATCAGCATGCTTGACATGATTTGTATCTGTTGCTACAAAATGGTGAAACCAAACTTTATCACCCTCTTGTATTCCAGTTTCTTTAGTGTCTTGCATTGGTGTTTTATACACCGTACCATATTGTCTTGCTAACCTCATAGGATCGTAAGAGGTATCTCTATACAATTCTACACCGTTTAACATTATAGTATCTTCTGTTTCTTTTTCTACCTCTATCCAGTAGATGTCTTTAATTGGCTTCATTTTTGATTATATTTAAGTTTACTTAACCTCGTACTCTTCTTCCAGTACTGCAGTGTTATATTCTATAGCAGTTGGTTGAGAAAAAAACCTTTTCCAAGGTCTTGAAAACTCTTCTTCATTTTTTTTTATATATACATCATACACTACTTGTTGATGTTTATACCAAGCCGCTTCGTCTTGAATTATTGCGGTGACTTCTAGTGAACCTCCAAGCATCTTTTGACCTACCTGATAAGTCAGTCCTTGCTTTAAGTCCCCTATTGTTATTTTTCTTATAATAGGGTTTATTGCTTCCATTTTTCTTTAATTTAAATTTATTATATATTTTACTACTCGAATAAATCTCTAGATAGTTTTACATATCCTACTTGCATACCTCTAGTTGCAGCACTTAAAGTTTGAATACCTACAAAAGTAACTAAATCTATGTCGTCAGTCATAGCTAAAGATTTTGTTGTTCTTATTGACTGAGTTCCTCCACCTGATGTTGCAGTAGTAACTAAACCATATTGAACATTATTTACAAAAACACTAATCTTTCTATTTTCATCAAAAGATATTCTTAACCTATAGACAGTATTGGTAGTAACTGTTATTCCTAAGTTTGTTATGTAATCTGTTCCACCTACACTATAAACAAAATGTAAATTACCATTCGTTGTTAAAGCACCTAAATCATCATCAGTAGCGTATAAAAAATAAGCTTGATTTGCGTCTGTAGCATAATCACCAACCTCTGTTAATTTTAATCCAGCCCAAAAAGCCATATTAGTTATAGTGCCTGATGTAGATATACCACAAGAAAATTCTATTTTATTTTCTGTACCAAAAGCCACAGAAGACCAAGCTGATGAATCTACTCCTCCTGGCATTTCAGTTTCTGCATCTCTAGGTGTTAAAACAGTAAAATCATTATCAGTTGTTGTTGTAGATAGTTTAATACCAGCAAAACCATTAGTAGGTCTACCTGCATTTCCAGAAATTTGAACGCTACCAGAACTAGTACCACCTAAAACAAAGTTTTGATTAGGAATAATGTAAGGATCTACTATAAAAAATAATTTAAAAACTTGAGCTGCAATGTCAGTACCATTAGTACCAACTCTAATTTTACAACTACCATCAGCTATATCATGTACGATAACATTAACCATAGCGTTATCAGCTATAGTACCACCATCTTGCAAACTAACTAAAACTTGAGATGTTGTTCCGTATATATGATTATTATTAAAAGTAAATTCAGCAGTATCTGTAGCAGCTAAGTCGACTGACTGCATTGTTATTATACCATATTTAGCATTTAAAGTAACTGCAGTTGTAGCGTCAGTAGCTTGACTAACTTGAGCATCTGTTATTCCTAAGCTTGGAACTTTTTCAAAATACTCTACAAGCTCAAATCTATCATTTGATTGAGATACTGTACCACTTACTTTAAGATTTCCATCTTTATCAATTTTTACTTTTTCAGAACCATTTGTAGCAAAAGATAAAGAATCACTAGAGTGATCGTAAAATATCTGACCTGCATTGTTTTTGTTTACATCTCCAAAATAAATATTACCAGCATTTGATGTTCCAGATAATATAGACATTCCAGAATCTGAAGAGTTTTCTAAAACTACCTGGTTGGCAAAAGAGCTAGCATTTACTGCCCCTGCACTAACTGATAAAACATGAAGTAAACCATCAGGAGTTGATGATCCTGTACCTACACCTAATTTAGTTACAGAAACTTTATCTGTAGAAACTTTTAGTGAAGTAATGTTACCAGATCCTGTCTCTACATCTTTTAACTTACCATCTGTTAATTCTACAGAAGTTTGTAATAAATTCTTATAAGTAGAGGATATAGATTTTCCTTTTAAATTACTCATTTACTTTTTTCTTATTTTCTCTATAGACCTACCTGCAAAGTAAGCTCCATATACTGTTATTAATAATGTTTGATATATAGGTATGTAGCTTTCTTGAATAACAAACTCTCCTATATTACCATCAAACACTGACAAAACTACAAAAATTGCAGTTAAAAATATACATATCAAAGGTCTAATGTTCTTAGATAACCAGTTATCAGACTTCATGTCTGCCTCCCATCGTCTAGTAACTTGTTCTTGTGCTTGCGATTCAGCCTGCATAAGAACTTCCTCCATTTTACGCTTTGCTTCTAATCTTTCTTCCTCAGATGTACTAAGATTATCTATTACATCTCCAACCTGTTTTACAACACCACCACCTAAAAAGTTTAATAATTTACTCATAACTAAACTAGTTTATAAGCAGTCTTTCCTTTTTCATTTTTGTAGGCCTCAAGAACTTGATTTCTATTCTCTCTCGATTTAAGAGATATGTGTATCCAAGAAAAATCAAATTCATTTATCATTTGATCAAACTCTACACCTGATTCTAATACCCAGTCATAAATAACTCTGTTATTCATTTTTCCTTTTTCCCAAAACTGCAAATCCAAAGCTTCACCTTTGCTATGCTGACTACGAGATGATCCCCCGATAGCTTTATTGAGTTTCGGACTGCGATAACCACTACTAATACGAATAGGACCAATAGCGTCACGCATAGGTTGAATGAGATTATCAATAACTCTTTGCATATTTTCCAAATGTTTATCAGACATCTCATTGCTAATATCTAATCTTTTTGCTGTGTTACTGTGTTCTATCTCTGCACGAGAAAAATTTTTACTTAACTTCATAATTTAAATTTAAAATGCTTCCATAACTATTTCATCTATAGAGTTTTGTACTTCACTCTTGGTAGCTTCCATAGTCATCATAATATTTGCTTGAAATCTTTTTACTTCTTCGTTGTTATTAAATATCACAATAGTAGGAACAACTACTATCTTATATTCTTTAGACCATCTAGAATCTGCGGTTATATCAACTCTCTCTATTTCACAATCAGATAGTTTTGATAACCAAGTTACTTCGTTAGATTTATTAAAACTAGCATTAAATTCAACAGCTACCATACCGTCAGGAAAGTCTTGACTAAAGACTGATAATGATATAAGAAAAAATGTAATTAATAAGTTTTTCATAACCTTATTTTAAATCATCAATCTTACTTTCCATTCTAAGCATGTGATCTTTAATTTCTTTTACATCTTCTTGAGTAGTCATAATAGTTTGACGTATAAGTTGATCTTTCATATCATACTCCATACGAGTAATTTCTGGATCAGGGGGAAGAGGTAGTTCTTTAGCTTCAGTTATATCTGCCTGCAAAGTAAACCACATACCTACGAGTGTAAAAATTAAAACTGCTATTCCAGCTAATGTTTTTATACTTAGTTGAAGCGTTGTATCTTCGTTTAATTCTTTTGCCATTTTTAAAATATTACATAATTAAGACCAACACTAAAGTTGTGCCACTGTCTGTTCCAATACTTATTGTACCTTCCCTCTACAAATATACCTAAACTTTTATTAAATCTATAACCATATATTAAACCAAGAGAGTAGTCTATCCATTGACCATTATTAAACTTATGGTAAGAGTATATATTGTCAGTATCTAAGTGGTAAGGCATAATGTTTCCCCAAGTGTGAAACCAAAAATCTTTTGTAAAATGATAATAGTCTAAACCTAAGACAAAAGAGTACTCTACAATATTAGATATAGAATTTCTTTGTTTTTCTACATAATTATTTATAACTTGTGGTATAACAACCTCTTCCCATACCTCTTGACTGTTTGCTACAAGCTCTCCGTCAGGTGAAAAATATTCTCCCCCTAGGGTGATGTTGTATCCTTCTTGAAGAGCAAGGTATGTATAATGAAGTGTACCATTATCAAGTACCCAATCAGAAAGAGGATCAAACCCGTAAGGTTCGGCAAGTCTTTGCACTAAACCCCCGTTAAACGAAAGCTTGCCTTCCCTTACTTGTTTTCTATACCTTTGTGAAGCTTCAAAATATTTTATATCAGCAAAACCATCTTCTAAGTATTCTACCTTAGCAACCCAGTTGTCAGCTACATATCTTACAAAATGATGATGATTAGTATAGTTTACACCTAAACGTCTTACAAAGTCAGCTTCAAATAAATACTCAAAACCATCTACTCTACCAATTGTAGCTGCGTCACTATATGAGTTTTCTGTACCGTTATAAAAAGTTAAAGCTCTATTTTCGTATCCAAATCTTTTTATCTTTCTAAGACCTATAGAAAAAGTATAATCAAATGGAGTTTCTATTACGTCCTCCTGAAGAGATCCTGATGTCACAGACCAAACTTGATTATCCCCTAAAGATGTTCCACCATTAATTGCAGCATAAAAAGTAGAGTATTTAAATATTTTATGTAAACTCTGAGAACTTCCTATTAAAGGAATGAATAATAATATTATTAGTAATTTTTTCATCTCTTTAATACTTTTGCAGTTGTCGTTCTACTTTCATACGTTATACTAAAATTATAAACTCCAGAAGGTAGTAAACTTACATCTAACTGATTTAAACCTTTATGTGTTTGACTTTGTTTTACTTTAATAACAAGTTTGCCTGATATATCATGTACTTTTATTGCTACAGGACCATTTGTTAATATATTTAATACGTCATTCATAGGGTTAGGATACATAACTATGTTATGACCTCTAAGTAAATCTCTAGTATCAAGATCGCTGTCTCCACTACAACTCCAATACAATTGTTGACACTTATCATCCCAGCTATTATTGCAACAGTATGGGTCAACCATAATAACCCAAGCATAGCATGTATCGTTTAGCCAGTAAGGAACCCCAGGACCTCCAATACAACCTGCGTCATATAAGCAGCTTCCATCGTCTGTATTATACACAGCATCATAGTTGTGAGCAAAAGGATCCATACATCCCTCTAATACATCTATGCAGCCACCATTATCAGTGTTTGCTTGTATGTCATAATTAAAAGCTGTACTGTCAGTGCAGCCATACATTACATCAACACAAGAAAAGTCTTCTGTATTTGCTTCTAAATCGTAGTTAAAAGCGTTTGGATCTGTACATCCATAAATTATTGGAATGCAAGATTCATTATTAGTGTTAGCGACAGGGTCGTAATTAAAAGCAGTAGTATCAGTACACCCAAATATAAAAGGGATACAATTATCGCTTGCTGTATTCGCTTCATCATTATAATTATACATTGTAGGGTCCATACATCCTATTATTACAGGAATGCAGCTACCATCATTAACATTAGATTCTATATCAAAATTAAAAGCATTTGGATCTGTACATCCAGGTATTGGATATATACAGTTATCATTATTTACGTTTGCTGTGCTATCATAGTTAAGAGCTAACTGATCAGTACATCCAAAATAAAGACAAGATTCATCTGCAACATTAGCTAAAGTATTATAATTCCAAGCACTTGCATCCATACAACCATACACATAAGGCTCACAAGATTCATCATCTACATTAGCTTCCTCATTATAATTATATGCTAAACTGTTTGTGCAGCCTTCAATTACAGGTATGCAGTTTCCACTATCTGTGTTAGCATTTTCATTGTAATTAAAAGCATCTTCTTCCATACAGCCTTGTATAACTGGTATACAATAATCACCACAATAAGGCATCGCACTATATACTGTCCAAAATGGAGGTTGGAAAGGCTGCAAAGCTCCTTGGCCATTGTTTGCAAAAGGATTAATACCACCTTGAATTAAATATACACCCTCTGAATTTTCTAAATAAAAAGAGTTGTGCATTGTTTGAAACTCTACCTCTTCTTGAGGTTGTTGTTGTTGTCCGATCTCAAAGTAATATACATCAACTGGTTTATTTGTTTTAAGTTGTATATCAAACTCTTGAATATAATATCCAGGACCCATAGTGTATATACCAACTAAACTATCTCCTTGAAATAATGCTAAGTGTGATTCACCCCAACCATCTGCAGCATCATCTTCTATTACTAGTTTGTAATTGCATACAGGAACTATTTCATTTAATGTGGCTTCTGGGTCGTAATTAAAAGATGTCCAGTTGATACAACCTAAAATATGTAATGTTTCGCAGCTACCATCATCTTGTGTAGCAAAAGGATTAAATTCAAAATAAGTATTGTCAGTACAACCATAAACCTCAGGTATATCGCAGTATTCTAACTGTATAACCCCTGAGTATGCAGCATTTCCAAAGTTGGGCTCAGGTAGTTCCCATATAACATCAGGACTACCACAAGGCTCCAGATCACCCATAATAATAAAGTTACCATCAGTTCCACCCCATTGAGAACCAGCAACACCATCACCATATGAATCACTTACTATAAGCTCAACACCTGTTTCAGGAACACATATTTGATAAGGTATCATAGAGTTTGCTTGGTCAAAAGAATACTCTCCTGCCATTACACTCTCTACTGGTTCTCCTGTAGATATATCTGTAAGTATCCATCCTGTTTCACCTGGATACTGATCTAGTGTAACCTCTAGTAACATTTTTACTTCGCCATCATCACAAGAAACATTAGCACATCCACCGTTATCTACCTGTGCAAGTGGATTATAATTTATTGCTTCAGGATCTGTACACCCTTGTATTAAAGAATTATCTATAGGAGGTTCGCAGTCACCAGCATCAAACTGAAACTCAGGGCAATCAAAGTATACAGGAATACCATTAAAAGAATAAGAACCATCATCACAAAATCCGTCACCCAACCAGTTTTCAGGAGCTTCATTTCCTGCACAATCTACAAATAAACTATCTTGAGAATGTGCGTTTAAAGATATAAGTAGTATTAAATAAAATATTTTTTTCATTAGGCATTTCTTACTTTTTGGGCTACTTTTTTACTATATTTTGCAAATTGTTTACCTTTTTTTCTAGCTCTTTTTTTAGCTCTGTTTGTGGCAGCTCTCTCACTAGGACTTAAAGATTCTCTAACAGATTTAGGCAGGTATCTACCTCTTTGGCTTACAGGTTTCTTCTTGTCTTTTTTGTTGACATAATCCCAATCCTGATCTCCCCAATCTTTTAAACTTTTTTGTGATTTTCTTAAAGCCTTCATTAGTTTTTATAGCCACCTCCTGCGGCTTTATAAGCTTTAGCTAACATTTGAGCTTTCCTAGCAGACCACTGACCTGGAGCTCCACCTTTTCCTCCAGCCTTTATTCTATTGAATATACGCTTTCTCATTCCAGGTTTTGTATAATTACCTGCTTTATTTACAGTGCTACCTTTTTTAGCTTTTTTTATTGCTTGTGCCATATTACCATTTAACTTTATCAGCCCAATAAGCTGCAGACATTTTACCTTTAGCTATATTTTTACCATGACGTGCTTTAAATGATTTTCTTTTAGCTTTCATTCTAGCACTTTCACCTTTTTTTGGTTTACCTGCAGTCCCAGATAATGATCCTACTTTTTTTCCTTGCTGACCAAAACGTATAGTTTTAATTTTATCACCTTGCTTTGCAACAACTATGTGTGATTTAGTAGGATGATTAGGAGTACGTTTAGCTTTATTATATCCAGATACTCCAGCTTTTTTTAATCTATTATCTTTCTTTACTGCTTTTGCCATTATTTTTTAGCAAATTTTTCTACGCCAGAAATACCAAACGAGCCTAATACAACCCATACAAATGAATCGTATACAAACTCGTTTATTACTAGGTCTGATCCAACCCACCCTGTAACAAGGTCAGCTATCATTATCAAACACATTATTGCAAAAGCTATAAATCCAACTATAGCCTTTTCATTCCAAGCGTTATCGTTTTTAAATATTTCCATTACTAAAGAACTTCAAATCCAAATGTAAACACAAGACCTGAAGCTGAATATGTTTTAGTAGCAGTAGCAATACCAGCAACATATATAGCACCTTCATCATTGTCATCTCCATCAGACTGAACTACTAAGTCTATATCAGCAAGAGTGCTTATATTTCCTAGTATATAATCTCCTACTCCACCAGAAAGTGCAGGCATAGTTACACAACCTAATGGTTTTGCTAATAATAAATTAGCATCTGTAATATCTATTACATCACCTAAAGTTCCTAAGTCTTTGCTAACTTGAAAGAAATATAAATCTACAGCAGCTTGATTATCATCAGTGTCAACCATAACTGCAGATTTTAATAAAGATGCTGCGTCTCTAGGGCAAGCACCAGGAATTTTTACTGGATTAAATAATACATCTGCATCATCAACTGCTGCACCAGTTTTACAAACAGGCGTTACAGTTACTGTGTGATATTTTCTTTGTGCCATTATTTTTTTATTTTAATTTTTTATTTTATACGCAAATGTAATGATAATTTTTTAATTATAATAAAATTATTATCTTTGACCTAATTTAATCTAAGCTAATGAGGAATTACCTGAAGTATCTCAGTGATACCTTGTACTCCTTCCAAAGAAAGTACGACCTTACGGATAATCAAATGAGGTTCCTTCTTTTTATAAATGATGAAAAAGGATCTTTTACCAAAAGGTTTATACGAGAAAATATGTACGTTAGTAAAAACTTTAACGATAGGATGTTTCCTGAGTTGGTTAAACGTGACTACATATTTGTTTTTGAAAAACGAGCTTGGAACTCAAATCAACCTAACCAGTATCGTGTAACAAGTAAAACACATAGGTTAATTAATAAATTTTACAACGTCCTTGAAGGGACAGAAGAAATATAAAATGGTGAAACTTTTAAAAAAAAGAAGAGCAAAAAAACAAGCGGAGGAGTTAGCTAAAAAAACTGCTTTACAAAAGTTAAGATCTAAAAATAGAGCTAAAAGAGAGGCGGACTTAAAAGCTAGAAGAGAAGCTGCTAAAGCTAAAAAAGCTATGAGTCCTGGAATGTCTGGATTAGCTTCTGCAGAAGAGTCTGCTAAAAAGTCAGCTGAAATGAAAAAGTTTAGAGAGCAGCAGAAAAAAGATCAAGCTACAACTAAAAGAGCTATGACTAATAAAAAGTCTAGAGCAAGTGTTGGGTTTGGAGAGG
>Ga0209348_1001856_pt1 | contig 10128 bp, 8 predicted proteins | sample ETNvirenome_2_30_FD_184065 | JGI IMG/M metagenome (GOLD analysis project Ga0209348, IMG submission 184065) | Marine viral communities from the Pacific Ocean - ETNP_2_30 (SPAdes) (version 2) | ecosystem: Environmental > Aquatic > Marine > Oceanic | place: Pacific Ocean | collected 2013-06-22 | reverse complement strand
CCTCTGACCATGTTTTCTATACCGGCGCTTGAGCCTGTAATTTCATCTGTGATGTTGCCAAAGTAGGAGCCCATAAGGTTGGCTGTACTGCTGATGTCTTGTATCATCTCTCTTTGTTTTCTTAGGGACTTCTCTCTTTCTGTGTCTCCTGTCCGGATTGCCTCTAATTCTTCACGGGAGATACCACTACCTACACCACCACCAGCCCCGGCAGTGGTTGCTACTGTTTCGGTTAAACGGTTTATCGCGGCTATTAGTTCTGGTGAATCTGCATCTGCCATAATTTATTATTTAAAGGGCCAAATGATCCCTGTTTCCCTCTCGAAACTTGTTATCTTATTATTCAAAGAAGTTTTACTCATGCTAGTCTGAGGACTATCCAAGCCATGTCTTCTGACTGATTCTATAAACTTTTTCTCTCCAGCCATCGCTCCAACAAAAGCTTGAATCTGCATTGGAGAGCCTTTGATGGAAGTTGGTGGAGCATTAGAAATAGGAGTATCGAACATGTAAAACAACATTCTTTTGATCTTAGCACCAAGACGACCCAACTCTGCGCCTTCTTGAATGTTTGTGAAATCAATAACCAATTCTTCTTCTATCATTAGAACACACCTCCACATTATAAATAGATAAAAATATAAAAAAAGAAGCCGGGTAATCCCCGGCTTCAGCTATCTTCTAGATTTTCTTTGAGCCTTTTCGTTGGCTTCTTTTTCATCTTCAAATTGCTTTATCAATCTGTTGACAAACCAGGTCCTAATCTTAATTGGTAGGTTATAAGCCTCAAAAAAAGACCAGCCTCCATGATGTTTCAAAAAGAAAAACTGTTCGAAAACATTCTTCATGTATGCATCATCTAGGGAAAAAAAAGTCCGCCCCGAAAGGCACCTCAACTTTCGATTCCGCATTACATTTTGGACAAGTTACTTCCTGCGTTAAATCGATGTTAGGAATAACTTTTCTATAAACTTCTCGAACTAATCGAGAATCTCTTGCTGGCATAACATTTATAAACTTAGATATCAAACCTTCGTCTGTACTGTTTGCTGCAACAACTATAATCTCTTTCAGCAAATCTGTCAAATTTGTTTCTGGGAGATTTAGCTTTTCTTTCTTTTGGTTCATTTGATCCATCTTCTTTTCATCACCGGATGTTAGTGCCTTAACACCAATTCTAACTTTTGATGCCGGTAGATCAAAGAAGAACAAACCCTTCTCTTGAGTAACATTCAACTCATCTAAATCAACATGGTCATTGTTTTGAACTTCTTCTAAATTAAATGAGTGCTCAAAATTATTACCACAAGAAGGACAAGTGATGCCAGTCTCATAGATTGGCCCATAACCTGTAACTCTTGTTGCTAATAGGATAGCGTTCTTATCTCCCAAGAGCAAATCATCAACATTAACATTATCAACTAAAACAGATTCGATTAATCTATCAATAACAATACCTTTCTTAATCAAAGTCTTGCTTGTTAGAATATCCTCTTCTTTAGCTGTCATGTATTTGATTTCTAAAGTTTCCACTCCCCGAAGTGGATGTCCCTCTGGATACAGCAATCCTTTACTAGGCAAGTCAACAAACTCAGTTGGCCTAGTAAAGGATAATAGCTGTTCATTTTGTGTAACATGGGGGGCTGGGGAATCAGCAGGCTCTGGACCTGCTTTTAAACGATTGCTATTTCTCGACATTTATACCTCTTTTCTTGTCTAAACTTTTTTCTTAACTTGTGCGACCGGAACCTGGAATTGGCGTACCTGCTTTAACATCACTAGCAATCCTCTCACTTGGAGGACTGCTGAAGTTAACTCCCTCTTTACTCTGAAGGATACATCTAGCCCAATCATATCTCAATGTTACACTGATATCTACGATTCCATCATCTTCATATGATAATTGTCCGAAATCCAAGTTTGTAATAAATGGGTTTTTGATTTCCCAGGATTCAATCTTACTACCAGTATCAGCATCAATTTGGTCAATGTAAATTGTACTTCCTAGTGCCTTAACACTCTTTTCTTTAGAGATGGTGATGATACCAGCCTGATCTAAATCAGAAGGATACACATAACCCATATCACGAACCATCTCCATAAGCGTGGCAGTTGCATCAGGGTCAACAGGATCAACTAAAGTAATATCAATAGGTTGCCATTCCACTCTTCCCGGATAGTAAAAAGTATAATTAATAAATTGATGTGGAGTTTCAGTAACTTGAAGACTTGGCTTCTTTACTGTTTTAATAACCCACTGTGGGATACCCCTCATATTCGATAAAAGAAATCGATATGATCTCTTTGGTTCTGTAAAGGCATCTGCCCAAAAACGCTCACCCTGTGACATAATTTACTATCCTCCTGTATTATACATAATAATTAGGCAATTTTAAAATTTTAATCCTCAAAAGCTGCGCCAGTGTTTGTGATTACAAAGTCAATTGCAATGAACTCAATAGCGCGAGCTGGCTTCAAGAAGATTTTAGCATACATAATGTTTCTGTCAACAAGGTCAGGAGTAGTTGTAGAACTATCTAAAACTACCGCAAAGTCTGAAAGACCGAAACCTAGCTTTACACTTTCCAAGAAAGGCTTAACTTCACTAACAAATCTTAACCAGGTTGTCTGTACATTCTGATCAAACAGTAAGTTATTTGCAATTCTAGAAATCTCCTTCTTAACAAAAATCATCAATCTTCTAACATTGATTCTGTCAAGAGCAGAAGGAGTAACTTGTAAAGTCTTCTGACCAAAAACCACAATCCCTTCTGACGGGAAGCTGGCAATTGGGTTAATGTGGGCCTCATAGAGTGTATCTCTATCTGCAGAGGTTAGTTTCTCGGAAACGTTAATAACTGGCAAGCCAGCAGAACCTTCTGTTAATCCACCTCTATTAAAGCCTGCAGGGGCAAACCAAACTGCGTCAAGCCTTTCTGTGTTCGCAAAAACACCGAGTGCGATAACAGATGGTGGTACCCAAACATTCTTATCATTAATTTCATCATAAACCATAACCCAAGGATAGTATGTACAACCGTAACTTGAGTTGATTCCTCTCTGTTCGAAGGTACTAACAACAGTACTCAAAGTACCAGCTCTCGCTGCAAAGGTACTATTTTTAGCTTCGTGCGGAGGAGTATACACATCTGGCAAGTCGATAACAGCCAATGCATCACTTCTGGCTTCACAAGTATCAATAATCTTCTTTGTGAGAGAAGCGTTTGTAAGGCCAGGCATTGTCATCATATTACATTCAATCACTTCTGGGTCTGTTACTAAGTCGATTGCTCTGCTAACCGAAGCATATGCGTAGCTACCCTTTGATGTAGTACCAAGACGTGTGTTGTTGAAAGGATCTTGCTCTGTAATATCGACACCATCATGACCACCATAAAGTGGTGCTGTGAATCGGTCAACACCCTTTGTTGTTAAAAGGGTTCGATAGCTGGCTTGTGTTGCCGTATAAGAGTTACCAACCTTTCTAGAACCACTTAGGTAGTAAGTACCGGAATCGTTTGAAACAATATCATCAAGCGTAAACATAAAAGATGGCGCTGTCATAATAGTTGATGTGCTCTTTGAAGATGGGTACTTTTCACCAGTCATCGAAGCTGGCAAAGTTCTCAAGTGGTCTAAGACACCCTCGTCAAATCTTGTAGAAGATGCTCCGCGAGTAGTCCTAACTCCGAAAAAAGCATCAGAAGCTTCTGATAAATTTCCGTCAGAAGCTGATAGTCGGAGAGAAAGCTTAGGATAACTAAGAGTCACATTCGCGATATGGGGACCAAATGTACCCGCAATATTAGAGCCAGATTTTACTGTAACCCATAGTGCGTTTGGCTGAGTGGCTGCGGAACCAGTGTTCCATGCAGTTTTTGAATTAACCAATTTAGTCGAAACTGTTTTGCGGATTGGAGGACCATAGAAACCAAACGGAAGAAGGTCAGGATCTAAAGCACCATTGTCTAGGTCCGGAAGAACTTCCACTCTCAAATATCTTGAGATGTTTGGATAATTGCCATAAACCCTGTTTCTCTTTTTAGCTGTATCATATTCAACGTAAGTATCACCAATCTTCTTAGAAATATAATTTGAAGATTGTGGATTTAAGTTACAATTTGAAAATTTCTCAACAATCACCGGTACAGCATCAGTGTCTTTAATATCTCTGATGCAAACTGTAAATGTACCATATCTGTTAGCACCATTAGTCGGTGCTGGTTTAATATCTTGGATTGATATTTTAAACCTCTTTTGTAAAGATTCACCATAACCCAGACCATGAAACTTGAAAAGTCTCTGCATGTTAACTGGATCGTATGCAGCGCGGGCTCCCTCTACCTGACTAATTTGCTGAGAAAAGAACCAGCCAGTTTGAGCTTCTCGCTTATCGAAATTAAAATCAGCCGCATGAGTAGAAGCACTATCACCTCTTAACTCTGCAACTGCTATCACGTAATCATCTCGCTGAGCTTGAGCCGCAGTAATAATATTTTCGTTTATAAAAGTTTCAAAGGTTTCACCTAGCCAATACTGAGGTCCTGGATCAGCAATACTAATATTTGTTAAAGTTGGATTAGTATTGAACACTTTTCTAATAAACTTGTCTGATGATCTATTGAAGTTAAAAATGTGCTTACTAGAACCTGAAGCTGCTGAACTGATCTCAATAGTGAACTCAGGATGTGTGCCTGTTGTAGTTGTTGGCAACATAAAAAGTCCGTCATGTGAAGATGAGCCTAGCGCTGCACCTCTTTGATATAAAGAGCCAGAAGCATTTATCGTAACAACGGCATCTGTACCTGTTGCATAAAAGATGGCACCAACAGAGGTAGTAAGCGAGCCGCCTAGGCCGGCAGAACCAGACCTGCCAACAAGAAGAGCGTATGCTCTACCATCATCACCATAACCGGCTTCACCGGCTGTACCCGCAACTGCGTCAGGGTCTTGTACACCTAACAATCTAACGAAATTAACTGGACCACTGTTTCTTAAGTATGCCTGTACGGCATATGCAGCGTATGAAGGAGCAAGTTTGCCGTTACCTTCTCTCCAAACATCATCACCTGAACCACCAGCAATGGGGTTACCAAACGTCTCAATGAACTCTGCCATTGATTCTATGCGAACTGGTTGTAAAGCTGGACCTTGACTTGCGCGACCAATAACTACTGGCCCGACAGCGGCATTTTCTCCAGGCAATTGACTGTTATCGATTTCATTAAGAAAAACACCTGGTGATACAAACTTAAACTTCTGTGCTGACATATACTGATTCTCCTATCTTTTAGAGATAAAATACATTATTTCTTTAGTAAATAGTAAAAATTTCTAGCAAAAACCATATTTAATTTCTTAAATAAAAAAAGGGAGGGAGACAAAGCTCCCTCCCAAATCCACAGATTTAAATTAAACCCATTGAATCAAGAATTATTAGTTCTTGATGTACTGCACTGTTAGGATATCATCGCTGTCCATAGCTTCTTCCAAGAAAACCTTATCACGGCTAAAACCGGACGGCATTGGCTCGTTACCAGCATTGGCAGATGAGTAGAATCTGTAGTCAAAACCTGTGATAGGCTTCGCTGCAGAACCAGAAGGCGACAACAACATACCATTTAGATATACAGCAAGAGCATCAGAGCTAATTGGAGTTGCGTTAAGAGAAGCGGTCATACCACCAGCCTTTGCGCCACTACCAATTGACACCATCTGGAACTCTGCGCGGGCAGAGCCACTACCAAATGTCTCTCTTTCAACGTCAATTGAGTGAACACCATTAGCACTCTGGATACCAGCACCGTCACCGATTGCATCACCAACTGTTGCAAAAGTGATCTGCTTCATTACGCCACCGTCATTGATAACAAATCTATCAGTATTTGCAGCAAAAGAAAAACCACCAGAGCTATCAGCAGCATCACCGTCCATGATGTTAAGTTCTGCAGCAGTAGCAGTGATAGAAGTACCAGCAATCTGCAATGTTGTAGCATTAACTTCACCACTAGAACCATAAATAACAGCCTTGCTATTAACAATAGTGCCAGCAGAAGTACCATCAACCAAGTTCAACTCTTCAGGAGTTGAGCTAACAGCAGTTGTGGATGCTGCAGCAAGAACAGGAACAAAATAAGTTCCAGCGCTCATCGCAGGAAGATTGATAGTCGCATCAGCTGTTGGATCAACGATACCAAAAGTAGTTTCGTGAGCATCAGCAGGACCCTCAAAAGTAAAGGAACTTGAAATGTTGATTGTTGTAGAATCAACAGTAGTGGTGGTACCCTGTACTGTCAGGTTACCAGGAACAATAACAGTAGAAGCTGCAGCACCAACTGTCAAGTTATTAGCACCAACAGTAGCACCAATTGTCAATGCGCTTGCACCGTCAACATCAATCGAAGTACCGTTAATAACCAAGTCCTTACCAACAACAACATCACCGTCAGCGTCAGCTTGGAATGCTGCACCGTCTGCAGAATTCAAAACCTTAAAGGAGCTGTTTGCGTCTGTAGAACCAAGCTTAATATCAACCTGGTTAGCTGTACCAGCTGTCTGAAGTCTAAGACCCTTAAGAGCCTTCATTGTGAGAATTTCACCACCAGTACCAGCATTCTCACGATTGATAAAAGTAGCGCCAGTAGCACCATCAAAAGTAAGCTTCTTAGTACCAGAAAGAGTTGCTTCGACGTTAGCTGTTGCAGCGAGTTTAATGTCACCACCAGAGTTAACAGTCAAGTCGGTACCGTCACCAACAACACTCTCACCAGAATCACCAAGGCGAAGAGCGTGAGCTTCAACACCAGCATTGGAACCAGAAAGAAGAAGACCAACATTGTGAACGTGGCTCAATGTAATCTCATCATCAGCACCAAACTTAAGAGTTGCACCATCGTCGTCCAAAAGAACAACTGGAGCGTCAAGGATGATAGAACCATCTGCTTCAATTTCCAAGTTACTATCAGAGACCTGCTTAATGTGAGTTGCAGAGTCACCGAACTGAAGCTGACGAGTGCTGTTCAAAAGAAGAGCAGTGTCAGCAACGTGTGTTAGGGTAACATCAGAATCATCACCAAACTTAACAATAACACCATCATCTTGAAGATCAAGAACAGGGGAATCAATAATAACTGTTCCATCTGACTCGATCTCTAGGTTACTATCAGAAACCTGTTTGATGTTAGATGCTGCATCGCCAAACTGAAGCTGGCGGGTGCTGTTCAAACGAACACCAGTGTCGGCAACGTGCAAGAGCTGAACATCCTGATCGTCACCCATGTAAATAATACTGCCGTCTGCAAGATAAAGGTCAGACCACTCTTTAGAAGCAGTACCGAGAGCTGCGCCGTCCGCTGTATCAGGGAGAAGTGCAGCTGTAATCGCCAACTGTGTTGCCGAATTAATCTTAGTAGCCATGTTTTAAACCCTCCATAAGTTATAATAATATGACTATGCGAAATATTATCGCATCAAATTCTACGTTACTTTTTTGTTGAAATGCTTTTGCCCCGAAGCATCAGTAAATAGATACTGATTTTTTAAACTACTCTTCTTTTTTAAAAAATCCAGAACCTTCATTCTTTTCAGGCATCGTAAAACTATATTCCAAGCCTTCCGGAATGCCTTTAATTTCCCTTAAACGTTCAACTTCATCTTGCAATGCTTGCTGTGCTTGTGTGTATTTTTTTATTATTTTTACTTTTTGGAACTCATAGTTCATATTTAATTGGCCAAGTACTAATTGTGCACTTCCCATAGCATCACGTAGAGCATAAACGTTTTCCAGTTCTTCTTCTGTCAATTCTACTAAATCTGGAATTTTTACTTCTTCTACTTTTTCTTCCTCTTCGGAAGCTATCAATTCTTCAATCTTTTCAATTTCATCAACTAATTCATCTTCAGGCTTTTCTTTGCTTTCTAACAGCTCAACAAGCCCTTGTAACCTATCTCTAATACTCATCTATTACTCCTTTTGTCTATTTATTTAAATAGAATTTGCAGACTGAAAAATACCAAATTTTTCAACCAACAATATAACTTATTTGCAGTATGTCCCCAGTATCAACTCCTCGCTCAGCTGCAGTCTGAGGAGTCAGATCACTAGATATTGTTATCGTTTGATTGTTGGCAGCAACAGTATAATCATTCCCATCTCCTGGGAACAATAGCATACCATTGAGAAAAACTTGCTCACTATTTGATTTAAATGCTGTTGCAGTAGTAAACACTCTGTTGCCTGAACCAATCGCAGAACTTAGATTTTCTCTTTGTACGTAGAAACTATCAAGTTTTGATTTAAAGTCAGCGTCACTAATCGAGCCACCGCCTCCTCCTCCACCAGAGCCAGTTGTAACAATCCTTGAACCAGCAGGAATATTACTAAAGAAAGGTAAATTAAAAGTATCTGCAGGAATACTTCTTAAATCAATTCCCTGTAAACCATAATAAGCACCATACTCATGTTCAGGAATTTCATTTAACATCAACCTTTCTCTTGGCGTTTTAATTTCTACAATACTTTCTCTATACACAAGATTTGGAGTTGTTTGATTCTTGCCCGAACCAATTGTATAGCCCACAACTTCTATACTGATCTTTGTTTCAAATTTCCTCTCTTCATTGGTAGAGTCAGAAATATTATTGTTTTGAGCAAAGGCTTCTTGAATAAAACCTTCAAAACGATGGCCATCTTTCTTAAGCAAGATATAGTTTATTGCTCCAGGTCTAGAAACGAACGGCTCAACCAAATCATTCATTTGCTGTTGATATTCTGTTCTTAGTGTTATTTCATAGTTAACTGCAACATATGTTGGCAACGGAATACTAATCGTTTGGTACACTATTTTAGGATTAGGTCTAGGAAAATTGATAGTACTTAAAAGTCTATTGGCATCAGCAGAAGCAAACTCTGCAGTCTTTTTCTGATTGATTGATTTTGCAAAAGGTATAGATCCACCTCTCTCATCATTAACTGGTGGAATATTAGCATAAACCGAACCTTTTTTAGTCAAGCTCTTTTCAACTGTGGTTCTTTCTATTGATATTAAAGGAAGGACCAAAGCACCTCTCTTATCCCTAACTTCTTTGCCCCTCTTGCTCTGGAATGCACGTTCTGCAGAACCCCAAATAATTGGTACCTTTTTGAAACCTCTGTTTGTCATAGTGTGAAGATTCAAATCTTCTATAAACTTAAGCATGCTAGCGTCGATTGTTTCCAATGACGAAGGAGCAAAAGGTATTTTTTTACTAAAAAGTCTATCACTAATTGGCATCGAACAAACCCTCTCTCGCTCTTACACACTGAGCAGCTATTTCAAAACTATTTTCACCTTGACCGAATAACCACCTAGGTTCCATTAAAGTCAATATCTCGTAATATCTATCAGAGAATTTGACAAAATCGCCTTCTCTTACAAAAAGGTTTTGGTCTTCTGTGATTCTTCTTTTGTGAAAAAGAATCTTAATTCTTTCAATCCTATCAATACCTAAATTGGTTGTTGTTACATCCTCAGATTCCCAAATAACAAACGCATTTACCTTCACAGGACTAAGAAACGTTTTCTTGACCGCTTCCCCATAAGTGCTATTAAAATGTGTGTGCTCAATACTTATCGGATAATATATAATTGTCTGGCCAATGACCTGTTCAATAAGCTCATCGTTGACCTGCTTGACATAATCACGCTCTTTCTTGCCAGTAAATAGTGGCGGTGGAGGAGCATCTGGTTGTGACCATTTATTATCAGACATCGTTAGTTACTCCTTAACCTACAAAAATTTCTACTGGAACGTCCTTCATGACATTTTCAACAGCATTTGCTAGCTCGGCATCCTTTGCCACCAAACGCTCATATGTCATCTCTGCTAATGTTGTCTTTAGTTCTTCTCTCAAAGCATTCTGTTCTTCTTTTGCTTGAGAGATTAAATCTGAACCGTTGAGTGTTACACTTTCACCAGGAATTGGCACTGTTGCAAATTTACTTCTGACTTGCCCCAACATTTCTTTGCACAGTGCCAATGCAAATCTCCTGATCCATTGTTTACCAATTGCATTAATATTCTTAAATGGAATATTCTCAATTGGAAGCGTGTTCATGTTATTAACACCACCGACACCCTCGTCGTATG
>Ga0209348_1001855_pt1 | contig 10129 bp, 16 predicted proteins | sample ETNvirenome_2_30_FD_184065 | JGI IMG/M metagenome (GOLD analysis project Ga0209348, IMG submission 184065) | Marine viral communities from the Pacific Ocean - ETNP_2_30 (SPAdes) (version 2) | ecosystem: Environmental > Aquatic > Marine > Oceanic | place: Pacific Ocean | collected 2013-06-22 | reverse complement strand
TGACCTACGGTTGACTGTATGTCTACAGTAAACATCAGACTCTCAAGCTCCTCACTGCACCAGACCTGTAGCTATCTGTAGTGTCGTAGCCCTCGCCAAGCGACTTCAGTCTTAGAACAGAATCCTCATACTTAGAGACGTAAAACTCCATCTGTGGACCATCGCCCTTGAGAAAGGTATAACCCTCAATCAAGCAGCTATACAGCAAGGCGTTCTCTGCGTTAGAACCAAGCCAGCTTGTGCCGCTTGCGGCAGTGGTGATTGACTCAGGTTCATACATGTAATGCAGCTCAACCGCATAGTTAGAGTCGGGTGTCGGCCCGATGATAAACCTCGTATCATCAAATATGCTGTAATACTTTGGCACTCCCTGCGTTGATTCAACTGGGTATGCCTCGCGCATGAAGTTTACATCTTTGAAAACCAAGAACTGCGAACCGCTGTTGTCGATAGAAAGCGAATAGGACGCTAAAAAATTGTCCGGCATCGTCAGATATGCATTACCCTGACTCAGTGTGCCAGTCTGATTTCTTCTTAGGTCAGGTAGCTGTACTCCACGAAGTATCCTCTGCTCTGCCTGAGTAATTATCAAAGGCAAGTTATTTACAAAGGTTGTTTCGCTAGACTCAAGATAATCTTGTATAGCTGTCTTTAGCGTTGTGAACGTAAATGCCATTATCGATATCTCTTTGTTTTCTTAGCAACCTTCTTTGGCTGAGAAGAAAATTGTTTCCCCGCTTTGGTGTCCTTACGTTTCTTTCTAGTGGTGGCTGCATATTCTTTGGCGCTCAACGACTTGATCGCTTTCTCAGGAAGATATCGCTCTCCTGTCTTGGCGCTCGGTTTTCCAGACTTGGTTCTCCACTTCTGTGAAGTCCAGTTCTTCAGGGACTTTTGTGACTTTTTTAAGGCCATTAGCTCTTATATCCCCCACCCTTCTTTTTGTACTGAGATGCCAGCATTTGAGCTTTTCTGGCCGACCATTGTCCGGGCTTGCCGCCCTTTGAGCCTGCCTTTATTCTGTTAAACAAATTCTTCCTCATGGTCGGTTTGGTATAGTTACCAGCCTCATTGACGCGAGACTTGCTCTTACCGCCAGACTTCATGGCAACCGTCTTCTTTGGAGATGCCTTCTTTTTCACAACCTTTTTCTTAGTTACTTTACGAACAGCCATAATTAACTAGGCGTATTTGCCTGACCTCCCATGCCCGGATGATTAGTACAGTAGTAGTAAAGTGTTGGTGCGCCAATCGCTACAGTGATTTGAGTGTATGCTCCTGCACTACCCGGCGTCCCTACTGCTACTACACCTGTAGTATATTGAGTACCACCCCCATGAGTTCCGTCACTTGTGGTAGAAAATCTAAGAGGATGGCTTCCGTTACTGCTGTCCGACTGATCAAATCTGTAGGTGTTACCTTCAGTGATGTTTACGGTAGCCTGTTGAACGCCATCTATGTAGTATTTGTTTCCGCTTCCGGGGTTGGCAACAGTGATTGCAAAAGTGTCAGACACAGGTGTAATAGAACCAGTAGCAGCCGTAGAGCTAACTCCAGTAACTGACACACTAACGTCAACCTCTCCTGTTTCGACACTGACATTCCCTAAGTTAGTTGTACCGACCACACCAGACAAAGTGGCTGTGGAATCCGGTTGGATGATTTGTACTTCAACGCGGCCTACATGTCCTGACATGTCAAGACCAACGGTGCGGCTACCTAACGCCGTGTTTCCCCCGCCCACTGGGTCAAAGGCAGAAAGCTCACGACTTTGATCATAGCCTCCATCGGGTCTGGGATTACGGAGAGCCTGTGGATCAGACATGTTTATCATGCCGAGACGCCACTGAGGGTTATCCTTGTCAAGGACATCCCTACCGACCAGCATACCGTTGGGTCTGCCAGCCTCTATTTGTGGAACTAAGTCCTTTAGCTTGTATCTGAAACCTGTGCGATCACAGAAGCCAAAAGCATGTTTACCGCTGGCAAAACTACTCATAGATACTGATACCCGCCGGGAACGACGTAAAGAGACGCCTTCTCTCTTGCTGAGTCAGCCGCCATGTTCCACTGCTCCTCATAGTTTTCTTTCAGGAACGCCAGTCTGGGAGCAGCCTCTTCTCTTTTCATTGCTATGTTATATGCCAGTCCCGCCGTTAGGCACGGGAGAAATCTAGCAGGTACATCCATATTCAAAGAGGCAGGAGAGCCGACATCTTCTATCCGCTCCATGTAATAGTAGTTAAAGGTGTAAGTTTCAGCAGCGTCAGGGACGGGCCAAACAACGACAGTCAGCCCTGTTGGCGCTCGCTCAATGTAATACTGGATTGGCCTACCTTGCAGCAGCTTATTGGTCTGGTGCGAATATTGAGAGACCGATATTCTCTGCATGGTAAGATCGGTTTGCTTAGTTACATCACCAGCATCCGTTCTTAAAACTCCTTCAATGACATCCAGCTTTTCAGAACTCAGAGCGTAGGAGCTTGTTCCCGCAACAAGAGTTTGACTTGCATTCTTTACGGTCCAGAGGTTCAGACCCCTGTTCTGCCAGTCCAGCATGAGAAGGTTAAGGCTTCTTCTTGCGGTTCTGTAGTCAAACCCAGAACGTAATTCAAGACCGCAGCGTTCATAGGCTTCTTCCATGATATCGCCAAGATCAAGATTAAATGTTGTAGTGCCGCTGGTTGCCATCAGACAATTTTACCTTTCGTGAATCCTTGAACTATTTTACCATCGCCAACTCTGCCACCAGAAAACATACCCTTGCTAATCCCAGCCTCACTGAGCGCTATAGCCATAGCTTGGTTACGGTCGGTAACCTTTTTGCCCGAACTTGATTTCAACTTGCCGTCCTTAAACTCTTTCATGACGTAGCTAACTTTCTCTTGGCCTTTCATTAGCACCTCCACCGCTTTCGAGCTTGACGCAATCTGCTATTAGGGTTCTTTGCTGCTTTGGGAAACTTTTTCATCTGACCAGCAGATCGAGCGCAGAATGACTTTCTACGCGCTGCGTCTTTCTTCGATGGGTTTTTTTCGGTAACAGCAGTTTTAAGTTTGCTTCCGGGGTTTGCTTTTCGGTAAGCCTTTACACCCTTCTCCGTCATGCCCGCACCTTTCTTGGTCGCTCGAAAGTTGCCTGACTTGACAGAGGTTTTAATGCCCATGCCTTTGCTTTTTGTAGAACGGCTTTTCTTCTTAGCCATGCTAAATCTCTTTATGCATCCTGACGCCCTGAACAGCTCTGCCGGCGCCCCTCACACGACCTCCCATAAATCTTTTTACTGTCCGATTTTTTTGCTTGGGGACTGGATTTAGATTTGAAGAGCTGTTGTTTCTAGGGTTGCCATCTCGATGATGAACGTCCATTCCATCACCTTTACTAACTTTACCGTTAGCCAGCATTTTGCTTCTTGCAGCGTTCCTAGCCGCTCGGTTTTTCTTTTGCTCTGGACGTGCGTGGTAGTTATCGTATTCAGACCGATAATTCCTAGCCATCGAACTGGGCCTCATAGGCTTGATTCACAAGTTCGTTTTTCTTCTCGCGCCTGTCCAGTTCAACCCCGAACTCTCTGGCAAACTCTTCGAGCTGGAGTTTGGTCATCTTGCTCAGCTCGTTAAGTGTAGTCTCAACTGGGTCTTCGACAACAGTCTTCTCAGCCTTTGCGCCACCCATTGTTTTCAGCTTAGCTTTTGCCTCTGCCTCTGACATGAGATCAAATACTTGAACGTCATAACCGCCTTCAGAATTTTTAGTTCCGATTTGATAAACAGGGTCTCCGTTACTGAAGTTGCCGTTTTGGAACACTTCTAATTTAGCCATCGTAAAACCCTCAAACAGTAACGTATGACTTAGTCAAAGTCAGCATTAGGAAATAGGTGTCGTTATTACTAGCGCCATTAGTCGTAACAAGAATATCGCCAGTCTTGCCACTGCCTGCGTTATTAGGAATACCAGTCGGACCAAAGTCTAACTGATCAGAAAAGTCCTGAAGAAGATTAAGTAGTGGCATGTTTGTAGTCGCATCGTAAAACAGCTCTACACCCATACCAACACAGGAATATATGATTGACTGTAGTACCACTCCGTTACATGCCTGACCCGTCAGAGGGTCGCTGCTTAACGTAGAAACATCTACCAGTGTGGCAAGGCTTTGCCCAGTGCCATCACTTACATTAGTGAACTTTAGAACAGCATTTCGTGGGCCGTCCTCGATCACTTGGCTCGTTAGTGCATCTGCCATATGAAGCTCCAAATAAAAAACGGGGCAAGCCCCGCTTCATATTCTACGAAAGGTTGTTGTTCTGAATGTACATCACAGTAGCAGTTGCTGCTCCAGTAGTACCGTCTCCAGTGTTTGCATCAAAATCAGCGAACACTTCCAAATCCGTGGTTCCAACATCAGTGGCTTCGGTGTCCAGAGTCCCTCTTGTCGTGCCAAGAGATTTGACGTTAGTGGCTGGGACGAAAGCATCAGCGTCTGCACTTGTGCCAATAGCCACCGTGGCAGTGCCTGAGTCATTATTAACTGTGGTCACGTTCAGGATCACATCAATAATTTGGGAATTAGCGGGAACAACTGCAACACGCTGATTGAGATCATCTGCACCGATAATATCTAAAACAACGGATTGAGCCATTACGACAGAACCTACATTGGACACGTTAGTGCCAATGGTTGTGCCAGTGGTATCTCGGATGGTTCCGGTCTTGATAGGACCAGAGAAAGTGGTAGTAGCCATGTGTTACTCCTGTCGGGGCTAGTGTCTGCTATGCAGTCAGGGTAAGAAAAAAGGGTGGCTCTGCCAGACCCGGAGTTGCGAGGTCAGTGGTCTGACAGAGCCTTCTTGGCATTTAGGTTACGAAGAACCGGGCGAGCCAAAGATTCCCAAAGGATCGGAGACACCGAAGCTGTAACGCTCACGCGCCTTATAGCGCACGTTACCTGTGTCGAAATCACCATCCATTGAAGTCTCAAGCGGAGTACGCTCGAAATGCTTCATACCGTTAGGAACATCGGTAATCAAATAGAAGGCATTGTTGTCAGTCAGATAGTGATTGACAGCATATCCTTCAGGAATAGAACCGTTGTTCTTAATCGCGTTGATGTCATTATCAGCGGTGCTGACACGCAGCTCAGAATCTAGGATTCTGGTTGCCACAAACATCAGGTTAGGTGGAACGATCAACCGTCGTGGTCGAGCAGCGATTAGGAGTCCACGCTCATCTGTGTAGCCTGCAATTTGGATAATTGCATCTTCCAGAGAGGTTTCATTCAGATCGGCTGCTGTAGCAGGACGGTTTGAATTGAAGCCACCATTTACGAGAGGGTGACCGCCACCGCCGCCAACGCCATCTCCCACTGCTGTGAACAAGTTAACACCATCGCCTGATTGGAAGGCATTGGTGAATCCGTTGTTCAGAGGGAAGGCAGCTTTGACTTGCTTGGTGTAAGCCATCGCTCGTGCCAGTGCTTTGGTGTATCGCTGAGAGAGTGAAGCGTAGAGGTTGTCCTCCATTGCTTCCTCAGTGATGGCAAAGCCTTGTGCCACGGTCTCGTGGGTGTAACGTGCAGTGAAAGCCTCTTGCGCTGAATCGTAATTGATTGCAGAACCTTCGGGCTTGACGGGTGCAGCGCCAAAACCACTCAGCTTCACCTCTTCTTCAAACGAACGATCAGAAGTCTCTGTTTCGTAGATCATCTTATCTTCGTCTTCGTACTTTGCATACTCTAAGCCAAACAGGGCGTTAAGACCCGGAAGTAGCTCTTTGAGCATTTGGGCTCTTGATATAGCCATTTCTTAGCCTCCTTATACGCCAGTCGCGTTACGATACAAGTGCATACCAGCATTGTATGTAAGCAACACATCGGTGAAAGCATCACCTACTTCGCTATCGGGGCCATCAACAAACTCAAGAATTCTGAGAGGTAACGTGTTGGTGGTAGCAGCAGTGCTTCCATCAACAGCGTTCTTGCTGCGTCCGATTGAAGTAGAACCCGCAGTTTGAACCACTCCGACATTATTGCCGAGAGTTGTCTGCGCCAAAGCCTCATCGCTCTGCATACGGAAAACGCAATCAGGGTCATCTAGGACATAAGCCATGATGTCATCTGCTGCGGTAGAGGCAGGATAGGTTTGGTTGAAAGTGGGCTGGTTAGTTCCGGGGTCGGTGTAAAAACAACCCATGAAAATACCAACCGGAGTCATCGTGGCAGTACCAGTGTCTTTTTCGACAGTACCAGTATTCACGAGCTTGACGAAATCGCCATAGAAAATTGCAGTAGCGTAACCGCTGGCAATCTTGATGTGGCGAACTTTACCAGAGAAAGAACCGCAAGCGGATAATCCGCCTACTGGCTCCGCTCCCATAGGAGTAGCTGTAGCAGCCATATCGAAGTCCTCAGTTAAGAAGACAATCCTTTACAGGTTATCTTCGACCAAAAGTTGTCCTCGATGAGTTCTCTTGAAATTTACTCATACGAGGGTCTTGGTCGCTAAGAAAACTATTGTCCACAGCGTTCATCTGGTTTACAGCCATCTCGTTGTAATACTTAGTTCGCTGGTCTAATTGCTCGCTCGGTATAGCGCACAATAGCAAACCACCGTACTCAATATTATCTTTGAAGCGACCGCCCATTTCAGGCATGTGGTCAATTTCGGGATAGTCGATTGCCTTTACAGGAACCCACCCTTCCCTCATTTTCTGCGACACGTTTGTATTGTCGGCCTGACCCAGCATAGAGATACGAATCCATCGGTGAGATATACCGTCTCTCTTGTTAGGAACAGGCAAAGAAGACGCTGGTCTCCACGAATCAGTGGGCCTCATTGTCCTCTCTCTTGTCTCACTTTCTTGCGGTACGCGATTGAACTCGTCGTTCATTATCCTGCCTCCTTAATCAACTGAGCAGCATATTGTTCTGGCGTTAATCCCAACGTCCTCGCGACGGCATGTTGGGACGGCGTAAGCGCGACTTTACGTGTCTTTGCTCCGTTGTTTCTGGTGTTGCTTGGAGCTACCACGGCTGTATTGCTGCGTTGGCGTTGCGGGGCGCTACGATCCTCCTGCACTTCCTGTCGAGACTCAAAGCCTTCGTAATCAGGAAAACGCTCACGCATGATCTTATCTACTGTGCCATAGTATGTATCTGGATCGTTATCAAAGGTGATACCGTTTTCTTCCAGTTCATCATGTATGGCAACAGTCATCGCAGTCATCTGCTTGTGCAGAGGGTCAATTCTCTTGCCCTCGGCAGCAGCGGCTGCTCTTCTTTTCTGAGAAGCAAACCAAGGATTATTGTCAATCCACTGGTCCATACGCTCCTGTTGCTCTGAGGACATCTGAGGAGCTTGCTGCTGTGGAGCAACTGGCTTCTCAGGCTGGGCTTGTTGCCTTTGCTTTTGTGCTTGCAACTGCTGTTTGAGCCTAGCTTCACGCTGCTCATAATCCATTATTCTTGCCTGAGCTGCACTCAACAGCTTTTGGCTTTGGACCAGTTTATCAGCATCGCCCTCTTCATGAGCTTTTTTCAATTCTTTTTCTGCGCTATCCAGCTCAGCTTGCGCTTTGCCTTTGGAGCTTTCAATCAAGGCTCCCTGACTTCCAGCCAGTAACGCTTCATACTCTTGCAGTTTTTTCTGCTGTACTTGAGCGACTCTTACAGCCTCATCTTTTACGCTCTGAGCTTCGGCTAACCTACGCTCTCGGTCTTTTACCTTTCGAGTAATCTGACCAATTCGTTTCTGCACCCCTTCGCTATAGCTTGCCAACTCCTCATCTGTTAAGTCTTTGCTATAGTTTACGAGAGGCACACCTTTTGATTCTGGCTCTGGGGCTGGAGCAGCATCTTCTGTCACTTCAACCTCGATCTCAGAATCCTCAGATGAGTTATTTGCGGCGCTTAATTCGCCGTGTTGCGTCTTCACCCCGAAGAACTTGTCCTCTGCGGATGCTACGTTATCTTCTACTTCACTCATACTTTTCGTATCCACCTTGGGTCTTCTACCACAGCTTCTACGCTGTCGTCGTTGATTAAACGAAACTCTTGCCATACATCGTCTTTCTGCACCTTAAACCTAGTGCCGGAGTACGATCTCATCAAAATGCAATTGCCTATCTTGCAGTAAGGCCCGCTTGGGAACCGAGACTTATCAGAATAAGCGTCTGGCCCCATAGCAACCACAGTACCCGTTATAGAGCCAACTTCCTCTACTTCGCGCGTAGATTGCGTTTTGAGTATGCCGCCTTTCGTCTTTTCATCCGCTTGCGGCATGGCAACAAGAATTTTATAACCCTTCGGTTCAGGTATTTTAAGAGCTACCCGTGGCTCTTCGCTGGTCTCTACCCCAACGGATTGCACTTCTGCTAATGCTTCAGTCATTAGATTTTCCTGCACTGGATTAGTGTCCAGAGTCACTGCACCGCTTATGCGGAGATTAGTTGTCCTCAATACTCTTATCGAGATCGAGGATTTCACGCTCAGCAAGTGCCAGACCTTCTATTATGCCCACGCACTTGGAGTATTCTTCCATGTTACGACAACTACCTCCACTAATGTGATCTGCTGTGTCGTTCATAATAATTCGTATCTTGTCTCTTACGATCTTTAAGCTGGTGTCTGCAAAAACATCACTCATCGCGCTCTCTTTCGTCAATCATTTTTTCGCGCTTAGTATCTCTTTTATCTATCTTATCTTCAATATCTATTTGTCTTTCGTCAATCATCAGCTCTCTAGCTATATCTACGCCCAGTTTCGCACCCTCTATCTGCTCCTTGGATGCAATCCTGCTGGTCTCCAACTCTTCTTTGGTGTTGGTCTCAGCTATCTTCACGCCCAGCTTAGCGCCCTCGACCTGCTGATCCACGGCCATCTTTTCGCGATCAAGGCTATCTTTTGCCGCCGCCTTCGTCAGATCAGCTTGAATCCTTGCCATATCTGTCTGAGCCTTGGAAGCAACCTTAGCTGCCTCAATATCAAGCTCAGCTTTCTGCAACTGAAGAACTGGGTCTTCGGCAGCGGCCATAGCCTCTTGCGCGGCCATCTCTTGCTGGGCTTTTCCTGTTAACTGTTCAGCAGCAGGAACGACAAGCTGTGACAGCCTGTATTCAATATCCTCCGGCAGAGTAGAATCAAATGCAGGCAACTTGACGCCAAGCTCCTTCTGAATGTTTTCTCTGTACTGAAAGGCAACGTGCTGGGCAACGTGAGCGCTCAAAGCTGCGGCTTTCGCTGCGCCGTCTGGAGCCATTGCCAACATTTCGGTGAGCTTTGGATCATTCATTGCTGCCACATGGACAGCGATATGCGCGTCATGATCCTGATAAGCAAATGCCTTGATTGGTTCGCCAGTAATAGCCAGCATGTTCTCTGAAACAGGATCAGTGGGCGGTATGTCGTTCTCATCAGGTATGATCTTGCTTGCATCTCTGATTCCAAGAACCTCAAGCATCTGCCTGTGTAACAACGGCAGGTTGTACATCTGAGGCGCTTGAGCGGCCAACTGTAAGGCCGCCTGATACTGCATGATCCGCTGAGCCATAGTGCCAGCGTTAGGATCGCTTACAGGGATAATATCTACCCTGTCATCAAAGTCCTCTGCGGTTAAAGCGTTCTCTGCCGTGTCGTAGGGGTACTGGGTGGGACCATAATCCGCCACGATATCGCAGAGAATCTGCAATTCTTCCTTCATAGACGCATGAACACGCGCTTGAACCGCGCTCAGCACCTTCATTTCGCGCTCTAGGAGCGCAAGAGTCGTGCCAACGGGCGCTTCCCCGTTAATATCCGCTGCTTTTACGTCAGCAGCAGAGGCAAATCGTCTGCCATCCTGCACAATCTCCTGAAGCATCTGATAAAGCACAGAAGATGGCTCTTTGTACGGCAAAAATGTGATGTTATCGCGGATAATACCGCCGGGAACGTCCACATCTCGGAATTCTCCCGGCATAATCGGTGAATCGTCGCCTTTTATTCGCAAACCACGGGATTTTAGACCGCCCGGAAGGTTAGCAAGCGTTCCAGCGTCAACTAATTGGCGTAAAAGAGACGTAGCTGACTTGGTTAAGCCCCCAATCATGTGGACTAGGCCAAATCCGTAGAAGCCAAGTCCGGGTAAATACTGATAA
>Ga0209348_1001853_pt1 | contig 10138 bp, 17 predicted proteins | sample ETNvirenome_2_30_FD_184065 | JGI IMG/M metagenome (GOLD analysis project Ga0209348, IMG submission 184065) | Marine viral communities from the Pacific Ocean - ETNP_2_30 (SPAdes) (version 2) | ecosystem: Environmental > Aquatic > Marine > Oceanic | place: Pacific Ocean | collected 2013-06-22 | reverse complement strand
ATAATTACCGTTAGTAAGAGCCAATATATGCGCACACTTATGTTCTTGAGGAATTTCAGAATGTTCCACGTCAATAATATTGGTATCAGGATGACCCCAATCAACAGTGAATAAATATTGTCCGTGATAAAATTTTTTATTAACTCCCAAATATTTGCCATTTAGGCCATCCAGCCAATCAAAGCAGTGAATACTAGGCCAATAACTAAAACTGTTCCACAATTCCAACTCGTGTAAACACATATCTGGCACTTCGGTTCTATTAAATTGTTTTTGGAAAAACGCTGAGATAGGCAATCTCCAATAACACGCACCGTTTGTAAGCATGATATTAAATAAGATAGCACGCCCTGAGATTGACGTGAGCCCAAAGATAACACAGTCAAAAGATTCTTTATTATATTTTTTATCCATATCATAAAGATATTCCTTTCTTACTTTACAATATATGGGAGGTATATTTGCGTTTAGATAAGCCATTTTTATATTTGTTCCTCCAATACTCTCTTCTTTCTAATTTTCTAATTCTATAATCATATTTATCTAAACCAAATAGTTTAGAGAAAAAAGTTTTTAACATTTCCATCTTCTTCTCGCTTGTCTAAGTCTTGAATTGGGATCCCTAGCAGCCTTAGGAAACTTTTTCATTTGTCCTGCACTTCTAGCACAAAATGACTTACGTCTCTTTGCGTCTTTTGACCCAGGCTTAACTTTGCCAGTTACTGCTGTTTTTAATTTTGATCCAGGATTAGCTCGTCTATATGCAGCTACACCTGCAGCTGTCATACCAGCCCCTCTTTTGGTTGGTCTAAAATTTTTTTTATTACGTGGTGGCATTACATCTCCACCACGTTTAAATCCTAAAATCTCTAAACCAGATTTATTCATAACTATTACGTATATACTAATGTAACAGAACCAGTATTAGACATTGTTGCGTGAACTGCAGTCTTAAATCTAATACCACTTCCAGGTAAATAGATATCTAAACCTTCTTGTTTAAAATGTCCTTCAAACAAAATTTTACCACCAGTTCCAACACTATCTCTTAAAATAACTGATGCATCAGTAGCAAAAGCTCCTGAACCTTTTGCTTGAATATAAGTAACTCTGCATGGTCCTAAATTTGTAGATCCTCCAGATACAGTTTTTACCTGTCCAGTCGATGCTATCCTCGTACTACTCTGGTCACTTGTGAATGATCCTCCACCTGCCATAATTTACTCCTTTTTTTGGTGCTCCCGAAGGAGCACCTATTAATTATTAGATTTTACCAATCAATTCAGAAGCATTTCTGTTCTGAGTTGTACTAATATAGTCTAATGTTGTTACTCTCTGTCCAGATGCAGAAGCTGATACTGAAGCTGCAAACATTTGCATATCATCAGTATTGATGTTTGCCGTAACAGTAGCTGCTAATACTCTGTTTACAAAAAACTCAACTTTTCCTGCTCTGTCACATCTAAAACCTACAGTATCATATTGATCATCCACTATAGTGTGTGTAGTGTGTTGAACTTGATTTGTTCCTGAAGCATTTTTAGTTACAAATCTGTAAAACTGCTCACCATTGTTAGATTCAATAGAGATTCTGTTTGCAGATCTCCATCCTGAAGTTCCAGTAAAAGTCTCAACTAATCCAGTCCCATAATCAGTAGCGTTAGCATCATTATTTTTAATTCTTGCTTCGTACCAAATTACTGTGCCTGGGTTTGTGATTGCTCCTGTGCTATCTCTAGTTTCAGCTACAGCTTGAAAACTATTTTGAGTTTTTACTAAAGCCAAACCGTTATTATCTGTAGTGTTAGCAGATGTTAAAGTCACTGCTCCACCTACTTCATTAGAGATTCCAGCCGCTGCGCCACCATCTGCAATAGATGTAGACCATTCTGCTGAAGGTAGTGTGTTATAAATAAAATCGTCTTTATAACATACAAAGTTAGGATTGTTATCTACTGGTAAATCCTTGAACCATTTTGTTTTTTCAGATAACCCAGCAAACATAACCGGATTTCTAAAGTGTGTACCTGCCATAATTTCCTCCTGTGTATAGCCGTTGCACTATGTCGTCTCTATACCGTCTGCCTAGTCAGTCGACATAATTAATTTATCTAGGGTGTTTCTATTATACATAAAAAAAGGGGCGATGCAAATGCACCGCCCCTTAATATTTAATACTGTTAATTAGTATTAACTAGTTGGTAAATTTCCGTTACCAAATACACATCTTGGATCAGAAAATCCAAAAGAGTATCTTTCTCTAGCTTTAAATCTAACGTTACCAGTATCGAAGTCACCTTCCATCGCTGTTTTGATTGGTGATCTAACGAACATTTTGAATCCATTAGGTACATCAGTCAATAGGAAGTAAGAGTCAGTATCTGTTAGGAAGTTATTGATAACATAACCTTCAGGTACCATTCCCATGCTTCTTACAGCATTGATGTCATTATCAGCAGTCTGAGTTCTCATAGGAGACTTCATTAGTCTCTCAGCAGTAAATTGTAATTCTTTTGGAATTATCATTTTTCTACCTTGAGAAGCTATTTTTAAGCCTCTTTCATCTACGAAACCAGAAATGTCGATTAATGATTGCTCTAACGAAGTTTCGTTTAAGTCTGCAGCTGTAGCAAGAACATTTGAGAAAGTTCCGCCTGTTGCAAGTGGGTGTGAATCATTGATTAATGATACTCCGTCACCACCTGTTACAGTTGTAACTTGCGCGTTGTTCAATACGTTTGCAGCTTTAACTTGCTTCGTATTTGACATTGATCTTGCAAGAGCTCTTGTGTATCTCGCTGCAAGTCTGTCGTATAGGTTATCTTCGATTGCTTCTTCAGTGATAGAAAATGCAAGCGCGATTGTTTCGTGGTTGTATCTAGCTGTGAAAGTTTCACCTGCTTGATCGAACACTACTCCAGCACCTTCTTGTTTAACCGGTGCAGAAGCAAATCCGCTTAACATTACTTCCTCTTCGAAAGCTCTGTCAGATGTTTCTGTGTTGTATATCTCCGCATGTTGATTTTCATAACGGTTATACTCCAGGCCGAATAAAGCATTCAAACCTGGCTCTAGTTCTTTAACTAGCTGTGATCGTGATATTGCCATAGTTATTCTCCTTTATCTATTATAGGCCTGTTCCACTTCTGTAGAAGTGATTGTTTATTCGAACAAGTATATTTGCGTTTGCATTACTTGTGTCCGAGTTATCAGGATCTTGCGAAATATCAATTGCCTGAACGACAAAAGTAGATGCAGTACCTGAAACACTAACATCAAGTTGTGTTTTCGATATACCTGTTTGCGTTACACCAGTAGTGTTTGTCATCGAATAGTTTTTGAAAAGATCCGCTCTTGTAAAAGCTGCATCTGCATCAGCTAAGAACACAGCATCTGGGTCATCAATAACGAATGCAGTAATGTCACTCGCTACAATTGAACCTGGATAAAAGTTCTTAAACGTAGGCTTCGATGTAGTTGGATCAGTGTAAAAAACTCCGTTGAAAACACCCACAACAGCGTCCGATGTGTTAGGTGTATGTCTTTCAATATTTCCTGCAGTTGTTGGTTGTACCAAATCACCTTGGAAAATTGCAGTGCCATAGTTACTAGCAATCGTGTATCTGTTCTGAGCTCCTACTAATGGTGTTCCGTCCAGTTTTCTGTAAGGTCTTAGACCAAACTTTTCTGCGACATTAGCCATAGTGTTTTCTCCTTTATTGTTTATTTATCCAAGCTACTTAAGTAGGTATCGCAAAAATATTACTTTTTACGAGAACCGCCAAAGGTAACTCTAGACTGCCTCTCAATATTGATTGGCATGTCCGGGTGTTGTTCCTTCATAAGATCTCTATCTATCGCGTCCGTTCGGTCTTGAGTAATTTTTCTAAAATACTCAGCACGACTTTTCAAAATCTCTTCAGGTATCCTTGCCAACACAAGGCCACCAATTCCGACTAAACCAGCATGTCTTCCTTCCATAATGACTGGAAATTGATTTTCACCTATTTCACTTTTCAGTGTTTCAGCTTTTACAAATTCCCAACCTTCTCTAAGTTTTTTTGAAACGTTTGCAACGTCCTCAAAACCCATTGTTGCAGTTCGTATCCATCTATGTGCATACCCCTGCGGTGCAGCTGGTGCATCTAAACTGGATGGTGGTGTCCAATCCTTCTTACGAGACTCATTAGCTCTCGTATTGGACAGGCGTGAAGTTTTGATTTTATCTTCCATGTTATGCTCCTTCCTTCACGTATTTTGCGTATTCCTCCAGTGGCACTCCTAATTTCTTAGCGATAACTACCTGTGATTTAGTGAGTTTCACAGACTTGCGTCCACCTGATCTTCTGCTTACAGAGGCCACGTTTTGGACGGGTGCAGCCTTAGTCGTTTCTTCAGAAGATTGTGCAAACTTTTGAGGGAAATACTCCTTCATACGTTTGTTGATTTGATTATAATACTCGTCACTATCTGAAGCAACCCCCTGCTGAATTAAGTCCTCATGAATACCCATTGCGGCACTCGTAAGAACTCTATCAGATCCAAACCACTCATTATCTTCTGCCCATTTCTGAGCTTTCTGACTAATAGGTGCTTGTTCAATAGGTTGTGCTTCTTCCTGTGGCTTTTGTTCTTTTCTTTTCTCTTTTTCACTTAAAGAGATTGAGACCTTCTCTTTCTCAACAGCTAATTTAGTAAGTTGATCATTTGCCTCCATAATTTTGTCGGCATCTTGAGATTCTATTGCACTTTTAAGATTAGCTTTCACCTGATCTCTCTGTGCATCAATACGAGCATCGTATTCCTTTAAATAGCTTGTATCTGTCTCTTCAAGTTTTTTATCAACTTGTTCATATTTCTGTTTAAGACCCTTAGCATAATCAGTTGCAGCTTTTTCTCGCCTCTCTGATTCTCTAAGTTGAAAAGTTAGTTTTTTAATTCTCTTTTGAACTTTATCAGAGTAATCTTTAAGATCCTCAGTTTCTTCTTTTTGAGGTTCTTTATCTTCTAACTTAACCTGTCTTTCGTTTTCATATGAAATATCCGTATCATGATCTTTTTTCTTCTCATATGTACGTTTATCGCTGTGATCAGTATACCCTAGATCTACCTCTTCTTTTGGTAGCTCTGTGGCCTCTGGTTCTTTTGGTGTCTCTTTAATATCAACGGATTCTTCGTTGACACCATCCGTGTCAAGCTCCACTTCTGGAGCTTTTGTTTCTTCTACCATGTTTCCTCCTTAGTAATGGTGCAAAATATCACGTGGATTTTTAATAGTGCTAATGATTTCATCATCATTAAGCACTCTTACCTCTCCACCTTCAATCTTGAATCTTGAACCTGCATACCTACTGAAAATTACCCAATCATTAAGTTTGCACCAACCTCCAAGCGGAAACTTTTCTTTGTCTCTATAACAAAGGTTCCCCATTTTAAGGACAAGACCACATACGGTAGTCATTTGTATTGTTTCTTGTGTTGTATCACTGAGAAGAATACCACCCTTAGTTTTTTTAGGACCAGCATAAGGCAGAATTAACATTCTGTACCCTGTTGGATTTGGTAGTCTATCTAGTAGTGAATCATCGATCGCTTTTGGATCTAGAACTGTAGAAATTTCTTCCTCTGGTTTATACGAGTCTTTTAATTTCTCAGTCCGTTTCGGTTTCTCCGTGGACGTTTGCATCTTTTAACTCCTGTTTGTTCAGCAGGTCTTTCAGTTCCTGTTGCAAAGCCTCTATGGCTTTGATTTGACCCCTAACATATTGTAGTTTATCTAGGCTGTCAACACTATATATAGCGGCATTCTTAAGAGTTTCAAGTTGCTTCCTCATTAAATTTTGAAACAATGAAATTGTATACGGATCCATTATTTACACTCTCCTCCTGTTAAAGGATAGTAATTTATATTAATAACAATTCTACATTTTTGATCAGTGCAAGTTGAACCTGCATGACTCATATTAGAATCAAATTCTATAAGTCTATTTGCAATACTTTCAATTTTTTTTCCATCTGCAAATTTTGTGTAGCCATTATTTGTATTTATATAATAAATCGCTGTTCTGTTGTTAAAAAAATCTGTGTGAAATGCATGTTCTCTAATTTTTTCCGTTTTAACTAATAAATTAGCCTTTATTCTACAAATAGCTTTTACATTTAACTTTTGTATAATTGGCTCTAACATTCGATATCCTTCAGAGCTTGGACCCTCACGACCAACAAAAAGTCTGTGAGTAAATTGATATAAGTCAATATCAGATAGTTCAGACGCATCAGTTATAAAAGGATTAAAATACCATGGGAAGTAAGCACTCTCCATTGTATTTTTTAAATCATCAAACTCTTTCTTTGGTAAAAAATTATCTATAATGTTAATCATATTTTTTTAAAACTAATTTATTTTCACCTATATGTAACGGTTTTATATCTAACATTTTTGCAATATCAACAATCATTGGTGATTTATATGTCGGCCAATCATCTAATATCATCATACCATTATTGTTTAATCTCTCACCAAAAAACATAACTTCTTTTAGTACATCATAGGTTGTGTGTGGACCATCTAATAAAACTAAATCATAATCATTTCTAATTGTTTTTAATTTATTATATATTGGAACTCCGTTACAATATTTTTCCATAAATTCAGTATCGCACATTGGTAACAATATAAAATTGTGAAAATTTAAATTTTGTAAAACTGTTGTTTTCATTGAATTAGGGTATGTTGGAATAACACCAGAAGAGTGTTTTACATCTGAATCTTTATCAAAATGTTGATACCTAAGTTCACCATAAGGATCAACACCTACGTGCCAATGGTTTTTATTTTTTAATGATTTTAAAATTGTTTCTGAACCTTTACCCAATCTCACACCAATTTCTAATGTAAATGGATTATCACTTTTGATTAATTGACAACATTTTTCAATTAATTCATATTCAATACTATCGCCCTCGAGCATTGAGGTAGTATAGTTAGTTTTTATCTTTTTGCAAATGTTTTGACGTTTGTTGGCTTACCACCTACACCCTGTGCTCTAGCTCTTTTTCTTGCAACGGCACTCCGCTTCTGAGAGTCTGTCATCCTTGCCGCTTTGGCAGCAGGGACGCACTTTGGATACTTTCTTTTTGATCCATCTGCAGATTTTCTTCCACATGGTTTATGTCCTCCCCCTTTTTTCTTTGATCCAATGTCCACCCACTTTTGAGCAAACCATTTTTTTAATCCACCTTTACTCATTTTAGGGACACAGTTAGGCACCATCTTATTGCCTTTCTTTTTCATGCCAGCTTGTACATAACCATCCCAACAAGTTCCTTGACTGTAACCACCTTTTTTAAATTTTTTTCCAAAAAAAACTCCCTTGTAGTCTTCACCTATTCTAATACCAAACTCTGATTCAACTTCTCGTGTAGGCAGGCCAGGTACAAATTCTTCTTTTAATTTTTGTCTTCTGATTGTTATTGACGGTTTAACACCAGGACTTTTGCTTTTTCTTATGTCTTCATCAGTAAAATAGGGTTTAGGTGTGAAGTCTTTTGTACCAGTATCAATTTGAATTCTTGTTAATTTATTAGCCATTACATTAAATCTTTATAGTAATCAGCCATTCCACCTTTTGTATATCCTTTTGCAGGATTATTAAGTTCGGCTTTCAAGCCTCCTTTTGATTTTTTATCAACTAAAGTTCTTCTTTTTGTAACTGGGTCTTTACCAGTTCTTTTTTTATACATTTTTTCTAACGCTGCTTTTGTAACCAATGCTGCTCCTGCAACACCTGCAGCTATCTTACCAATTCTAGTTGCTTTAGCTGCTTTTAAAGCTCTTTCACCTAAGGCTCTCTTATAATTTTTTGGACCTGCTTCAGTCATTTTTTTCAAATCTGAATATGGATTTTTTGTTTTCATTAATTGTTTATCTAAAGTTTTTGCGCTTATTCCAACCGCACGACTTTTAGCAGGAGCCTTTCCTGTAGCTTGCTTCAAACCTTTTAAATATTTTTGATAGTCAACAGCTTTACCCATTCTGGCTTCAACCATATTAGCTTTTTGAATTCTGCCTAATGCAGATCTTGAACCTGCAGTCATCATCGCGCCTTTTCTCATGCCTAATTCTTTTTTCATTCTCTCTAAAGCTTCTTTTTTAGAATCTTTTCTTTTTTTAATTAACTTTGCTGGATCTGCTTGTTGTTTATTTTTTTTATCATTTTTCATCATACCACCTGTTGCAGCGGGTTTTGGTCCTCTGAAATCTTTTCTTTTTACACCAGATGGATCTTTAATTTTACCTGCACAAATCTTACTAGCATATGCGTTCGCGTATGCACTGGGATATACCTTAAATTTTCTTTTAGCTGCCGCTTTACCTCTAGGACATAGTTTAGTCATTATTTTTTTCCTCCGTTTCGGAATATTTGTGTACCCTTTATACCATATATCGATGCCACAACCAAGATCCACAGGTTAGTGAACCATGACGGGAGCTGCGAAAACATCTCGAAGAACAGTTTTACCTTATCCATAGCAGATGGGTCATCCGATATAACTGCCCAAGCGAGCACCACCACGGGCAAACTAAGAATTATGAGAACTGCCTCATCTTTCCAGTCTGATTGACGGGCTTCTAACAATTTACCCTGGTAAGATTCCTCACCACGGGCCATACGCTCTGCATGCATCAATTGTGCATCAGACATGGCCATTTTCGTCTTCTGCTTGTTAGCATATATTTTACTTCCTGCGCTAACTGCTAATTTTAAGGCACTCAACCACATTATTGTATTTCTCCTGTCTTCGTTTACACATATAACTTATCATTTTATCTAAACTAGTTCTAGCCCCCTTACCGTTGATACGCCATCTCCAGGTATTTTTGTGATGAGACTGTCTTTTTTTGCAGGGGTACATGCAACCACCAAAAAATTCATAGAATCTAGTGACCATGTCCTTATCGGTTGTTTCGACTGAGCAAGCTAAGTATTTTTGCCTCTTCCATTTTGACCAAATGCCAAAACTTCCCTCTCCATCAAAAACACCAGCTAAAAATATTATTTTATTTTTTTCTGATAGATTTTCGTAGCCTTTTTTTACCATCTTTAGACCTCATCATCTGTAAACCTTGCGGATTTGGTCCTCTTTTGGGCGGTGGCCCAAATTTAACTCCACCACTTAGTCCTTTTCTAACGTTGCGTCTTCCTGATTGCATTTTTTCCTGCTTTAAATATTGCTGCTACTCTTGATTTGCCCATAACTTTGGCACGTTGCTCACCAACTGTGAGAATCTGTATTTTTCTAGCAAAAGGTTTGTTAATATTTTTTACTTTTCGCACAGTTGCACTTGCATCTGCTGGTGTAGCAAATTTAATTCTTACCGTGTCTCTTGGATTTTCATCAGTGTAGAGCCTTCTACCTGAACCTTTAGGTTTTTTACCTGTGCCAACTCTTGGATCTTTATTTTTTCGCAATTTTTTCCCTCGCTACCTGTAATCTTTCATCAGATTGTTCATCTTGTTGCTGAAGTTTATCATAATCATATTGTAATCTAGCACCAGCTCTTTGATTTTCTAAATCTTGTTTTAATCTGGTCTCCTCAGCTTTTCTTTGCATGTCCATAGCTCTTAAATCTACTTCTTGTTGTTTAATTCTTACTAACGGATCTTGTTTAGCAGCATTAGCTTTCATTTCTGCTTGTACTAATTCATTTGTTATTTGTGCAGCCTTCTTTGCAACCTCAGAATCAAAAATAATTTGAAAAGCTTGTGGATTTTCACGTTGCATTTGTGCCATTTCTTGATCATCAGACATCATTAACTTAACTTCTGCTCTTGCTTTGAAAGAAATGTGATCAGAAATGTGTGATTGTAACAATGCATAAACTGCTGGATTGATTTGTACCATTCTAGAGTTCATAAAAGCCATGTGTGCAGTCAAATGTGCATCATGATCTTGAAATTCAAAGGCAGTTAGTAACTGCATTTGCAGTGCACGTGCATTTTCTTTTGCAGGATCCATCGGTTCAGGTTGTTTTGGTGCAGGTTTTAACAAAGTTTCTATTTGTTTTGTGCCTAACGCTTCATAAACACGTCTATAAGCTTCATGAATGTTGTGAATTTGTGGATTTGTTTGTGCA
>Ga0209348_1001851_pt1 | contig 10144 bp, 10 predicted proteins | sample ETNvirenome_2_30_FD_184065 | JGI IMG/M metagenome (GOLD analysis project Ga0209348, IMG submission 184065) | Marine viral communities from the Pacific Ocean - ETNP_2_30 (SPAdes) (version 2) | ecosystem: Environmental > Aquatic > Marine > Oceanic | place: Pacific Ocean | collected 2013-06-22 | reverse complement strand
GCGAATAGTTAAACTAATTAAACCTCTCTTAAGAGAAAAACTTAAAAGGAAACAAAATGGCAAAAAAAACTTACGTAATTGACACAAGTGTGTTTTTAAGTGATGCTAATGCATTATATCGATTTAAGAATAACGACATCCTAATTCCAATAAAAGTATTAGAGGAAGTTGATAAGCACAAGAAGCGGCAAGATTCTGTTGGTTTCAATGCTCGACTTATTATTAAGCACCTTGACTCCCTCCGCGTCAAAGGTTCTCTTGCGAAAGGGATCCGTCTTGGAAAAGGTATGGGAATTTTGCGAGTTGCCAAGGCATCAAAGTCATTACCTAAGGATCTAGACTTCTCAGTCCCAGATCACCAAATCATCTCTGTTGCTTTTCATGAAAGCCAAGAAAATGAAAAACGTAAAGTTATTGTTGTGTCACGCGATATCAACATGCGAGTCATCGCAGACTCTCTGGGTCTCCCATCTGAGGATTATGAAACAAATTCAATTGTTGAAGATAAAGATAAAGTTTATGAGGGTTTTGCTGAGATTCTTGTTGATGATGAATTTATAGAAAGATTTTATGAAGGAGAAGAAATGTCCTTAGATCCAGCATCAGTAAAACAAAAACTTTATCCGAACCAGTTCATTCTTCTCATCTCTTCAAGCAACCCAAAAAAGTCCGCTATCTGTCGATTTTTAGAGTTTAAAAGCCCTCTAAAGCGAATCAACGTTAAGGACTACTCAAAGTCTTGGGGAGTCGTTCCGCGTAATAAAGAACAGACATTTGCCTATGATTTACTCTTTGATGATAGTGTTCCTTTGATCTCTCTCATCGGCAGAGCAGGGTCTGGTAAGACTCTTATGGCGATTGCTGCTGGGCTTGAACAATGCCTAGGATTCGATGAGAGAAAATATAAGAAAATTGTTGTATCTCGTCCCGTCCAACCCATGGGAAAAGATATTGGTTTTCTTCCCGGAAGCATGGAGGAAAAGATGTTACCGTGGCTTATGCCGATTCATGACAATCTTGAGTTCATCCTCGGCAACAAGAGTCAAATCAAATCATATTTTGAGAAAGGGCTGATTGAGGTTGAGGCTCTCACATACATTCGCGGACGCTCAATTTCCAATGCTTTCATTATTATCGACGAAGCCCAAAATCTTACAGCGCATGAAGTTAAGACTATCATCACAAGAGTTGGTGAGGGAACCAAGATTATTCTTACTGGGGACATTGAGCAAATCGACAACATCTACACCAATGAAACTTCAAATGGCCTTACCTATGCTATTGAAAAGTTTAAAAATTCTGAACTTGTGGGACATATCACCTTCAAAAAAGGCGAGCGCTCTAAGATTGCAACATTGGCCTCCAAGGTGCTTTAAAAAAAACATAACTCTTGACAAAACAAATTTATTAAGACATAGTTATTTTAGAGGTTCTTTGTAATGTTAGGTTTTGTTGTTGGTTTTTTGTATGGTAGTTTACTGGAGTATTTAGCACATAGGTATGTGTTTCACAAGTTAGGGAGAAAAAGAGGTTCGGTTTGGTCTTATCATCTCAAAGGGCATCATAAGCTGAGTAGAAAAAATAATTTCATTGACCTCACAGAAAGCAGAGCGGAATCTGTTGGCATGATGTTCTTGGTTTTGATTCATGTTCCTTTGTTTTTTGTAAGTTTTGGTCTTTGGCTGGGAGTAACCTGTTATGCGTTGGCTTTTAAATATTTACACGGCTATCAACACAGGAATCCTGAGTTTGCAAAAAAATATATGAGGTGGCATTGGGATCATCATATGGGAGCTTCGAACAAGAATTTTGGAGTTGTAGTGCCATGGATGGATTATATCTTCGGCACAAGAAAAAAATATTCTGGCGATTAGCAAACTATTTATATCTTTTTACTTGACAGTCATGTTTTTTCCGGTTATATTATTATTATAATTGGAGAGCACAATGAAATGGTTAAATGAATCAATGAATAAATCTAAAAAATTAAAGGATACATATAGTTTGCACGATATACAGATTTTTATAAAAGATCAATTTCCAGAGTCTATTAACGTAGACTTTGTGTTAAAATATATAAAAGCTAGAGTTCCCTATGAACTGTTGCGCGGCGTCGATATGATTTATGTTGGAAAATTCAAACACCTTATAGAGAAAGAAGCAAATGCAATTTACATGGACGGAGCAATCTATATTACAAATGATCAAGACGATGATATGGATTTAATTGACGACATTGTTCATGAGATAGCACATTCCGTCGAAGAACTTTATGGCCATGGAATTTACGATGACGGTGCTGTTCAAAGAGAATTTTTGGGAAAAAGAAAGAGATTGTTTGCTGATTTAAAAGCGAACAACTATGATCCACCAGAAGAATTGCAGTATGAAACAGACTACATACAAAAAATTGATGACTATCTTTATAAAGATGTAACCTATGATGCGATGTGGCATTTTGTTGGAGGACTATTCCCATCACCCTATGCAGCAACTTCCCTTGCAGAATACTTTGCTAGAGGATTTGAAGAATACATCATTGGCAACAAACATGAACTTGCGCAACTGTGCCCTGTTCTTTTTAGAAAACTAAACCAACTACACACAATGGAGGACGAATGAAAAAGCACATCTCTTATTCAGAACTTAAAACTTGGGCAGAGTGCCCCTTCAAAAGAAAATTAGCCTATCAAGATAGAGTTAAAAAATTTGTCGGAAATCAATTTACAGCGTTTGGAAAAGCGCTTCATTTTTTATGTGAGAATCTTGTTTTTGACAAAGTTGAAGATCCGGAGGATTTTTTCAATCTTTCGTTTGAAAAAGAACTAGCTTCCATCGGAATAGAAGAAGACCAGCTCATCACAGACATGCGAGAACAAGCAACCATTATAGCACCACAGATTATGCCCGAGCTTACTAAGATTTTTGGCGATTATGAGGTGTTTTCCGTAGAGGAACAGCTCTATGAAGAGATTAAGGATGCCCAAGTGCCCTATAACTTCAAAGGCTTCATAGATCTCGTAATTAGAACAAATGACGGTAAGTTTCACATCATTGATTGGAAGACTTGTTCTTGGGGTTGGGATGCCAAAAAGAAAGCCGACAAGTTTATAACCTATCAACTTACTTTGTACAAAAAATTTTGGTGTGAGAAATATGAAGTTGATCCTAAATTAGTTGAGACACACTTTGCACTTCTTAAGAGAACCGCAAAAAAAGATAACGTTGAGATCTTTCGTGTAACCTCGGGGCCCCGTAAGGTCGAGAATGCAACGAAACTTCTTACAAACGCTTTAATCCACATTTCTAAACAACATCATGTTAAAGACAGACGGTCTTGTTCCAGGTGCGAATTTTATAAAACAGAACATTGTAAATAAAAAAATAAAAAAAAATTAACTTTTTTCTTGACAACCTCCGATAAGTGTGTTATATTAATAACATAATAAAAAACAAAGAGGTAAATCTTGACTAAGAAAATTAAAGTATTAACATTATCGGACCATCCCCTGTCCCCGTCCGGTGTAGGAACTCAAACAAAATATATGTGCGAAGCCCTGTTGAACACCGGACGTTACGAAATAATCTCCCTCGGTGGAGCTATTAAACACAACGACTACACACCCAAAACTGTGGAACCATATGGAGAAGATTGGAAAATAATCCCACTAGATGGCTATGGAACACAAGAAGCAATCCGCTCGATTCTCCGAACAGAAAAGCCGGACATTTTGTGGTTTATGACTGACCCAAGATTTTGGGGTTGGCTATGGCAAATGGAGAACGAGGTTCGCCCTCTTGTTCCTATGGTTTACTACCATGTGTGGGATAACTATCCTGTGCCAATGTTTAATAGAAAATTCTATCTATCAAACGATGCAGTAGCAACAATTTCAAAAGTAACCGATGATATTGTTGCCAAAGCTGCACCCGAAGTAAGACGGAAATACATCCCACATGCTGTAGACGGAAACTTGTTTAAAGTTTTGACTCCGGAACAAATTGAGGATATTAGAAAACAAACCTTAGATAAGGCAGACCGAGACAAAATTGTTTTCTTTTGGAACAATAGAAATGCTAGAAGAAAACAATCTGGAACTTTGATTTGGTGGTTTAAAGAGTGGCTTGATAAACGTGATCTTCACGACAAAGCCCAGCTCATTATGCACACTGATCCAAAAGACCCTCATGGTCAAGACCTTAATCACATTATTGAGCATCTTGGGCTCCAAGATAGACAAGTCCTATTGTCAACTCAGAAACTCCCCCCAGAACATTTAGCTGCTATGTATAACATGGCAGATTGCACTATTAATATTTCAGATGCCGAAGGTTTCGGCCTGGCAACTCTGGAATCTCTTTCTTGCGGAACACCGATAATTGTTAATATGACAGGTGGTCTTCAAGAGCAGGTTATGAATGGAGCTGAGCAGTTTGGCATACCCCTCCTCCCCTCCTCAAAGTCTATCATTGGATCCCAAGATGTTCCCTATATTTATGAAGATCGCATCGACAAAGGACAGTTTATGTCGGCATTGTCGAAGATTTATGACATGGGAGCCGAACAAAGAAGGAAGATGGGTCTCGCCGGCAAGAAACATGTTGAAACAAATTATAATTTCCAAACTTTCAAAACTACATGGATTAATTTTATGGATAGGATTCATGAAGAAGAGGGTTCCTGGGAAAATCGTAAAGGTTATCACGGAATTAGATTTAAGGAGGTAGCGTGAAAAAGAAAATTTTAGTTAGAGGTCCTGTTTTATCACAATCAGGATATGGTGAACAAGCGCGATTTGCTCTTCGTGCACTAAAGTCTAGAGAAGAAGATTTTGAGATTTTCATTATCCCTGTTAGTTGGGGTAAAACTGGATGGATTTGGGAAGAATCAGAGTTCAGGAGCTGGATGGATGAAAGAATTACGCTAACACAAGTTCTTATTCAGAGAAATCAATTACAAGCAGACCTTTCTTTACAAATAACAATTCCAAATGAATTTCAGAAAATAGCACCGATTAATGTCGGCTATACAGCTGGAATAGAAACCCATAAGTGCTCTGCACAATGGTTGCCAAAATGCAATGATATGGATAAAGTCTTGGTAGTCTCAAATCATTCAAAAACCAGCATGGTCAACACTGTTGCTGAAGCAGTAAATCAAGAAACTGGAGAAAAGTTTCCCTACAGAATTCAGACACCTGTCGATGTTGTCTGGGAAAACACACCGCAAGCGAAGGCTGAACCTATAGTCGGCTTTGAATTGAAACATGATTTTAATTTCTTATCAGTTTCTCAAATCTCTCCACGAAAGAATTTTGAAAATATGGTTAAATGGTTTGTCGAAGAATTTATAGATCAAGAAGTAGGTCTTGTTCTTAAAACAAATTTAATCTCAAATTCCATTATAGACTGGGAGCATTTAGAAAAAAGAGTGTCTGAGATCTTGCTTAATTATAAAGAACGCAAATGTTCTGTTTATCTCCTCCACGGAGACCTAACACCAGGTCAAATGACTCATCTTTATTCGCATCCAAAAATCAAAGGAATGATAAATATTGCACACGGAGAAGGTTTTGGTTTGCCGTTATTTGAAGCAACAAGAGAAGCGCTTCCTGTCACCACAATCGGCTGGTCTGGTCAATTAGATTTTTTAACGCACGATGGTGAAGACTATTTTAATGAAGTTGATTACTCCATTCAACCAGTTCCAAAACAAGTTATCTGGAAAGATGTTATAGATCCAGATCAAATGTGGGCTTACGCAAACCAAGGCTCTTACAAAATGGCTCTAAGAAAAGCTGTTAAAAATTATGATAAATTGAAAACAAAAGCTGTACAACTTCAAGAGATTAACAGCGAGAGATTCTCTGATGAAAAATTGTTTGACATTTTTGTAAGCTCTATAGAAGAACTGTTTGAAACTGATGAGGAAATTGTTGTTTTATGAAAAACATTTTGATGATTGGACAATTCACTGATATTTCTGGATATGGTAACGCTAGTCGGTGTTACCTTAAGAATTTGATAGAACTCCATGAAGAAAAAGAAATCTGTTTACATCTTTTAAATTTTTCTTTTGAAAAAGACATAAAGATATCAAAGGAAGAGCTTGAAATAATAAGTTCTTTCTCTATAACAGATGACCTTACAGTTAAAAGAGGAAATTATAAAATTTCTGATTTAAATAAAATAAAAGAGTTTATCAAAGGAAACTACGAAGTTGTCTTTTTTCTTTTAAATGACTGGATGATTTCAGAAGCTGGTATTAATTTAAACAAGATTTGCATGCAATCAAGTGGAGTGTATCCCTGTGTTGTTTGGGAAACAAACACTGTCCCGAAGATTTGGCAAACAGCATATCAAAAAATCAACTTAAAAAAGTTAATCTGTGCATGTGAGTGGAACAAAAAAACTTTTGATTCCGCTGGTGATTGTGAAGTTATCCCATACTCTGTTGAATTTGAGAATGACCACGATCCACAGTATTACAACAAGCTTAAAAAAATAACACAAGATAAGTTTGTTGTTTCTTCCGTATTCCAATGGGATCCCAGAAAGGGTTTAGAAAAAACCTTATTATCTTTTTATTTGGCGTTTTATGACAATCCAAATGCAGTGTTTATTTTAAAAACATACAAGAACAAGTCGATGGGTGCCTCAAGTGAAGCCGGTTTTTTATCAAACGAGATAAAGAAAATAATTTCGAAAATAAAACATCAAGGAGTCACTGTAAACCCAAAGTGCAAGACAATAATTCTCAACGACCTATTGGATAAAAAACAACTGAATTCAATTTATAAACTATCAGATGTTTATTTGAGTTGTTCTCGCGGTGAAGGTTTCGGACTCCCAATCGCAGAGGCTATAAACTTTGAAGTCCCAGTTGTGGTTCCTGATATCGGCGGTCACTTAGATTTTATAGACCTTAACTCAAATTTTTTAATTAAGAGCTCTTTGGAGCCTGTCTTGGAATACGAAAATTCTTATTGGTCGTCCTTACAAAATGATTGGGTAGAGGTTTCATTGAATTCTGCCAAAGAAAAGCTTTTAGAAAGTTATCACGATAAAGAACTAATAGCGAAAGGGAAGGACTCGAAAAAATTCATGTTAAATGTTCTTTCAAAAGAAATTTGCAAACAAAAGTTTAAAAAGGTGTTAAAATAATGGAAAAAATAGCATTGATAACAGGAGTAAACGGTCAAGACGGCTCTTACCTAGCGGAACTCTTGTTAAGTAAAGAATACACAGTTGTAGGATTAATCAGAAGAACGGTTGCTGATTTTTCTTCGAAAACACAGAACTTAAGTAAAATTATTAATAATAAAAAATTAATCTTAGAAGAAGGAGATGTGTCAGACCTCTCTTCAATCGCGAATTTAATTTTGAAGTACAGACCCAAAGAGATTTATAATTTAGCTGCCCAATCTCATGTTGGAACTTCTTTTAAAACACCGGTGTCAACAACAGAAATTAACTTAAATGGGTGTTTGAATATTCTAGAGACAATCAAGAATGTTGATCGAAAAATTAAATTTTATCAAGCGTCAACATCTGAGATGTTCGGTGATAATATTCAGTGTCCCCAAAACGAAAACTCTTTCTTTTCTCCTGTTTCACCATATGCTTGTTCTAAATTAGCAGCCCATCACATGGTGGGAACTTATAGAAAGTCTTATGGGATTTTTGCTTGTTCCGGAATTTTATTTAATCATGAATCTCCGAGAAGAGGTGAAAACTTTGTTACTAGAAAAATAACAAAAGCTGCCGCTAGAATCAAGATGGGTCTACAAGATGAACTAAGGTTAGGAAATCTATCAGCCCAAAGAGATTGGGGTTTTGCAAAAGATTTTACGGAAGGAATGTGGATGATGCTACAGCACCCTCAACCGGATGATTATGTCTTGGCTACCGGCCAGACAAATTCAGTTAGAGATTTTTTGAATTATGTGTTTGAATACGCCGACCTAGATCCAGATAAATTTGTAATTATAGATCCAAAGTTTTACCGACCATGTGAGGTTCCAAAGCTTTGGGGCGATTATAGTAAAGCAAAAAGAGTTTTAAATTGGGAACCAAAGACTAGCTTCAAAGAACTAGCAATTATGATGTTTAAGGAAGATTATGAAAGAGAAAACAAAAAAAATTAAGTCACACATGGGAATTTACCGCAACTATAAACATCGAATGAATCTTTTGCATAATGCATTCGATGGTGAAATTTGTTATATTTTGTCCTGTGGTCCTTCTCTTAATGACCTAGACCATTCTTTTTTAAGAGAGAAGTTGAAAAACGAATTGGTTTTAACGGTCAAACAGGCTTATCTTATTTTTCATGAGATTGCCGACTTTCATTTTTTCAATTGCAATAATTTCTCTAGTTTTCAAAATAGTCCTACAACTATTTTTTGCTCACAAGCCGATGCTCTTCCGGAACATGTTGCTCGACAACATATTTGGAAAGGACAAGAATATGATTTAAATTTTATTTTAAGGGATAACAAGAATCACGACAACAAATTAACAAACAAAAAAAACTTTGATTATTGGACTTTCGATAAGCGACTGAACAGACCGTGGGGTCCAAGCATAATGCACGAAACAGTTCTCTATATGGCAATTTTTCTAGGTGTTTCCGAAATAAGAACCGTTGGGTGGGATCACATAGACCCGAAAGGAGAAAGCAGTAAAATAACTCATTTTTATAACAATGAAGCAGAGATTTCATCGAAAGCTTTTGATGTTGATTTGCAAGAAATAAAAGATTGCATAGAATTAAGTAAATTTAAAAGCCAATGGCTAAAAGAAAGGGGAGTAACCTTGAAGGTTATGGACTCAAAGAAATGTTACATCCATGAAGATGTAGAAAGGTTTTCTTTTCAATAGGAGATAGAATGAAAAAAACTTATATTATAGCTGAAATTGGGATAAACCACAATGGTTCCCTAGAAAACGCAAAGCGACTTATTGATGTTGCAGCAGTCTCTGGATGTGACGCAGTAAAGTTTCAAAAGAGAAATCCGGATGTCTGCGTCCCGGAACACCAGAAATCTGTTATGCGAGACACACCATGGGGTCGAATGACTTACTTGGATTACAAATACAAAGTAGAGTTTGAAAAAGAAGAATACGATGAAATTGATCGATATTGCAAAGATAAAGGGATTGAGTGGTCTGCGTCTCCATGGGACTTAGACTCTTTAGAATTTTTGATGGGATATGACATTCCATGGATTAAAATTCCATCTGCGATGATAACCAATGAAGAATTGATGAAAGCATCTGCGGCAACAGGGAAGAAAATCATCTTTTCTACCGGAATGTCAACATATGAAGAAATAGATCAAGCAGTTGAGTGGCTTTCTGGTAATGATATATTAATGCTGCATTGTAATTCAACATATCCAGCTCCACTAAAAGACTTAAACCTTAAATGTATTCAAACTTTAAAACAACAATACAATTGCGAAGTAGGCTATAGTGGTCATGAATTTAGGCTTGGAACCTCTGTTGCTGCGATTTATTTGGGGGCAACTTGTATAGAGCGTCACATTACACTTGATAGAACCATGTGGGGCTCGGATCACATGTCGTCAGTAGAACCACAAGGATTAATCAAGATGGTTCGTGGAATTCGTGAATTAGAAGAAGCTTATGGAGACGGCGTTAAGATGGTCACTGAGGGTGAACTAGCACCACGAAAGAAGTTGAGAGGATATTAGTGTATCGTGAAGATTTAAACAAAGGCGGATGGTTTTCCTTTAACTCGACAAAAGAACAATGGAAATCTTTTTATGCTGATAAAATGTTCAAACACTTTTTCTATACTGATTTGGTTGAAAAAAGCTTCCGTGGTATCAGGATAAATGACGAGTTGCTGGTGACAAACAACTTGAATTTTGAACGAATGTCTGGTAAAAAAGTTCTTGTCATTGGCGGCGGTCCATCCACCAAACATTTAAATGAGGGTGTGTTGGCAAAGTACGACTATATTTTTTCTTGTAATCATTTTTATAAAAACCGATTCTTAAGAGATCAACACATTGATCTTGTTTTAATAGGAGATGAAGTAAACCTCAACAATGCTGATTTTCTTGCTTATTTAGAAGAGTTTTCACCCGTAATAGGGTTTGAACACTCCGCTCGG
>Ga0209348_1001850_pt1 | contig 10144 bp, 16 predicted proteins | sample ETNvirenome_2_30_FD_184065 | JGI IMG/M metagenome (GOLD analysis project Ga0209348, IMG submission 184065) | Marine viral communities from the Pacific Ocean - ETNP_2_30 (SPAdes) (version 2) | ecosystem: Environmental > Aquatic > Marine > Oceanic | place: Pacific Ocean | collected 2013-06-22 | reverse complement strand
ATAATACAAGTGCTTCTAATAAATTGTGTGTAGTTTTAGATTTTGGTGGTAACAAGACAGCGACAAACGGAACTTTTACAATTTCGTATCCTGATCCTAGTACACCAAGTAATGCGATTATAAGTATAACATCATAAGGAGATTAAATGGCGTTAGTAATAAATGATAGAGTAAAAGTAACAAGCACAACTACTGGCACCGGTGCGTTTGCACTTGGAGCAGCAGTAACTGGTTTTGAAACTTTTGCACAAGGTATAGGAAACAATAACACGACTTACTATTGTATATTTAATCAAGGCACAAGTGAGTTTGAGGTTGGACTTGGAACATTAGATGCTTCAAGTGCAAATATAACTAGAGGATCAGGAGCTACAATTTTTAGTAGTTCTAATTCTGATAATGTTGTTGATTTTAGTGCAGGCACTAAAGATGTTTTTTGTACAATGCCTGCAAGTAAATCGGTTTTCTTAGATGCATCAGGAGATCCGGTAGGAGCAGCTTCAGCAGGTTTTGCACTTGCAATGGCTGTTGCATTATAAAGGAATAAATTATGGCACAAAATTTTAGAAACAATTTACAAAGAAACGTTGGAACATCTGAAGTTACTTTAATAACTGGTGGAGACTTTGATGCAGTTATTGGAATTAGATGTTGTAATGTTACTACCTCTACTATTTTAGTTGACGTTTTTATTGAAAATAGCAGTAATGATCATTTTCTAGCTAAAGACGTTTCAGTCCCACCAAACAGTGCGATTGAATTAATTCAAGGTGGAGCAAAAATTGTTTTAAAAAATGGTGATATATTAAAAGCTAATAGTAACACTGCTTCTAGCTTAGATATTATCACTTCATTCATAGACGATATTAGTTCGTAGGAGGAATTATGACGGCAGTGGTAAATGGAATCCAATACATCGGAGGTCAAACAGCTCCAGATGAATTTATAAAAAATCAAGCAGGTACAATCGACGGTACGCAAACAATCGAAAATGGTGTTCTTGCGGGACCTATTACAGTACCTGGAACAATCACAGTGACAGGAACGTTAGTAATAGTTTAATGAGTCATATAAAAGTAAATAAAATTAGTCCACGATCAGGAACTACCTTAACACTAGGTGAAAGTGGTGATACGATTTCAGTAGGTTCTGGTGCAACATTAGAAGGTGCCGGTGTTACTTGGCAATCAACTGTTGTAACAGGTGCTACTCACACAGCATCTGCTAATCAAGGTTTATGGATTGATACATCATCTAATGCTTGTAATTTAACATTACCTGCTTCTCCTTCTGTTGGAGATCAATTAATTTTTGCTGACTTCGCAAGAAAGTGGGCATCAAACGCAGTTACTTTAACTTTAAATGGATCAAAATATCAAGGTAACACAAGTCCAGTTCCAGTCTATGATACTGCTGGTGAGGCAGTTCACATTGTTTATTCAGGATCTACAAAAGGTTGGATACCTATAAATGATGGTGCTACTGCTATGGAAACTCCCCAATCTTATGATGTTCAATATTTAGTAATCGCTGGTGGTGGTGGCGGGGGTGGATATTATGCAGGCGGAGGTGGTGCTGGAGGACTTTTAACTGCAACATATTCTTCTGTAACTGCAGGTGTCACATTAACTGCTACAGTAGGTGGCGGTGGTGCTTCTGTGAGTCACCCTAGTGGTCAAGGTAATGATGGAGTTAATTCTTCTTTAGCTGGTCCAGGTCTTTCTACGGTAACTTGCACTGGAGGTGGCGGAGGCGGTCAAGATAATGGATCTGGTGGTCGAGATGGTGGAAGTGGTGGAGGTGGTGCTGGTTCTACAGGAAACTCACCTACTGCACAAAGTGGTGGTTCTGGTACATCGCCACAAGGAAACAATGGTGGTAATGGTGGTGGTCCAGGTGCATCACCTTATTATACTGCTGGTGGCGGTGGAGGTGCTGGTGCTGTTGGGCAAAATGGTACAGGCTCTGGTGGTGGTGATGGTGGAGTTGGTGTTTCAAATTCAATTACAGGTTCAGCAACATTTTATGCTGGAGGTGGTGGAGGTTCAAGTGAAAATACTTCTTCTAAAGGTGATGGTGGTAATGGCGGTGGTGGTACTGGTGGTTTTCCTGGAACTGCTGGGGTAGCCGGAACAGATAATCTCGGAGGCGGTGGTGGAGGTGCTAACCAAACTGAGGCTTCTGGTAAAGGTGGAAGTGGTGTGGTTATTTTATCTGTACCAACAGATAATTATTCTGGAACAACAACAGGAAGTCCAACAATTACAACTTCAGGATCAAATACAATAATTAAATTTACAGCGACAGGGACATACGTTACATAAAAATTATGGCACATTTTGCAAAATTAGGAAAAGGAAATAAAGTTTTATCGGTTGAAGTTGTACATAATAATGTTGCAACTACTGAGCAAGCTGGAATAGATTTTTTAAATAATACTTATAATACAAATGATACTTGGAAACAAACTTCTTATAATACTGTTGGTGGAAAACATTTATTAGGAGGCACTCCATTTAGAAAAAATTATGCTGGAATTGGTTTTAAATATGATACAATTAGAGACGCTTTCATACCACCTTCACCTTTTGATAGTTGGATATTAAATGAAGAAACTTGTTTATGGGAAGCACCAGTTGCTTTACCTGATACTGAAAATGGATATAGATGGAATGAAACAACAAAACAATGGGATTTAATAAATGAGTAGTATTTTAAAAGTTAACACTATACAGGATACAGATGGTAATAATATTATTAATGAAAATGCTAATACTATTACTATCGGAGCTTCTGGAGATACAATAACAATTCCTAGTGGTGCAACTCTAGCCAATAATGGAACAGCTACAGGTTTTGCTTCCATTGAATGGCAAGCGGTTAAAACATCTAATTTTACAGCATCTGCAGCACAAGGTATTTTTGCAGACACATCTAGTGGAGGTTGGACTTTAACATTACCTGCAGGAAGTTCTGGAGCTACAGTGGAAGTGGTAGATTATGCTGGTACATTTGGAACAAACAATTTAACTATTGCAACTAATGGATCAGAAAAAATAGAAGGCTCAACTGACAATAAAATTTTAGCTACTAATAGACAAGGTATTCAATTAGTTTATGCAGATTCAACACAAGGATGGTTAGTTCCTGTTGCAAGGTTTGATAATCCTTTTTTTGTTGCTCCTTACGATATATCATTTTTAGTAGTAGCGGGTGGTGCTGGAGCTGGTATTGATTTATGTGGTGGAGGAGGAGCTGGTGGTTTTAGAACATCTACACAATCTAGTGTAGCTGGAGGATCTGAAATTGTGGTAGCCGTAGGAGATGGTGGTTCCGGTGGAACTAGTAATAGCACTAGAGAAAATACTAGTGGATCAGATAGTTCGGTAACTGCTGTTGCAATTACAAATATTACATCTGCTGGTGGAGGAGCTGGTGGAGTTTATAGTTATCCATCTGCATCACCGAGAGCAGGTTTAGATGGTGGATCTGGTGGTGGTGGCGGTGGCCAAGATAGTGCGGGTGGTCCAGGTGGATCTGGTAATACTCCTGCTACAACTCCATCACAAGGCAATAATGGAGCTAATGGTACAAGTGGCTCTCCTTACGCAGGAGGAGGTGGAGGTGGAGCTAATGCATCAGGATCTGGTGCTAATGGTGGTAATGGTTCAGCTTCTACAATAACAGGATCTTCAGTAACATACGCTGGTGGAGGTGGTGGAACTGGATATGGTGTTGATGGTACTGGTGGAACTGGAGGTGGTGGTACTGGACCTCATAGTGGAAGCACTGGAGGTAGTGGGACTGCTAATCTTGGAGGTGGTGGTGGTGCTGCGGGCACAAGTCCAGGCACAGGTGGTTCAGGAGGAAAAGGTGTGGTTATTATAAGTGTACCCACTGCAAATTATTCAGCAAATACAACCGGATCACCCACTGTTACAACATCCGGAAGTAATACAATAATGACATTTAATGGAGATGGGAGCTACACAACATAATGGCTACTTTTGCAAAAATAGGATTAAACGGGAAAGTAATTGAAGTTCACTCGGTTGTTAATGAAGTTATACAAGATGCTAACGGTGTTGAACAAGAAAAATTAGGAATTGATTTTTTAACAAATTTAACTAAGTGGCCTATCTGGAAACAAACTTCTTACAACACTAAAGGTGGTGTTCATAAATTAGGCGGAACACCTTTAAGAAAAAATCACGCAGGAATAGGTTATAAGTATGATGAAGATAGAGACGCTTTTATACCTCCTAAACCTTTTGATAGTTGGACTTTAAATGAAGAAACGTGTATATGGGAAGCACCAATTGCTCATCCTAATGATGAACAAACGTATTCTTGGAATGAGGAAACACAACAATGGAATTTAATAAATGAGTAAAATAGAAGTAGATCAGGTAGATCCGCAAAGCGGCACAACATTAACTTTAGGTACATCTGGAGATACAATTACTATTCCTTCAGGAGTTACTTTAGCTAATAATGGAACAGCAACAGGATTTGCTAGTATTGATTGGCAGTCAACAATAGTTACAGGCGCTACACACACAGCTTCTGCTAACCAAGGTATATGGCTTGATACTAGTTCTAATGCTATTACACTTACACTTCCAGCTTCTCCATCTGTTGGTGATCAATTAATTTTTTCTGATTTCGCAAGAAATTGGGGAACAAATTCAGTTACTTTAAGTTTAAATGGTTCAAAATATCAAGGGAATACAAGTCCAGCTCCAGATTATAATACAACAGGAGAAACAGTTCATATTGTTTATTCAGGTGCAACACAAGGATGGATACCAATTAATGATGGTTCTGTTCGTTTAGAAACACCACAAAGCTATAATGCTGACTTATTAGTTGTTGCTGGAGGAGGAGCTGGAGGTCAAACTTCTGGTCACGGCGGTGGTGGTGGAGGTGCTGGTGGATTTAGAACAGCTAGTTCAGTAAGTTTAACTGGAGGTGCTACATACACAGTTACAATTGGTCAAGGTGGAACTGCAGGAACTGCTCTCAATAATGGAACTGCGGGTCAAGGTGGAAATGGAGGAGATTCTACTATTTCTGGTACAGGATTAACAACAGTAACTTCTACTGGCGGTGGCGGTGGTGGATCAGCCGTAGCTAATAATGGTGCTGCTCAGGTAGGTAAAGATGGTGGCAGCGGTGGTGGTAGTGGCGCTTATGCTACTAATGCTGGTGGATCAGGAAACACACCTAGTACAACTCCAAGTCAAGGTAATAATGGTGGTCATATGGGAGGTAGTCCATACAATGGTGGTGCAGGCGGCGGAGGTGCAAACGCTGTTGGTCAAAATGTTACTACAAATACAATGGGTGGATCTGGAGGAGATGGAACAGCAAATTCTATAACAGGTTCTTCAGTTACATATGCTGGAGGCGGTGGCGGTGGCTGTCCTAGTGCAGGTCCAGTTGGTGCAGGTGGTGCAGGTGGTGGTGGAGCTGGAGCAAGAGAAAATAATTCTGACTCAGTCGCTGGTACAGCAAATACTGGTGGCGGTGGAGGTGGAGCAAATCAAAGTTCTCCTTCTGCTTTTGTAGCAAAAGCTGGAGGTTCAGGCGTTGTAATAATAAGTGTTCCAGATGCAAATTATTCAGGAACTACAACAGGGAGCCCAACTGTTGCAACAGGAGTTGGTGGAAAAACAGTAATTACATTTAATGGAGATGGTACATACGTAGCATAAAATATTATGGCACATTTTGCAAAAATAGGATTAAATAGTAAAGTTATAGAAGTTCACGTAGTTGCTAATGAAGTTTTAAAAGATAGCAATGGTGTAGAACACGAAATTAATGGAATTAAATTTTTAACAGAAATAACTCACTGGCCACTTTGGAAACAAACTTCTTACAATGCAAATATAAGAAAAAATTATGCTGGACCAGGATATACGTATGATGAGGACAGAGATGCTTTTATACCCCCAAAACCTTATAATTCTTGGATATTAAATGAAGAAACTTGTCGATGGGATCCACCTGTTGTTAGACCTGAATTGACAAATGAAGAAATTGAAGATAGAAAATATTATGATTGGAATGAAGAAACAAAACAATGGGATTTATTATAATTAATTAATAATAGTGGTGGTGGTGTGAAAATAACAGATAATTTTTTAGACAAAGAAACATTTAAATCTATTCAAAATTTAATTTTAAATGATACTTTTGATTGGTACTACGCTAAAGCTGTTACATCAGAAAAGTTAATAAGAAATGAATTTCAATTTATTCACATATTTTATCAATTTGGAAAACCAAGAAAAAGTTATTGTGTAATTGAACCGATTATTCAAAAAATAAATCTTTTTTCTTTAGTAAGAGCAAAAGCAAATTTATTAACAATAACTCCAAAAATAAAACAATTTGATTTTCATACAGATTTTGACGACAAAGAAAATTTAACCACCGCTATATTATATTTAAATACTTGTAATGGTTATACTATTTTTAAAGATGGCACTAAAGTTGAATCTTTTGCTAATCGTTTTGTAGAATTTGATTCTAAATTAGAGCATACAGGCACCACTTGCACTGATGAAAATGTCAGAGTGGTTATTAATTTTAACTATTTTAAATTATAAATTATGACTAGATACAACATCATTAACAATTTTATAGACCCTGTATTGTTTTCTAGTATTAGAGACACATTAACAGGAGATACATTTTTTTGGTTTTACAATGATTTTGTAAATTATAGACCTTGTGAGGGATATAAATTTTCAAATGAAATTATAAAAGATTCTAATTTAACATCTCGTATTTTTATTAATTATTTACAAATGATTAGACCGGCGTTAGAAAAAATATCACACAAAAAATTACACTCAGTAAAATTTAATTTATTCACTAAAACATTAAAACCACAAAAATATTTAATTAATCACCATAAACCAAATACTAAAGTAGCAATTTTATTTGCTAATAATACTAATGGTGGTATCGAGATTGATAATACTTTTATTAAAAGCACAGAAAATCAATTAGTGTCTTTTGACTCTAACGTAGAATACAAAGTAGTAACTCCGACGAATCCTAAAATATTTACTTACGCAATTATTAATTATGAATAGTATTAATAATTTTTTAGATGCAGCGTTTTTTAATGATTTAAAAACTTTTATTATGGAATCAGAATTTTCGTGGTTTCAAAGAAAAACTATGGTCGTAGGGACAACTGACAATTTAGGTTATTTTACTCATTCTTTTTATAATAATAATCAAATAAATTGTGACGCATATTTTAAATATATTATTCCTATTTTAAAAAAATTAAATTCAAAAGCTGTAGTAGAGGTTAGAGCAAATTTAGCTCCATCTTGTTTTTTAAAAAAAGATGCTTGTGCTTTTCACATTGATAACTCGTATAAATGTAAAACTGCTATCCTTTATCTTAATACTTGTGATGGTGGCACAGAGTTTAAAATTAACGATGAAATTAAATTTATAAAATCAGAAGAAAATAAAATAGTAATTTTTAATTCTGACATAGAACATAGAGCAACAAAATCAACAAATGTTGATTTTAGATATATATTAAATTTTAATTATTTTGATTAATGGAAAAAAACTTAAAAGATTATATACTTCATTTAGACAATTGGGTTCCTAAAAATATTTGTGATAAATCTATAAAAGAATTATCTAAAGACCCAACCTGGAAAAAACATACATATTCAGATAATAAACAATATGATGACGTCTCAAGAAATGGTAATAAAGAACTTGATATTTGTTATGGAAGAAATTTAACTTACTTTAGAGAATTACATCATTTAACATGGAAAGCATTAGAAAAATACATTGTGATTAATAAAATAGGTGGTGAAACTTTTACTGGTTGGAAAGGTTTTAATCAAATAAGATTTAATAGATATGATAAAAATCAAATTATGTCTAAACATTGTGATCATATTCAAACTATGTTTGAAGGGGAAAGAAGAGGAATACCAATATTAAGTATTGTTGGAGTTTTAAATAATGACTATCAAGGAGGCGAGTTTATTATGTTTGATGATTACGAAATAAAATTTAAACCTGGAGACTTAATTTTATTCCCATCTGTATTTTTATATCCGCATTTAGTTAAACCAGTTAAAAAAGGAACAAGATACTCTTTTGTATCTTGGTGTTATTAATGAAAGAACCTGTAATACATTCTATTTTTCCAGTGCCTATTTATAAAACAAAAATGGATAGAGGATTTACAAAACAAGAGTTAAATTTTGTAAAAGAACACAAAAAACATTGTAAAAATAATATTGGTAATTTAAGTACAAAAGATACTTATATATTAAATAACAAAGAATTTAAAAATATAAAAAAGTTTTTAGATAAACATTGTAAAAATTATTTAAATACTATTATTTGTCCAAAAAACAATATAGAACTATATATAACTCAATCGTGGTTAAACTATACCGATGCTAATCAATATCACCATCAACACCAACATCCTAATTCAGTAATATCTGGTGTATTATATTTTGATTCAGATATAAAAAATGACAAAATACTTTTTTCACATCCTATAGTCTATAAACAAATATCCCCAGAAATAGATAATACTAAATATAATTCATGGAATTCTAGCACTTGGTTTTTTCCTGTCGAAACAGGTAATTTATTTATGTTTCCATCATCAACCACTCATCAAGTAGAAACTAAACAAGGTAATAACACAAGAATAAGTCTAGCTTTTAATACTTTTTATAAAGGCTCTGTGGGATCTAACTCTGAATTAACAGAGTTGATACTATAAAAATATAGTATATAATTCTTAGATGGAGGCAGGGCACCACCACATACCCCCTGTCTCCTTTTAAGGATTATTTATGAGTTTAGGATTTGACGCAATATCAGCATTACCATTTGCTACATCAGGACCAGATACAGATGTAGCTGTAGCTGTAACAGGTAATCAATTAACTATTACTATTGGTAGTGTAGGGGTCATAGCAGATGCTGTTACAGAGGAGGCAACTTCTAATCCATTAACTTTAGGTCTCGGTACTTTAAGTATCACAGGTCAAGCAAATATAAGCGTTACAGCTAACCCACTAACATTAGGTATTGGCACCGTTACAGTCACAGCAGATGCTACGGCTTCTCCTACAGCAAATCCATTGACGTTAGCCACTGGAAATGTTACAATTACAGGTACGGCACTTGTAAGTCCTAGTGGGGTACCACTAACGGTAAATACAAAAGAGCCTGGTATAATTACATGGAACGAAATAGTTCCAGGAGCAAACATGGTTTGGACACCTATAGATCCGAGTTAAAATTATGGCATCAACATTTTCATCAGATTTAAAATTAGAAATAGTAGCAACCGGAGAAAAAGCTGGTCTTTGGGGCACTATCACAAATACTAACTTACAGATTTTAGAACAAAGCGCTAGTGGTTATCAAGATATTGATATGGCTGGTGCAAGTGTAACTTTACTTTTATCAGATGGTGCAACATCAAATGGTAAAAACTTTTATTTAAAACTATCTGGAACTTTAGCTGGTGACAGAACTTTAACAATGCCATCAGGATCTGAAAGAGTTTGGATCATAAGTGATGAAACAGTTAGAGGAACATCTAATAGAACATTAAGTGTATTAACAGCTAGTGGCACATCTCAACCTGTGCCTCCAGGAGCAACTTTACTTTGTATTTCTGATGGTACAAACACAACAACAAGAATTATAGAAAAAGGTTATGCAACTATAACAGATTCTAACTCACCTTACGCAGCTGTAGCAGGGGCACAAATTTTTGCTAATACAACAGCTAATCCTATAGAAATTGATTTACCTTCATCTCCAGCAGTGGGTGATGAAATTACCATCATTGATACTAGAGGTACATTTGCATCCAATAACTTAACCATTGATAGAAATGGTCAGCCCATAAATTCAGGAACATCTAATCTAGTTTTAAATACAAATGGACAAGCTATAACTTTAGTTTATGTAGATGCTACTAGAGGTTGGGCTTTCAAAACAAACACAGCATAGGAGCTAACATATGGCTCTAACCAAAATTAAATTCGCACCTGGAATTGATAAACAAGATACATCTGTTGGCGCTGAAGGTCGTTGGGTTGATTCTGATAAT
>Ga0209348_1001849_pt1 | contig 10155 bp, 8 predicted proteins | sample ETNvirenome_2_30_FD_184065 | JGI IMG/M metagenome (GOLD analysis project Ga0209348, IMG submission 184065) | Marine viral communities from the Pacific Ocean - ETNP_2_30 (SPAdes) (version 2) | ecosystem: Environmental > Aquatic > Marine > Oceanic | place: Pacific Ocean | collected 2013-06-22 | reverse complement strand
GCCGCGAATCTTTGACCAGCTTGTACAACAACCCCCAATAAGTTTAGTAATGTAGGTGAAGGTTCTTTGTATGGTAATGGAAAGAACGCATCTCTTAAATTACCACCAGGTGCATCGACATCCTTAAATTCACCTGGTTGTATTGGGGCTGCTTCGTCTCTGACCCTAACTCCTCTTTGTTTAAATCCTGCAGGTAAGTTCGATAAGGTACCAGCGTCTAATAATTGACGGAGAGCCGCCGTTGCCGTACGACTCAATCCGCCAATCATGTGAATGAGTCCAAAGCCATAAAATCCAAGTCCTGGCAGAAATTTGAAGTGGACAAAATATTGGATCTTATTTTTCTTTAGATCATCGGGCGCATAGTTCCTTCTAATAGAAAGAACTTCTCTACTACCTTCTTCGACTGTTACGATGTAAGGTAATTTTATTCCGGTAGGTCCTTCAGAATTTGTATCTTCAAAACCTTCCAAATCCAGATTAACATGACACTCTAACAAAGTATAAACTGGTTCATTTTTACCAGATTTTTTAGTGCCATCTAATTCACGTTCTTTTTTTTCTAATTCATTTCTTTCAACATTACTTGGTGGGCCAAGTTCTACGTCTCTGTAAAAACCAGATACTTGTTGTTTTCGTAATTCGTTTTCAGACATTTTTATTGTATGAATAATCGCTTCCGCATCATCTAATGAGGTAGCTGTATACGGAACGATTAATTCATCTGCTGGCACAAACTTAGATACGACTCTACCCATTGGCACATCGTAGTATACTTTTTTAAAAGTTGATCCAGCTAATGGTAAATGAAATAACATTGAATCAAACTCTGATTCATATTCTTTCATCTGATCCATAATTAAATAATTCATGTAATCTTTTACACGCTCAGACTGTTGTTCTGTTCCAGGATTTTTAACACCTATAATTTGTGTTCTAACTGGTCCATCTGCAGGTAATAATTCTTTATAAGCTTGTGCTTGAAACTGTGTAACTGCTTCTGCTAAAACTGGGTGTGTTGCACCACTTGCACCTTGAAAAGGTTCTGTTCTGTTTTCGTATTTAAATCCTAACAAATCTAATCCAGTTGTGTAAGCTTGCTCCCAATCTTTTCTGGAAGATTTGTAGTCCATATAATTTTGAACCATTTCGTTTCCAATTGGTTCTAAATTTTCTTCTGGTAAAATATCTGCTAAATTATCAAAATGATTTTCTGTTCCAGGTATGTTGATTGCACCCGGTTCAAAGTCGATCGTTGCACCACCATCTTCTTCTGGTACTACTTCAACTGGTCCTTTTTGTTCTGCTTCTTCTTCCTGAACACTAACTTCTTCTGCCATCTCCTCATCTGAAGGGATGTCAAGTTTTGTACGAGTGTTAGGGAGTCCTTTGTCTATTTCTGCCATTTGTTACTCCTATATCTTCTTACCACGATTTAATAGACCTTGCAACCCTTGTGAGTTTGGTCCTGATTCTGGTGGTGGGCCTGATCTATCGCCTGCTTGTTTTAATAAACCACCACCTGCTTTGTTTTTTCGTTTTTGATAATCAAAGAAAGGCCCTGTCTTAGTTTTAAAATTAGATTTTGTAATAGCATCATAAAAATCTAACTGACTTGGTTCTTCAAAAACTTGTTGGTTATATGGAAAGTTTTTTCTCTCTCTAGCAATTTTTGCATTTAACGTATCTACAATCCTATCTTTCTTATCAAAGAAATCTTCATCAAGTGTTTTCTTAATTAATTTATCTAATGATGAAGTTGTGTCTTTTGGTGTTTTTTTTACGCTTTTATCTATTAAGGACAACACACCTTTTCTAACTGACCCTACTTTAAAACCAGCACGTCCACCCTTTGCTAAATTAGCTACACCACCAGCTTCTGCTATAGATTGCATTTGTTGTCTTCTTATATCTTCTTCAGCACCTTTGTTAAAAATATCACGTATCTCATCGTAAGCTACATCTTCATTGTATCTCATGTCACCAATACCAGGTTGTTTTTGTTGCATACCAAAACCTAAAGTAAATGGACTGTAGACTCCTTGAGCAGCTAGTAATTCATCTATTTGTTTGTTAGGTAAATTTACCATATCTAATTGTGGGTACAACGCTTTCATTTCTTCTTCTCGTTTTTTTAGTCTTTGTGCATCAGCTGTTGCACTTTGAGGTAAGAACATTCTTTCGCCACGTTTAGCCATTGCAAACTCTTCACCTTTAGCCATCTCTTTTGCAATCTCTGCTTCTTTATCTATTTGTAATTTTGGTCCTAACAAATATTTATTTGTCAAAGAATCAGCAAACGCTTGTTTAATAGGAACACCTTCATTTAAAGTTTTATTTAATGCAATACCCCCTTCTAATGCAACCTCTGTTGCAATCGCTAATGGACCTAATGCACCTTTTATAAATCTACCCGCTGTAGCAACTTTGTTACCAAACTTTGAAAGTGTAGTTTTTGCTGCTTGGTCTCCTTGTGCTGCTTTTTCAGATAATTCATTTAAAGATTTTTCATACGCTTGTGGCATATTACAGTTAACACCATTTGCAAGTCTACATTCTATACCTTGTTTTTTCATAAAAGCTTGTAATCCTTTTACACTTCTTAATCCAACTACTCGGAGAGTTTCTTTTTGAAAGGGTTTACTTTGTTTAAAAAAATCTTGGCCTAAATCTTTAATAACTTGTTCTCCAGCTTTCCTGTACGGAGACAATGAAACTTTTTCTTTATTTAAATTTTTTAATATATTTGATTGTTCATTAATAAAAGCTTGTTCATACGCATCCCCTTTTAATTTGATACTTGGAAACTGTATAGCAAGATTATCTACAATTAATTTTCTTAATTGTTTATTTTTAACTCTTGAATATGCTCCATATAAAGATAAATTTAATTTACCGGATTCAATTCGAAGATTGTTAAAAGGTTGTTTTGTTATACCTCCTTTTGCATCATCATGTCCAATAGTTAATTTATCACCTGTGTCTTGTAGAAGTTTTCTTAGTGTTATTTGTTCTGAAGGATTGTTTGGGTTTGGAACTAACTTTTGTCCCTTTTTTACTAAATCATAAACCTCATCAAACAAACCAGATTTAAAACCTTCTGTTTTTAAAGTGTCTTGATTAAAAAATTGACCTTTATATGTAAATCCATATTTTTTACTATCTAACATTCTAGCAGATGTTTTTGCATCTCTAGGTAACTCATTAAAATTTAATTCTTTACCTACAGGATTACCTTTTTTATCTAATTTAAAAAATTTAATTTGTGAGGGAGTGCCTTTTTTATTATTTAAATAAGCATGTCTTGCAGCAAATGAATAAATTTGTTTGTCAGGATTTGCATAGGACCCTTTAAATTCTGTTAAATTTTTAATATCTAATCCTCCTCTCGAGTATTGAGAATATTCTAAAGCTTCATTAAAACTTTTATTTACAAAATTTGAAGATTGATACTTATCTAAATAATCAAAATCAGATTTCATATCTAAATATGGTTCATAACCATTTAATACTTTTTGAATATACAAAGGAGTTGATACTTTTTGTGAAGATCCTGTTTTAGGTGACACAATGTCGGATATCATTTGTTTTAGAAGACCTCCTTTTTGTCCACTCGATGCACGAAGTTTTTTTGGTTTGTAAATAGTTAAATTTTCATTAACAATTTTATCAAAAGCTTTTTTAACTTTATCTTCTTTAGATTCTAAAGTATCAAATAATTTAAATATTTCTGGATACTCCTTTCTTGTTAATCTTGAAAGATTTAATTCTTTATAAATATCTTGTTTATTGTATAAAAATTTGTCTGATAAATTGTGTTCATCAATTAATTTTTTAACAGAATTGTATCTTGCTTTTGAAAACTCTTCACCTGGATTCCAAGGTATCTTTTCTCTTTGAAATTTACGTACGATTCTACTATCTAATGTCTTTCGTCCACTATCACCAAATTTTTTTACTAAAAAAACATTCCATTTAAGAGGATCTTTTTTGGTTAATTGTTTTCTCCACTCAGCTACTAATTTATCATCATCAATTAATATTTTTCTTGGTGCAGCGTACCCAGGTCTCGATCCATCAGCACTTGGTTGCACTAACATACCACCACCGGCCATTGGATTACGTTTCATGAAATCATCGATAGCTTCTCTGTCTAATGCTCTTTGTGGTCTGTCTATTTTATCTGCAGTTGTAACTTCTTCATCGTCGAAGAGATCCATCAACTCTATGATTTTTTGTTGTAAGTCTTCCATTACTCACCTAACATTCTAGCGATACCGCCTGATGCATAGTCATCGTAGTCAAGCATCTCACCTTGTCTTGCGATCAACGCATCTGATTGAGCTTCGGGATCTGTCGTTATTCTTTTAGCCTTATCTTTTCTTTTTATATTTTGTACAAGTTCTTTCATTGTTGGTTTTTGACCTGTTGCATATTCTTTTAGTATAGATACATCAGAATCAAGATCACTGATACTTGTACCGCCAACCTCATCAATCTCTATATCAAAGTCATCAGGACCCGATTGTCTGCCGACAGGACCTGACTCTGCTACATCAAACTCTGCTTTTGGTCTTGGATCACCTTCATCAGGTAATGGTTTTTTGTATTGCATTTGCACTGTGTCTTCAAAAACATTATCAGGACTATCATACTCAACTCTTACAGCACCATCGTCTATGTCTTCTGTAACTCGGACCACGGAACCATCATCAAGTGTTTTTTGATGAATAGATTGTCTCTCAGCTGTTGCAAATCTTTTTGTGACATCATCACCTTCAAGAATTACTTTGTTAACTAACTGATCAAACCATTCTGGTTTACCAGGCACAGCATCTGTTTTAATTATTGGAACTTTGGTTACTTTTTTACCAATCTTTAATGGTTTAAAAATTTTACCGATGATTGGTATGGACATTGCACCACCTAAAATTTTTAAGAACGTTCGTCTTGTCATTCCTGATCCTTCTTTTAAACCAAGACGCATGATACCACCATCTGCTTTGTCATCTCGCATTTTATTTTTTAATGCTATAATTCTATCTGATAATGCTTTTGCTTTTTCTCTAAAGTCAGGACTGTCTGGATTTAGATTACCTAATTTAGTTTCTGTTCTTATAATTTCTTTTTTAATCTCTGACATGTTTGTTGTGTCATAGTCCTCAATACCGTAAACGTCTTCTCTGTTTTTTCTTTTTAAAATTTTTTCAATAGCAGATTTATTTTGTGCTTCTAGGTTTGCTTTTATTTCTGCCTCAGTCATATCTCGTAATGACTCTTCTGCTGATTGCACTGGCGCTGCAATATCATCATCACCACCTCTGCTTCCTGGTGGTGGTTCATCACTTTCTATTTTTTTATCTGCGATTCTTTGTTTTATTCTCTGTGTGTTTGTACCAAGTAATCTATCAGAAAGTTCTGGACTTAATTCTTTACCTGTTTGAGTGCCACCAATAATTGGTTTGTTAGGGTCTAATTGTTGACCTTCTATGTTAAATACTTTTGCTGATGTTGTGTTTCTGATTCCTGTATTTTGTATATCTCTTACTCGAGCGTTTTCAATCTGTTGCAATATCATTTTTAATTCATCTTCACTTTTGATAATTCTTGGATCAATGCCATTACGTATCAATAGGTCAGCCATGATATTTTCAGCTAGTGTAACTTTTTGTGGATCTCGTAGTGTGATCATGATGCCGTCATCAGAACGACCGGCCATCTGTTTAGCTATAAAGTTTCTGATAATCTTATTTATCATTAATAATAATTCCTTTTAGTTTTCTCGACTTTTTCGTCGATATAATCTTCAGGGTGTTGTATTAACCCACCTTGTCTGAATCGCATGATGGCTTGTGTGGTTGAGTCCACTAAATCATCATGGTCGCCGTAGGGAAATGCTGCGCATTCTTCCATGACATCGTCTGCGAATTTCTGCTCCGGACACCATATCATACCAGATTCAAACAAAGGTGCAACCGAATTTACACGTGCATGCTTGTCGTTTCCTTTGCTAGGTGTAAAGTTTACAACCGGTATATCCATGTTCCGTAGTTCGTAAGTCAAGGGCAAACCACTTGCTTTTGCCTCAATAATTACAGATTCAGGTTGCCAGTATTTATATTGTTCTAATGCAAGTCTACGTAATTCAGGAAACTCATAACGTCCTTTTACTGCATCAAGTAACATTAGATTAGCAGGTTCGTCCTCTGATGGATAGAAAACTCCCCATGTGGTGATAGCTGAATAGTCTGCTGTTTCTTTTTTTAAAAATGCTGTATCATAAGATTGTATAACATGATGTAATGTTGGTATCCAATCGTTTGGCCATATCCTCCACCACTCACGTTTTAATATTGCACCCTCTTCAGCTGTTGGATTTTGCATCCACTGTGCATTCCATTTACCCGTGGGCAGTGTTGCTTGGACTTTCTCAAGCTCATCTAACTTCCAATACTCAGGCCACACTGGTTTAGCCTCATTTGTTCCGTGGTCCATGATTGCCGGAAACTCAACCACGTGCCATTGATCAGCTTTCGCTTCTTTTTGATTTTTAATTAACATACCTGTTAAATCTTTCTGACTCCAACGAGTCATAACTAAAACTATCTTGGCTCCTGGTTGTAAACGCTGACGTGGACCTGAAGTATACCACTCGTACGCTGACTCCATGGCTGTAGGTGAGAGTGCATCTTGTTCTGAGTGTGGGTCGTCAATGATTAGTAAGTCCGCACCACGTCCAGTGATCGCACCACCAACACCGGCTGCGAAGTATTCACCACCTTGTGCTGTCTCCCAACGTCCTGCTGCTTTACTATCTTCTTGTAATGTAGTTTTAAAAATTTTTCCGTAGTCTTCACTATCAATTAAATTTTTTGCCTTACGACCAAATCTTATTGCAAGTTCACCCGTGTGTGTAGCTTGAATGATCTTGAGCCTTGGTTCACGGCCCACCATCCACGCTGGCAAAAGATAAGATGCAAATTCTGATTTTGTATGCCTAGGAGGCATATTAATAATCAATCTATTTATTTCACCTGTAGCAAGTTTATTAAATTTTTCAGCAATGTGCCTGTGATGGGACCCCTCTATAAATTCTGGCCACACACATTTTACAAAACTTAGAAAATCATTTTTAGCTTTGTTCTGTATCTTTTTTTCTGCATGCATGACCTGCAATCTTAGAAATTGTTTACGAACGTCTGCAGGTAGTTTACTTATATCTACTGTATCTAAATTCATTTAAAATTTTTTAAAAAATTTTTTGCATCATGTTTACGATGTTGAAAATGTTTTTACCAGGTAAAACTATCTAAATCAAGCAATACAACCTAGAGTAGTGGGACCCCTTTGTGCGTAAAAGGGGGGTGGGGGTCTTATCTATATTTAATGTTTGGATTTAGTTCGGGACCCCTGGCGCGTTAGCGCCAGGGGGAAAGGTTAATTTGCCCAAGAACCTAGGGCATGTTTTTTGATGTAGATCGCAGGACCTACAACAAAATCTTTACGTCCTGTAACGTAATTGTCATTGTCAAATGTCATACGCCACAGCATAGTTGCTTCTGGGTTTAAAGGTAAACCTCTTAGCTTACCTTCTTCGTTTACTATTAATAAATCTCCATTAGGCCAAGTGATACACTCAACATAACCACCAACGAAAGCCTGCGCTTCTTTAAGTGTCGGAGTATTCTTTTCATCATCAATGATTTTAAATTCACTGACTTCTGTATTTATTTTTGTTTGTTCTGTCATATTATACCTTTCTGTTAATAGGATAATCCTATTACATTTGCCTACTTTCGTCAACCTCTATTTTTGTTTCAACTCGTCTGCCCCAATATGGATTATCAGTTGTTTCTTTAGTTACATTAATCGGTGTTTCTTGACACTCGGTCCTCGGTGCAATGGCTATAACTTGTTGGATATATTTATTGGCAAAATTGTCATAACAATTTTGACTACAAAAATAATTATACCATTTGCCCTCGTTCCAATTAGTAGTTTTAATCTTACGAGTTCTTAAAACCTTTGAGCCTTTAACACCTCGCACTCTATCAACAGTATGTTTTTTATGGCACTCTGGACCATGACACCAATTAAAATCTGCCATCTCTATACTCCTCTATTATGTGTAGAATTATTATTGCCAACAATGTTACAAAACCACCCAAACTAAGGATAGCAGGAATATACCACCACTCCATTAGAATACCCCCATTATTGTAAATAAAATGTAAGCATATAAAATTATAGTTATATTAGCTATAGCAATACCCCAACCCATTAATGCCTCACTTTCCATGATGTAGTCGCAGTTCTATATCCGTGTGCGTCTAAATCATAATAAACATAATAAGGTGTTCCATTTTTAGCAACACCATATCTGCTTTTCTCGTCATGTTTGCCTTGTCTTGTTATGTGCTTCTTATGTTTAGAAGCCCAATAAGTTATGTAGAATGTTTTTGTCATTTTATACCTTTCTGTTATGGGATAATCCTATAAAAGATTATCCCATAAGTCAATAGTTAATTTAAACTATTTTGTTGTTCTTGCAGTAGTTGTTTTGCAATTGCAATCTTCTCATCACGAGTTTGTTCAACCTCATCAGTTAAAAGATCAGCTAGATTACTCGGACTATAAATTGATAAAGCCATACTAGAATGTGCATCTAATATACTTTCATTTAAAACTACTCCAAGTTTATCAGCTAGTTCTTTTGCTTGATCAAAGTATCTGTAAGATTTTAAACCAAGTTTTAGTTTCTGCATTTTCTTATCTACATGACTAAATAGACATTGATGATTTCTTACAACTTCTTCTTGTGCAGTTTTAAAAAGTTTAAAAAACTCAAACTCCGATTGATCTGCAACAAACTTACGAGAATGACAATATGATGTTCCAATTACCCAAAGTTTGAAATCATTTTCCCACTCATCTTTAGGAAACATTTGAGACTTGCTTACATCATTACGACTACCAAAACCCAAAAATTTATTTACTGCACTTTCTGAATTGTAATAAGTTGGGTTTCTTTTGTCGTAGTTGTCACCAAGTCTTACATCATAATCTGCGTCAATGCCTTTTGCTCTCATCTCATCACGATACCATGAAGTTAGAAAGTCTTTATCCATGTCGCCAAACTTGATATTAACATCATCATAGACTTCTTTTTTATCGCCATGATAATCTTCCTCAATTTTTGGTGTATCAGTTTGAACATAGAAACAATTATCATGGTAGAGATCGCCACCACTATTACCATACTTTGAGATCATTGATCTAATTGTATCAACATCTTCTTGTGGTTGATGTTTTCTAATTAAAACTTCCATACGAATTTTTGCCTCTTTTCGTAAAGAAGTGTAAGTGTCTTTTGCTTGTTGCCATGCTTTCTTAAATTTTGAATTATCTTCAAAATGATTTTGAAATACATCAGCAATCACTTTACGCTTGTCAGCGTTAAGTGTTATTCTTTTTTGTTTTTCCATATTTATATATCCTTTCATAAAAATTGTTTTACACTATTGACTTTTATTGTCAAGGGATTATATAGGATATAGTTTCTATCTGTGGTGTAAAGTAGATTGAAAGAGATCCAAACACACGCACAGGTAGAACTACCGCAGTTTAGAATGATTCTAATTAACAATTAGGTGCGACAATATTGCACTTGATTGTTAAGGGATTATCCTATATACTAGTATTTGTCTTTGAGGCAGCAATACCGATCCAGGAACGCTCGGATGCACCCCCACGACGGTGGGCTCTCACCAGACTCTGATGTAGGGACGCTCGCCCTCAAGGACTTGTGGTCCAATTGGTCTTGGACGCTATGCGCGGCATGCGCTAGGGTAAAGCCGGGTGAGACCTACCGGCAGCCACAAGCCGCAAGCTTCAAGCTTGACAACCTGTCCAGGATATGATAGGATGAATTTAGAAAGGATAAATTATGAAAATAGAAAAAAATAATTTTGTAGTAACTTTTAAAACTGAGAAGGAAGTATCCGATTATATCGGGATGCATATACCTGAAGAGCAGCGTCTGCTCTGGCTGGGCTTCTTCATTGCGAATAATTATATCGCGCAATGGTTAGAGGACCGGGAGGAGAAGAAGAAGTGAGTAGAAGACCTGGGCCAGCAATGGCCCGCGTTTACCTG
>Ga0209348_1001846_pt1 | contig 10157 bp, 7 predicted proteins | sample ETNvirenome_2_30_FD_184065 | JGI IMG/M metagenome (GOLD analysis project Ga0209348, IMG submission 184065) | Marine viral communities from the Pacific Ocean - ETNP_2_30 (SPAdes) (version 2) | ecosystem: Environmental > Aquatic > Marine > Oceanic | place: Pacific Ocean | collected 2013-06-22 | reverse complement strand
TTGAACGCTTGGGCCTGAAACTGCACAGCAGCTTCCGCCAAAAGGGGATGGGTGACGCCAGAAGCACCCCGAAAGGGCTCTGTCCTCTCCGAGTAGTTGAACCCAAGTAATTCCAAACCGTTGGCGTAAGCATCCTCCCACTCCTGACGACTTGCCTTGTTGGCGTCAAAGTCGCTCATCAACTCACTGGCTACCGCACCCATGACGCGGTCATCCATGTCTTCTGCCAGATTGTCATTGAAACCAGACTCCATGCGAGCAGCCATAGGGTCAAAATCGACCATCGCCCCGCCGTCATCATCCATTTCAATGTCTATATCAGACGCTACACCCGACATATCCAATGTGCCGGGTGCTTCAATCTCTATTTCCGCCATGAGTTCGCCTTCACTCACCTGCGGATTCTGGTTCTCAACGAGTGAGATGGGTGCTCTTGCCATGACAAACTCTCATTTATTTTGGTTACTGTATCATATACGGAATAAAATCACCAACGCCGCCACCTTGGACGGGCCGATTGTCCACACCTATCTCTCTGCTGAAACCCTCTGCCACAGTAGAGGCTTCTGCTTCAGTGTCAAAAATCAAATACTCACCACTATCTAACGCCTTTTGCCGCGCCGCCTCAATGCCAAGTTCCGTGAGCCGGGGTCCGTCGGGCGTGTTCATCGGAAACAGCGTCGGGTAAACTATAAAACGGTCACCCATACGATCATGCGCAAGACGTATCGTCTCTTTGCTCTCAGTCATTGGCGTTTTCGGGTTCAGAGCGCGTTTCAAGAACAACGGCATACGGCCTGTTTTGTTGATGGCATCGGCTACAAGATCCAACGCGCGATCAGGCGACACGACTTCGCCGCCTTCTTCGTACAATTCGGCACCGGGTCGCGGACCGAGGCGCAGGTTCTTTACGGCGTTGTCATAAAGCTCTTGTGAACTGGTGGACAAAAAGTTGCCGCCGGGTTGACGATTTCGCAAAGCATCCCTGAAAGCCTCATAGGTCGGGTCTGCGTCTATCCGCGCAGCAAGTCGTGACGTGCGAGAGTCCGCAGCGGGAAGCATACTTCCATCAAACCCGCGTTTACCCCCAGTGCCAGCTACTTTCGCGCCACCTAGCTCACGAACAATCTCGAAAAACTCATCCCTAGCTTGCCGTGAGTTGCGGTAAACTTGATTAAATTCTTTAGCTTCCGGCAATTTGTTGAGAGACCCCGCAAAAGCTCTCTCTCGACTCAAATTACTGTCGTATATTTGCATGAGGGCGAATTTAAGGTCTTCCGGAAACTCGTATCCCTCTAATGCAGCCCGAAAATCTGGACGAGATCCATGAAGTGACATTTCAAGAACAGAATCAAGATTTCTGTAAAGCGCCTGATAGCTGTTTAAGAAATCCTCGTAATATGCCCCCTTCACCTCACGACCTTCTCTCGTCGTTGTAAATTCCCCGCGATCAGGTAAATCTGTTTCTATGTTGGGTTTGCGGTAAAACTTGTATGGCATAGTGCGCCGGAAAACGCCGTTTTCATCAATCTCTCCGAATATAGCCACGGCTTGGTCAAACAGTTCTTTATATTGAGACCGATATAAATCTGTTAATTCTTTTGCGGTGTTTAAACGACCGTATTGAAGGCCCTTTCCTGAGTACCCGTCATTCATTGCGCTAATACGTGCAAGACCATCTATTAGCCCGCCGCTATCAGGAATTAATTCATATAACTTTGCTGGTCGTAACTTTGCTAAATCACCTGATGCCGACAAGTCCGGCGCATACATAAAATACTGGGAATATTTTGCGCTTTCACCGGTCAAGGCGTTTCTCAGAAGCTCTGTTTGTAGTTTAGCCCCGGCCTCAACGAGTGGCTTTTTAGCGAGATAATCCGCAGCCTCAATTTCTTTTGCCTGTTTAAACTTAACGGCGGCTTCATAAAGACGCTGACCGTTTGAAACCGGACTCTTCAGGGGTTCTGGGTACATGCTGACGAGTAACTCAGCGTCGCCCGGATGATAAGGCAGTTTAGGGCCGGTCTGCACCTTGTTACTTGCTTGTTTTGACTGCTCTACAAGAGCTTTTGCAAAATAGTAAGCGTTCCCTTCAATTTCCCTCAAATTAAAGGCACCTATTGCCGCCGGGTTCTGCACCGCGCTGGCAAGCTGCTTCATACTAAGGTCTACAATGTTTCTGTGTTCCGCCGTGCCCAAGCGATTTTGGTCATGTAAGTTTGGACCGGTGGTTGTGGGTGTCCGATCAGTCACAAAAGATTCAATGTTGAACACGGCTTTTTCAGCTTCTCTTTTCGCAACCTGCTCAAAATCCAACTGTCGAACAACATCCTCGCCCTCTCTAGCGGTCAAGGGGCGAATATTCAGCGCATGAGAAGCGTCTTCTGCAATGTGCACTTCGCTCTCGTTGTATTTTGTGTTGGGTTTTTTCAAAAGTGGTTTATCCGGATCATATGCTGCTAACAAATACTGTGCCGGACTAAGGTTTTGTACGTCATTCTGAGTCATCTCTCGCTGGCGATATATTGGCTGACCATCTGCATCAAGCTCCCCTGACTTGACGTAAAGTTTTTCCGCCGGAGCGGCAGCGACAAGACCTTCAAGTCTGTTTCTGGCTGGCGTCCCTATAAAGTCACTTGTGGCAAAACCCGTTAGCGACAGGACAGGATTTGTACTTAATGAAAATCCGGGGCGGTTGATTTCAGCACTGGTTGCACGATTGTCCGTAATGATGCTCCGCACACGATTACTCAAACCAAATTCTTTGACAATGTCCCCTTTAGACATCGTCGTCCCAGCATGTTTACGCAACAATGCAGGGTCCATCGAATAACGCTCCGAAGGGGCAACCACAGTTTGATCGCCAACATTAAGAGACATGATTCCAGAGCCCGGAGCCTTGAAAAAAGCCTCTTCTAAATTTGGAGTAATTATTTGTTGTTGATCGTAAAGTTTAATTCCGTGAGCAAGCCCCGTGATGCCGCCCTTGCCGCCGCCAAGTGAGCGCACAGTGACGGGCTTACTGCCGCCCATCATGCCTAGAACAACTGGGCCAGATTCTGATACCGCAGCTTTTGATTCAAAATCAGGGTCAAACTCTAGGTTTCGCGCCTCAAAAGATCCGTCTTCAATGGCGTCGTCCAGAATACGTAGGTTTTGAATTGCCGCCGTATAGTTGCGGCGACCAAGAGCGACTGCAACATTTCTAGCCGCGAGTTGAAGCTCGTTAAACACCGGGAGCGTGGAATGCAAAGAAGCGTATTCAGAAAGCCCTTTGTGAATGTTTTGCTCAAACTCCTCTAAAGTGCTGGCTTTGGAGGGGGTGCCCCTCTCCTTAGAAGTTTTCAAATCATACAGGTGATTTGCCCGCATGTTTTCGGCGACCTCACGTTCAAAGCCGTAGGGGCTCTCCAAAACACGCAAAAGGCTTTTTACTTTAGGCTTTGCAAGTTCTGAAAAATTGCCGCCTTTTTCTGTCATACGGTGCAAAAGATCACCGCCGTGTTCGATTGCAAAGCTGTTTACCCCGCCACCCATGTAGCCTTGAAGGGCCGTCATTTGACCTTCAGGAAAACCACGTTGTAGTGAAGAAGTATCTTGAAAAGCCTGTGCTTGATCAGGGTTAGACCTGATCAGCCTAGCCTCTTTCAGCATGGTTTTTACGTTGGAGCCAAATTTACTGTCTTTTCCGCCGAACATTCCAACAGAAACGCCGTCTGCATCGGTCATCGCTTTTATGCTTCGTGCGGTGCCGTAAGCTATCGGGGCTCCACTAGCAACTAACAAATCTAAAGGACTAAATCGGTCATAGGTCTGTGTTTCGGGATCAAAGAGCACTTCCTCGCCCCCGCTCGCGACACGCATACCTTTGCGTATTTCGTCCGCAAAACCTTCTGCCGCACCAGCAACACCCGATTTTGTTGCTTCTACCGGGTCATCCATAAGAGCTTTGAAAGCGTCGATACCCGCTGTAACTATCTGCGGGGCGGCAAAACCTTCAAACTCATACTGCCCCGGCTTGACCAGAGAGTACCCGCCCATGTCGTCTATGGTTACGGATTTTCTAGGTTCCACTACGGTGAACTCTGTTGGAGACAACATTGACAAAAATCTGTAGATACCCCCATCTATGCCGCCGCGAGCATCAGGTTCCGGCAAACCTACAATAGTGTCTTTTTCAGCCATAGTATGAGCGAACCTGAGTGTAATTGTCCTCGTCTATGTCCCAATCATCCGTTGGGAGGTTGACAAAGTTGCCCTGACGATAGCGCATCAGGGCTTGGGTCATGCTGTCAACAAGGTCATCATACTCACCATTGGGAAATGCCGCAACTTCCTCAATGAGTTCGTCTGCAAACTGTTCGTCCGGCGCGTAAACCATTCCGGCCTCGAACAGAGGGGATACAGAGTGGACACGCGATACCTTATCGTTGCCCCTAGATGGTGTGAAATTCACTACGGGTATGCCCATGTTCCGTAGTTCGTGAGTCAAGGGGGTCCCTGACGCTTTGGCTTCCACGATTACAGTGTCGGGGTCCCAAAACTGGTAGCTGTCAAAAGCCTGCTGCTTTAGTTCTGGAAAATCCCACCGGCCTTTCTTGCTGTCCAACAGTATAACCGCCGGGGGTCCCCCAATCTCCTGCGGGCGAAACACTCCCCACGTGGTGATGGCAGAATAGTCTGCACTTTCACGCTTGGAGAACGCCGTATCGTAGCTCTGAATGACGTATTCAAGGCTGGGAACGTCATCTTTCTCCCATCTTTTCCACCATTCACGCGGGATGATTGCGTTTTCTTCGCCTGTCGGGCGCTGCTGGTACTGTGCATTCCATTTTGACGGCGGGATCGACGCTTTCACGCGCTCCAGATCGTCTTTTGACCAAAATTCAGGCCAACAGGGCTCTTCATCGTCCATGATCGCGGGCAGTTCTACGACTTCCCACTGGTCTGCGCGCTCTTCTTTGCCCATCTGGCGTATGAGTTGGCCTGTCAAATCCTTCTGTGACCACCTCGTCATAACCAAAATGATGGCCCCGCCGGGCTGGAGACGCTGACGCGGTCCACCAGTGTACCAATCCCAATCATTATCAAAGCCAGAGGCCGACATAGCCGTCTGCTCCGAGTGCGGATCGTCAATGATGATCAAATCTCCGCCTCGACCTGCAAGATTTGACCCAACACCCACGGCGTAATACATGCCGCCGCGTGCAGTGTCCCATCTTCCAGAGGCTTTTGAGTCCGCAGATAGCTTTGCGTTGGGAAAAATCTCCTGATAGTCCTCACGTTCAAGAAGATTCTTCACTTTACGGCCAAAGGAAACCGCGAGCTCTGTGGTGTGCGTGGCCTGAATGATCTTCATGGCAGGATTTTGCCCGATAAACCACGCCGGTAGCAGATATGAGGCGAACTCGGACTTAGTGTGCCGGGGAGCCATGTTGATTATCAGACGTTTCAGATCACCGTCGGCTACACGCTGAAATTTTTCTGCGATAATCCTGTGATGTTCGCCCGCAATGAACTCAGGCCACACCGCTTTCACAAAACTCAAGAAGTCCTTCTGGCAATGTTCGATCTTATCTAGTTGCGCCAGACGTAATTGTAATTTTGCAACCCGTTCTTGGAGCTCTTCGCTCATATAGGATACCCATTTTTTATATAAAACTAGCTGAACTATAAGCGGGTAACATGGGGGACCCGCCGGGGACCCATTATATACCTAACATCCCATATTGATATCGTTTTTTGCAGTATTGTTTGTGAAAAACTTGGACTTTGACGTCGTCTGGCACAGGACGTGTGCCATTTTGGTCGAAGTCCGGGCCATAAGCCGCTGATTTTGCTTAAAATTAAGTTTACCGGGGCCCCTTGCCGTCGCGCTGCGGACCGCGAACCGCGAACCGTAGTTTTTAAAACGCGGACCGCGAACACCGGACCATCGATCGGGCGCGCCGGTCGCCGGTACGTTTGAAATGATGCGCGGGCGGCGGCTCGGGCAAGTTATCTATTTTTAGATGGCCGTTCCCATATCTTGAGGCGGAACAGCTGCAGCGACGCACTACATGTTGAGCGCATAAAAAAACCCGGCCGAATTGCCCCGGCCGGGTTTGTGGTGTTTAGGCTGCGACTAACGACGCGGTATTCACCGCGCTCCAATCCGCTTTTGACATATTGAGGACGCGACCACCGAGACGCTGCCAGTCGTCAATATCGTCGGGCGAAACGTCCGGGCGATTTGCAACGGCTGTGACCGCGTTCATCATGGTTGCACGGCTAACCGGTTGCCCGGCGTAACCGTCTTGGCCGCGTGTTTCGATCAGCCCTTCTAAAATCATGGAACGGCGTTTCTGCGGAACGGCAAGAATTGAACCGAGTTTATCAACCGATTTTTCAAACGCGGTGCCTTCGATCACGTCGCCGGCTGCGGCGCGCATTTGCTCTAAAACTTTTTCAAAGCTTTCACGCGTCGCAAAATCGCGGACCAAATCGCGGACCTTCAAATTCATGGCGTCAGTGTCCGCTTTTTTAGCTTCCGGAGACATGATCGACCAAACGTCCTTATCGCCCCGGCTGCTACCCAAATGCGGCGTGCGCACTCTGTTTTCGGTTTGCATTCCATTCTTACACGCCAGTGTGAAACTGATTTGCGCGATTTGGACAGAACCGTGTCCGGTTTCAGAATTAGCAACCAACAAACCGAGCGCCATTAAATCGCCGACATTTGAGCCCGTGCCGGTAATGAGCCGGGACCGAAAACGGGCCATCATCTTTTTATCTGTCAGATGGCCGTTTTCAAAAATCCATTCATTCGGACTATCATGCAGAACTGGCAAAGCCGTCTGCAATATGTCGATATTGTCGTAAAGCTTGAAGCTATCCGACAAAAACGCTCGGGCCGTTCCGATATGGTCGTTTTCCATGAAGGTCCGCAGGGTTTTTTGTTTTGGTTCTTTTTGCCAGATGGCATTCACCAAAGCGTCAAATTCCTGCGGATAGCTAGAAGCAAACCGGCGGGCGGTCCTGATATCAATTTCAGCCGATTTAGCTAAACCGGTGAAGCAAACATCGTTAACGCTTAGCGTCCGCGTAGGCTCGCCCTTTTGACCTTCAAGAAAGATTTGTGCCGGGAAATCACCCGGACCGCTGCGGAACTCCATTAGTCCGGTATTAGCGTGATAATCGACCGCCTTGGCGTTCTGATCAACAATGCTAGAAACCATCCGGGAAAGGGTGCCGTTTTCGTTGTCGATTTTGTTTATCAACATCTTTCATTCTCCATTTTGGAAAGGGTTGGATTTTGCAAAATATGTGGCCGCTATGTGGTCCCCTGCGGCGGGCCCGGACTGGCACGGGCGCGGGTGGTGCGAACATCAACCTGAAAGGGGCAAGGGATAAGCGGGGCGCTAGCTCCAAAAATCCCGACCTGACAAATCTCGCCCAGTCATTTGCCACATTACGCGATAAATCCGACAAAGCAAAACTATTTTTTAAAAAAGAAACCCGCCGCGCCGGGAAGGCGGGCGGGCTGGTGTAGATCGGGGCGGGCTCTATTCCGCGCCGATGTCCCCGGCGACGTGATGCCGGACAATGGCGGTGGCCGGTAGCGTCTTTACAAAATGCGCGACCGCTTCCGGATCAGGGCGCGGCTGCGGCTTGCCCGGCATGGCCCGCCAATGAATTGCGACGTTACCGCTTGCGGCATAACATCCGCCGCGCTGCTCAGGATCGGCGGCTTTCTTTTTACCGGTGCCATGCGCGGTAAAACCGATGACAAAATCACGGTTTAAACGTGCGCAAAGCGGGCCATCTTTCCCGCCGCAATTTTTGCACCCGACGTGCTCCAAATATTCAGCCGGGCAACGAACAATCCGGACGCCGCCCGCGTGTCTGTATTTTCCGACGCCAGCCAAACCGGTTTGAAATTCTAAAGTTGTTCCGGCGTGCCAATAACCGGGATCAACTACGGTTACCGACGGAACCCCGTTTAATTGCCAATGCGCGGCTTTTTCAGGCGTCGAGGCGCTGTAATTGATTACGGTTTTTTCGGGCTCTAAATAGTGCGCCCATGCCATCGGGTTGAAATGGCTATACGTGAAACTGTAACCGCGGCGCGGCTTTGCTTTTAAAAGCGCCTTTAAATATTCGACGTCTATTTGAACCGGACCGCACCCGGTGCCGCTTGGGTTGAGCTCACAGTCGGCGGGGCACGTGCCGAACATGTTTTCTGAGCCCGACCGATAGGTCACAGCAATTCCGCTTGTTTTGTCCGCTCGGGACATTTCAACAGTTTTCAGCATTTCTTTCGTCCTCCAATTTTTGCAGTTTTTTACAAAATCGAATCCATTGGCGGTTGTAACCCGCGCCATATTCTCCGCGATCATTTTCTTCTTGCGCTCTTTTTGCGGATTTTCCGAGCCGTTTCAGTTCTTGTTCTCGACGCCATCGCTTCGGGTTCATCTCTACAGTTGTCAGCATTTTTTAAAACTCCGCTTTTGTTGGATGTATCCCATATTAAACCGCAAATAAAAAAGGGCAAGCGAAAAGCCTGCCCTGATTTTATTTTCTATATCGCGGCGTCCGCTTTATTTCGTACCGCTTGCGGATTTTGTCCGGGTTGGATTGTCCCCAAAACAACAGATAGTAGAGGCGCGATAAAATCCACATTATTCCGCGACGACCTCATAAGTACCATTATCTGCCAATCCGTCGCGCCAGTCTGTTTCATCATACCAGCTAGACAATCCGACTCGGTCCTTGTTGAGCCAATCCAAAATCAAAGGCACTGTCATTTTAAAAGTTTCGCCGCTTTCTATATCACGGATTTTATACCACGGCCCGGCTTCCTCTTTTACGAGCTCGACCTTTTCGTCACAATCGTCCGGTATTTGGCCGACGAACAAATCATCTTCTTCCCGCAGTTGATAGTAAATGTCGCGGCAAAGGTCCTCTTCGTTATAGTTCTGATCGAACAGTTCCTCGCCGATTTCGATATCCCGCGTGAATGTTTCAGTTCGCGTAAAACGGATTTTCACGGATTTTGTTTTCGGCGGCTCCGGCGGCGGCTGATCATCTGGACCAGATATGCTGACAACGTTGTAGTCCGCGCCGTCGAGCGTTTCAAAAACTCCCAAAGAAAGCGCCTTTTCTTTGGCCTCATCCTCTGAGCTCGCTTCTACAGAAACCCAATTTGTCGCCACGATGGACACGCTATATTCTCTATTCATACACACCTCCACTGGTTGATGCGTATAAGATAGTTCTCACACAGCAATTGTCAAACCAAAAAGAGACGGCCAATCAAAAGGGGTTTTAAAAGACGATAGGGGCTTGACCATAAGGCCACGCTCGCGGAGCTCAACAGCCTGTGCCGCCGTGTAAACGTGTATTTCGTCCGAGCTCGTGCGGACCAAGACAAAAGCCGGGGCATGTTTGTGTTGAGTAAGCCAAGATATTTGGTGAGGTGACAGGACTACAGCGTTGCCTGACGTCGTTTTTAGTTCCCAAAAAGAAAAGCGCCCGGTTTCAGAACATACGACAAGGTCTGGAACACCCTGCGAGGCCCAACTTTCTAAACGAGTAAAGTGAACGTCAGGACGATGCTTCTTCTGATTTCGCTTCAGGGCTTGGTAAAACGTCGATTCGAGATTCTTTGGCTTCTTTTTCGACGGGTGTGATATCGATAACGGAAGCTCCATATTGTTCCTTTATCTCCTGCAAAGCTTTCATCACGTCTTCTCGGCTCATGCTGTCAATTGAACCGTGCCGGACTTCAGATTTGCTAATGTATATGTCGCCGTGAGCTTGCCCTCGCCGGTACTCTGCCTGCACCGCCGCAGAATATGCGCCGTCTTGCAGGGCCCGGTCACGGATGCGTTGAAGGTCTCGAACGTGACGTTGATAGGTGATGCCATACTGCTCGTTAAGTTCTTCACGATACAGCTTGATCGCCTTGACCACGTTTGGATGTAGATGAGGGTTTGTAAGTTCCGAGGCTTTTATCTGCGCGCTTTTTTCAGCATACCCGGCGTTGATAGCCGCTTGTTTCTTGGTGATCATTCCGTCATGCGCGACAAATTCTTTTACAAATTTGCGCTGCCTGTCGGTCAAAGGTGAGTCGGCGGTCAAACGTGGGCGTCCGCGAGGCTTTACTTTGACGATTT
>Ga0209348_1001844_pt1 | contig 10164 bp, 13 predicted proteins | sample ETNvirenome_2_30_FD_184065 | JGI IMG/M metagenome (GOLD analysis project Ga0209348, IMG submission 184065) | Marine viral communities from the Pacific Ocean - ETNP_2_30 (SPAdes) (version 2) | ecosystem: Environmental > Aquatic > Marine > Oceanic | place: Pacific Ocean | collected 2013-06-22 | reverse complement strand
TTTTAGAGATTTAATAACATCATATGCAGCATTTAAAATGGATAGTGTTGGTAATTATGTTAATGAATTTGAATGTATGGATGAACCTCCATCAGGAGCATTTGCATTAACAATAACTAAATCATTACAAGATCAATATTTAAAACTATTTGATGATAGTGCTATTATGAAAGGTAAAAGTAACTATACAAGTACTTTAGATCCTAATATTGATGTTGAAATGGAGACTTCAGTTATGCCTAAAAAAGTTTTAGATGAACATAGATTAGCTAATAAGTGTCCATATCATAATGCACGTAATACAGGTTTATTAGAAAAATTTGGTGTATTAAATTATAAAATGTTTTTATCTTTACCTAATCATGTAAAACGTAAAAATTTTATTATATGTGATGAAGCTTCAGAACTTGAAGATGAAATTGTAAAGCAATACTCAGTTTTTGTCGATCCAGATAGATTAAAATTATTAGGTGTAAAGGTTCCAAACTTATATTCAGTTAAGCAAGAAGCATTACATAAATGGGTATGCTCTTGTATGGTATTGATAAGTGAATATGTTAATACTTTAACTAATAGAAGTACTAATAAGCAAATTAAACTTAGCCCAAGTGATAATATTAAACTATCATATCTAAAAAACTTACATCGTAGTTTAAATTTAATTGATGAAACGTGGGAAGAATGTGAATATGTTGTACAGCGCGAAGGTAAAACAGTTAAGGTTACTCCTTTAAAAGTTGATGTATTATCAAAATATATTTTCAAGCATGCGGATAATGTATTATTAATGTCTGCAACTATTATTGATCATGAACATTTTGCAAAAAGTTTAGGTATTAAACAATATGAATATGTTGAATCAGATAGCACGTTCGATGCAAGTAAAGCACCGATATATATCAAAACTAAACAAAAGATTAATCATTATAATTTAAAAAAAATATTACCTAATATAGTTAAACAAATAAAAGATATTTGCGCTGAGCATGAGTTTGAAAAAGGTATTATACATACTCATACAGGATTTATTGCATCATACTTACAATCTAATTTAGATAGTAAAAGATTCTTATATCGAGATCAACAAACACGTAATGAAGAAATATTAGAACAACATTCTAAGAGTAAAAATCCTACTGTACTGGTAAGTCCATCATTAGGATTAGGAATTGATTTACGTGATGATCTCGCAAGATTTCAAATTATTATTAAAGCACCATATTTACCTCTTGGTGATAATAGAATTAAAAAATTATTTGAGCAAGATAAAAAGTGGTATACAAATAAAATGCTTAGTAATGTTGTTCAGCAATGTGGTAGAGGTATTAGAAGTAAACAAGATTATTGTACTACTTATATTTTAGATTCGGGTATATCTGATGCAATTATCAGAAGTAAAAAATACTTACCTAACTACTTTCTTGATAGATTTGTATAAATAATATTATGAAAGATTTAGATTCAAAATTAATTTTCGAAGCTTATAATCAAGAAGTTATTGATGAAGGCTTAAAAGATGTAGCTAAAAAAGCAGCTCAATACGGAGCAATAGGTGCAGCCACAGCAGCAAGTGCTTTAGGTAGCCCTCCAGCTAAATCAGCTCCAGCAGCCGAACCAGCTCCTATGACCCAAGCACAATCAGATTATATGAAAAAAGGTCATGAATTAGAACAAAGTATAAAAGCTGCTTTATCTAATAAAATGCTTAGAATGAAGTTAAAGCAAAAAGATCCAGCAGCATACGATGCATTAATAAAAATTAAAGGTAATATGAGTATAGGCAATGAACCGACACAAAATATGTCCCAAGAACAGCTTCAAGCAACACAAAGACTTACCCAATATGTAGACGGGGCTAGTACAGGTTTGGATGTAATGAAAAAATTGTAATGCAAACATTTCAAGAATATGTTATTGAAGAAGGTAAGCTTGGTAAAGCTTTAGCAACAGGTGCATTAGCTGCAAGTATGATGGCTGGTACTGCTCAAGGAGCTATTTTTAATAATAACCCAGGTAATATAAGAACTTCACCAACTCAATGGAATGGTGAAATAACTAAACCTGGAGAGGCATTTGAAAGATTTGAATCTATGCCATATGGTGTTAGAGCGTCGGCAAAAATTTTAAGAACTTATGGTAAAAAATATGGTATAAAAACAATTAAACAAATAATTGATAGATATGCACCGCCAGAAGATAATAACCCTAATAACGAAAACTATGCAAGACACGTATCTAATGGTTCAGGATTCGGGGTTGATGAAGAAATAGATTTAAATGATCCAGCAGTTTTAATGAAATTAATGAGACCTATTTTTGAATTTGAAAATGGTAGAAAAGAAGCTGCTAAAATATCAGACGCTGATATTGCTAAAGGCGTTAAGATGGCATTTTAATTTTTAAGGTTTTAACTTTACCTTTTCTTTGGCCTTTAAATCCTCTAACTATTTTAGAATCACTAGGTTTACCTAATTGATCGTTTTGATTGGTAAATTTACCCGGCAATACTTTACTTCTTTTATTATTACCTACAGGTGCTTTAAAGTCTTCTAAAAGCTTATCAAATAAAACATTGAATTTCATATATAATTATTTATAATATATATATGCGTAAATCTTTAAAGCTTAAGTGTGTAGTAACTCATAAAGATAGTTTATTTTCTGGAGACTATTTAAAAAAGAAAATAGAAGAATATGGTGATATTGAAACATTAGAAAAATTATATGTAAGTAGAGATGTTAAAACTTTACTTCGTAGAGGATATGGTATAACTGAAATAACTAATATATTAAATGTAAGTTCTGATATCAATTTACCGGATAAATCTATTATAGAAGAAATTGAAAATAAGTTTAAAGTATCCGGATTAAAAATCCCAACAATAAATGACAATCTTTCCGGCTTTACGTATAATAAGTCTGATAAAGACGTTGAATCCTTTATAAATAGATATATAATATAGATATGAATTTAGGTGCAAGAATAGATAAAAATAAGTTAATAATTTTTGATCTTACCAATGGTTCAATAAGACGTACTATATCATTACCATCAGGGGCTGATTATAGTGGTCCTATTGTAAGCGGTGATTACGTAACAGTTAGTATTCATTTAAAGAATGGTAATAACAGAGCTAGAACATATAATTTAAAGTCAGGGTCGCTTAAAAGTGATATTTTAATGTAATGATAGATATTGCTTTAATAGACGAGCCGATAAATATAAAACAATATAAAGTAGAGAATATAGAGAAGCCTACTTTATTTTTAGGTTTTATTGTTAAAAATGAATACGATAATAAAAGATTATTAATTGATGAAAAATATAATCCAAAAAAGTTTAGCCTACCGTATAAAAACGGCAAACATATAAATCTCTTACCTCTCTATGGTATTCTTGTTAAGGTTAATAAGATAGCAGATCAATTAGGGACGTTATTATCCCGGCAGGAGAGATATGAGAACACATTAAATCTAATGGCTTATCAAAATATTTTAACTGAATATAATTTATCTTGTAATGACAGTTATGCTTATTTTTATAAAAATATTTATCCAATAGATAATAGATATTTTGATATGTTAACTAATGAAGAAATTGGTAAAGATAAACGTATATTTCAACATATGCTAAACTTAGATGAAAATAAATTCGATTTTCAAAAATTTGGTAGCTTAAAATTGCTACTCCTAACATAATTATTATAGTATGAACGTATTAAAAAGAAATGGTGAACTTGTCCCTTATGATGTTGATAAAATACATCAATCCGTAAACTGGGCTATTGGTGATATAAAAGGTGTTACGGCTTCTGATATTGAGATTAATGCAAATCTTCAAAAGAGAGATGGTATGACCTCTACCGAAATCCATAATGTATTAATTGATTCTGCAGCTAATTTAATATCATTAGATAAACCTAACTACCAATATGTTGCAAGTAGATTACTATCGGGCCAGTTAAGAAAAGATGTCTGGGGAGGTAAAAATCCTCCTAAGCTTTTAGACTTTATTAATAGAAACGTACACGAGCATGATGTATATGATGAAGATATCTTAATGCTATATACAGACGATGAAGTTAATAAGCTAGATGAATATATTGACCATGATAGAGACAATAACTTTACATATGCTGGTATGCGTCAATTATGTGATAAATATCTAATTCAAGATAGAGACTCAGGTAAAATATTTGAGACTCCTCAGTTCGCATATATGATCATTGCTATGGTATGCTTTGGTAAATATACTAACTCAGTTAGAATGAACTATGTAAAAAGAGCATATGATTATTTTTCTAAGTTTAAAGTTAATATACCAACTCCTCTAATGGCAGGTGTCAGAAGTAAAATTAAGCAATACGCATCTTGCTGTTTAATTGATGTAGATGATACATTACCTTCAATATTTTCTTCATCAACTGCTGCAGGCTACGCAACCGGGTCAAGATACGGTATAGGGTTGAATATGGGCCGTATAAGACCTCTTAACTCCCCTATTAGAAATGGTGAAGTTATACATACTGGAGTTATACCTTTTTTAAAATTAATGGAATCTACTGTTAAATCGTGTCATCAAAATGGCATCAGAGGAGGTTCTGCTACTGTAAACTTCCCTTTCTGGCATTATGAGGTAGAAGATGTTATGGTTCTTAAAAATAATTCTGGTACCGATGATAATAGAGTGCGTAAGTTAGATTATTGTATTCAGTTTAGTGAATTATTTTATAAACGATTTTTAAAAAATGAAGATATAACTCTTTTTTCTCCTTATGAAGCTAAAGATCTATATGATGCATTCGGTCATGAAAATTTTGATGAACTATATGAACAATACGAAAGAAAGACAAGTTTAAAGTTTAAGAAAACTGTAAAAGCAAGACAACTAATGTCATTGTTTGTTAAGGAAAGAGTTGAGACAGGTCGCATATATTTTATGAATATAGACCATTGCAATCAAAGATCATCTTGGGACACAGACGTAAAAATGACTAATCTTTGTGTTGAAGTATTACACCCAACTAAACCAATGCAACATGTTGATGATAAAGATGCAGAAATTGGTATTTGTATTTTATCTGCTATTAATGTATTAGAAATACAATCAGATGCAGAAATGGAAAAAGTATGTGATGTTATAGTAAGATTATTAGATCAACTTATTGACTATCAAGATTACTTTTTACCTGCTGCTAAAAACTTTACAAGAAATAGAAGATCTTTAGGTATTGGAATTACTAATTTTGCAGCTTATCTTGCTAAAAACGGAGCAAAATATGATGATGCTGATGCTCCAAATATTGCAAGTAACTTAATGGAAAAGATTCAATACTATTTGCTCTTATCTTCTAATACTTTAGCAAAAGAAAAAGGTAAATGTCCTAAATTTCATGAGACAAAATATAGTAAAGGCTGGTTACCTATTGATAATTATAAAAAGGAAATTGATGAATTCGTAACTGTTAAACCTTATATGGATTGGGAATATTTAAGACAGCAAATTAAAGAGCATGGATTGAGACATAGTACTGTATCAGCTATTATGCCTTGTGAAAGTTCATCGGTTATACAAAGTTCTACTAACGGTATAGAACCTATCAGAAACTATATTACATATAAAAAATCAAAAGCTAGAACATTGCCAGTTATAGTACCTAACTACCACCATTATAAAAATAAGTATACACTTGCTTATGAAATGGAAGATAATGTTGGGTTAATTAAAGTAGTAGCAGCTTTACAAAAATGGGTTGATATGAGTATTAGTGCTAATTTATACTATAATTATGCTCATTATGATAAAGGTGCATTACCTGATGCAAAAGTAATAAAAGAGTTACTCCTATCTTATAAATTGGGTTGGAGAACTGGATATTATCTTAATACTGATGACGGTGATAAACAAAGTAGTGCAGATGATATTACCGAAGAAGAAGGATGCGAATCCGGGGCTTGTGCCTTATAAATAAAGTTAAATATGGCAGATAAAGAAGAAAAACAACCTGAAAATGTACCAGGTAAATTTTATGTTGATGAACAATGTATAGATTGTGATCTATGTAGAGATCATGCACCTGATTTTTTTACACGAAGTGATGATGGCGGTTATTCATATGTTTATAAACAACCATCTACTGAGGTAGAAGTAGAAATATGCGAAGAAGCTTTATCAGAATGCCCTGTTGAAGCTATAGGAAATGATGGATAATTTTTTAACATATAGTATAATAAATAAAGTAATATGGAGACAGTATTGAATATTAAAAATGTAGACACGACTAAACAACCTATGTTTCTTGGAGAGGATTTAGCTCTTCAAAGATATGATAGATTTAAATATCAAAAGTTTTTTGACTTATGGAGAAAACAAGAAGAATTTCATTGGTTACCTGAAGAAGTTTCATTAACAAAGGATCGCAATGATTATGAAAATTTAACTGAAATAGAAAAATTTATTTTTAATAGTAATCTAAGATGGCAGACAATGACTGATAGTATGTTATCTAGAAGTATTCACAATATTAAAAATTATGTATCTAACCCTGAATTAGAAATATGCATGACATCATGGGCAAGATTTGAAACTATACATAGTTATTCTTATACATATCTTTTGCAGAATATTACAAAAGACGCAACTGCGTTTTTCGATAGTATTTTAGAAGATAAAAATATAGTAAAGAGAGCAACTGAAATAAGTAGTGCTTATAATAAGCTATTAGGAGATGATAAAGATAACATTAAACAAAAGATTTTTAATGCAGTTATTTCAACTCAAATAACTGAAGGTTTAGCTTTCTATGTTTCATTTGCATGTTCATATTTCTTTGGATATAAAGGTAAGATGGAAGGTAATGCTAAAATTATTGGATTAATTGCACGTGATGAAAACTTACATGCTGCTATTACTCAAAATATTATTAAGAACTGGCGTCAAAATGAAGATGAAGGCTTTCAACAAATATTAAAAGACAATACTCAAAAAGTTTACGATATGTACGGACTTGCAGTAGAAAATGAGAAGAAGTGGGCTGAATATTTATTTTCAAGAGGATCATTATTAGGATTAAATGCAGATATGTTAAATGGGTATATTGAATGGTTAGCAAATAATAGATTAAAATCTTTAGGGTTTGATAAAATATTTGATGCGCCTACTAACCCTATCGGCGGTTGGTTGAATAGTTTTTCTGATAGTTCAAAAGTTCAAGTTGCTCCTCAAGAAACGGAAATATCATCTTATAAGATTGGAGCCAGAGATACTGATATAAATGAATCTGAGTTTGATGAGTTTGAATTGTAATGAGAATATCTATATCATCTGATGATATAAAAAATAAAATAGAAAATTTTATATCTCTAATAGATGGTAACTATTACCACAAATATAAATTATACGATTTATATAAAAATTATAACTATAAATTTATAGAAAAAATTAGTGGTGAACATTCAATAATTATTGTAGATAAGTTCAGAAATAGATTATACGCTTATACTGATATATTCGGCACTAAACCATTATATTTCGGATTTAAAGATAAAAAATTTAAAGTTACATCTTTTCGATATCATCTTAAAGGCTATAACGGAATTAAACGTATACCGAACTCTTCAATTTTAAAATTAGACACGTATGATAATTCTTTTACCATAGAAAAACATTCTAAATTTGATACCACTGAAAAGTATAATACTTTTGAAAGATGTATAGATGCTTTAAAAAACGCAATAGATATAAGATGTGAAAATAATATTGGTTCTGCTTTTTCAGCTGGTCATGATACCGGGGCAATATTACAAAGGATAAATGAAAATAACACAAAATGTAATTTTTATTACTTCAATACAAATAAAGAAGATTTAGATATAATAAAAGCAAGACAACAAAAATGTAATCTTACTGAGCTCAATTATATTGTTAATAGCAATGTTCATATTAAATGTCAATTAGCTAAAATTAAAGACAAACCTATAGATGTAGATTACAATAAAGATTTAGATTTAACTAGTTTATTAATTTCTATTTTTGAAAAAGCTAAAGATGACAATATTAAAAATTTTATTACCGGGTTAGGTGGCGACGAAGTACTTAAAAATAACACTACTTATCCAGATATAGATAAAGATTTAAAAACTCATATCAGTGAAAGAGATGATTTTTTAATAGGAGAATATCCGGGTAATAATTCAGAGCAAGGTCAGGAAGGTAGGTTTTGGATAGATATAGAAGAATCTATTAGTAATTTATTTGGTATAAATTTACGTTACCCATTTCTGGATAAACATTTTATTCAAGAATTTTTAAACTTAACTTACAAGGCTAAAAATTATTGTTACAAATCAGTTACACAAATATATTTAAAAAGAACAAATATGCCATATATGTTACGTAAGTCAGGGTTTAGTAGTATTAAAAGTTGATAAAATAATAACACATACTATAATAAATACTAAGATGAATAAAAAATATATCATATTCGGGGCTGTGATTATCGCAGCTGTTCTATTGTCTTTCTGCGGTAAAGCAGAAGCACAAGAAGTTAAACAGGAGAAAACCTGGAGTGTTAACTCTGAAGTAGGTTATTACGAATCAAGAATCTCAGGAGGATTGGTTGGAGCTGAAGATGCACCTTACGTAAAATTATCTACAAAGATTGGCGACTTTTATGGTCTATCCTTGGTAGGTGGAGTGGAGTATGTTGATGATCAAGATGCATCTGAAATACATGGTTCAGTTGGCACCGCATTATCAACACCTATTGGTACTATTGATACAAGATTAGTTGCGCATAAGAAAGATAATGCAGACGCTACTTTTGAATTAGTAGGTGCTTATGGCGTTAACTTACTTAGTTTTGTTGATACAGAATTAAGCTTAAGTGTAGAAAATGGTGCTCCTGAGATTTCAACAGAAACTCTAGATCCAATTTATACCCCAGCAATTATAGTTTCAAAGACTTTTAATACTGGTACATTCGATCTTGTTGTCGGTGGTGAGTATGGTCAGTCGTTTGGTTTTGATGAAGATTATGAATATATTCATACCTTCGTTAGAATTGAAACTATTGTTAATGGTGCAGCTAAACTATTTATTCAAAGCAATTGGGTTAATAGTGATGTTGTACTAGCAGATGGAATTACATATAGTGATTCAGAATTAGATTTTGCTCAATCAGTTACTGCTGGTTTAGCTTTTAAATTCTAATTCAATTTAGACATTGAAAGCCCTCTACTGAGAAATCGGCAGAGGGCTTTTTTTGTATTACTTGCTCCAAGCAGAGCCACGGTACATACCGTGCTTTACATCTGTAGCAGGTTTTACTTTATTCGGATCGTAAGTGTTTCCTCTGTAAGAAGCGATGCCGGGTTTTTTTGCCACCGCTTGTTCAGAATTTTCCACTTTCGCTCCTCTATACTGCATGTATCGAGTTGCCATAGTTTATTTTCCTTTTACGGTGCGTTCCTTCCCCTACCCCATATTTCTTTCATAGAACTATGTACAGAAAATAGGGTACTTCCGCCCTTTCGGGTGAACGAATTATATATATATTTATTATTTTAATATAGTTCCTCAAGTTTTATTAAATAATTTCGTCATGGAAATAATAATATATACAGTCATATGGGCTGCGCTGGGTGGTTTATTTGCAATGATTTTATTGTCAAATAACCCTTACGTTAAAGCTCACAAAATAGCCAATGCTGCTCTAGAGCGCATTGAAATATTAAAGCATAAGTGGCTTGAATCAGAAAAAGTCGGCCATGATATTGGTATAAAATCTGCTGAGAAATCTTGGAAAGAAAAACATGCCAAAGACTGGCGAAGAAATAGAAGAAAAGCTGCTTAACTAAATTAGAAAATAACAAGCCAGTCTCAATTAATTGGGGCTGGCTTTTTTAGTATTGTGTTATATAATATAGTATATAAATAATTATCTATGACTAGACTAACTACATATAGAGGAGACAACCCATTAAAAATCATTGAGGATAGCTTAAATGGCATGCTCAATTTAACACCGGTCTTCCATAACTTGGAAGAAGTATATAAAACAGGCGATATCGTAAGATTCGCTAACTCAGAAGATGGCCTGAATATACAAATTGATATTCCAGGCTGTAAAAAAGATGACCTTGATATTGATGTTGATTCTGATC
>Ga0209348_1001842_pt1 | contig 10168 bp, 19 predicted proteins | sample ETNvirenome_2_30_FD_184065 | JGI IMG/M metagenome (GOLD analysis project Ga0209348, IMG submission 184065) | Marine viral communities from the Pacific Ocean - ETNP_2_30 (SPAdes) (version 2) | ecosystem: Environmental > Aquatic > Marine > Oceanic | place: Pacific Ocean | collected 2013-06-22 | reverse complement strand
TATTAACTCTGTATCCTTGCGGAATCATACCCATAGATACGATTGCATTGATATCATTGTCAGCTGTTCCAGTTCTACCTTGAGATTTCATTAATCTCTCAGCTGTAAACTGAAGCTCAGAAGGAATAATCATTTTTACTCCTCTTGCTGCAACTCTAAGACCTCTTTCATCAGTAAGAGCCGCGATATCAATCAACGACTGTTCCAATGAAGTTTCGTTCAAATCAGCCTGAGTAGCTAAAGTATTTGAGAAAGTACCTGCTACTGTAGGGTGGTTTGTTGTAAACAATGCTTTTGCATCGCCTGATTTAAATGTAGCCGTTGAAGGCAGACCATTTATTAAAGGCTCTACAGCTTTTACTTGTTTAGCATTGCTCATAGATCTTGCTAAAGCTTTTGTATATCTAGACGCAAGTCTGTCATACAAATTATCCTCAATCGCTTCTTCAGTGATTGCGAATGCTAAAGCAACGGTCTCGTGAGTGTAACGAGCTGTAAAAGTTTCTTGTGCTTCGTCAAAAGATACGCCTGCACCTTCACCTTTTACTTGTGCGTTTGCGAAACCAGATAACATAACTTCTTCTTCAAAAGCTCTGTCACTGTTTTCAGAAGTATAAATCTCAGCATGCTGATTTTCATACCTTTTATATTCCAAGCCGAACAGTGCGTTCAAACCTGGCTCTAGTTCTTTAACTAGTTGTGATCGTGATATTGCCATTTTTGTTCTCCTATTCTAGCTTTACGATTGTAACTCAATCAGATTAATACAAACTACAACTGATCTGAAAGCCGCGTTTTCGTCGTTTTCAGGATCCTCTGCAGATCTTAACAATCTGAAAGAAGCAGCGTCAGCACTTGTGTCTCCGATATCTAGTGTAGCTGAAGACTTACCAGTGATATCATCACCAGCAGAAGTATTCATGTCATACGTTTCTAAATATCCAGATTGAGCCACAGAGTCATCTGTTGCCACTACGTATTGTTGTTGCGGATTGTCGAATACAAAAGCGTCGATGTCTTCTGAGTTCGCTGGTGTTATCGGTTGTTTATAGAAATTCGAAAACGTTGGCTTCAAAGTAGTAGCCGCGTTAAAGAATATTCCATTTAATACACCTAAGATAGGCGCATCGGTCGTTTGACCGTCAACGATATAACCAGACGCAGAAGCAACAGCAGCACCGTTGTATAACGTTGTTGTAGAACCCGCATCGATTTTGTACTTGCCTTGACCAGAAGTCGCTGGAGTTTGTCCAAGCGTTCCTGCAGCAATAAGTCCAAAACCTTGTGTGTTTCTATTTGCCATAGTTGTTTCTCCTTATGTACCTGCCCCGAGGGGCCTCCAGTACGATTTATAAATTCAGTGATTGAAAAAATTATTTTTTCGTACCACCGAAGGTTACACGAGATTGCCTTTCAACATTGATAGGCATTCTACTATCCTGCTCCTTCATTAGATCGTTTGCTACGGCTTCGTCTTGTCCTTTATGACGATTAGTCATGTAATCTTGACGTTGCTTCGCGATTTCTTCAGGTACCTTCGCAAGAAGAAGGCCACCGACCCCAATCACTCCCTTGTATTTCCCGTCTTCGAGAACTGGATAATCAGCTGCATTTTCGACTTCTTCGGCACGAACTAATTCATATCCTTCTCTTAAACGTCCAGATATATTTTTCGTATCTTGAAATCCAATGACTTCAGCTCTTATCCATCTGTACCTGAATCCATCAGGCGCAGGGGGTGCATCTAGAGAAGATGGTGGAACCCACACTTTAGGTCTTTCAGATTTTGACCGTGTTTGGCTCGCACGAGAAGTATTTTTTTCGTCTTTTTTCATGTTACGCTCCTTCCGTGTTTTTTAACTGTTTTGCGTATTCTTCGAGTGGCACACCTAATTTTTTCGCTATTGCGACCTGTGATGATGTGAGTCTCACAGTTTTGCGACCAGGCTTTACGCTTCTATTAGCCGAAGCCACTGTCTGAACAGGGGCGGTCGTTTGCTTTGTTTCAGTATTACCAAATTTATGCGGAAAGTCAACTCTGATTCTCTTGTCAACTTCAGCATAATACTCGTCAGAACTAGGATCATACCCTTCTTTTTCAGTAAGATCCTTATGTATCTCAAATGCAGTATATGTCATTGCTCTATCAGTTCCAAACCATGAGTTCTTTGCAGCCCATGCTTCAGCTCTTGGATCCATATTAATAGGATCGTCTTTTTGAGGAATGTTCACATTATTTGCTTGAGAGAGTTGTACAGGCTTCTCTTCCTGTGGTTTTTGTCTACCCTCTTTTGCAGCATCAAGTTTTGCATTCTCAAATGCGAGAGTTGCAATTCTTTTATTAGCTTCAACTTGAGCTTTTGCATCACCAGCTTCAATCGCAGCAGCTAATTCTTTTTGTGCAGCTTCTAAACCTGACGATATAGTTGTCTCAAATTTTTTAATGTAATCAGAATCCGTTTTCTCAAAACGTTTTTCTAATACTTGTCTTTTTTCTTCTACAGCTTTTGCATATTCAACAGCAGCTTGTTCTCTTCTCTCTGCTTCTCTCATCTTACGAGTTAATTTCGCAATACGAGCTTGTACACCTTTACTGTAATCTTCTAACTCATTATCTTTTTTTTCGTCTAACTTTGTTTCTCGTTCGTTTTCAAATGATTTATCTGTTCCTTGTTCTTGTTCCGTGTTTTCTGTTTCTACAACAGTTTCATCTTTCTTTTCTTCAATATCAATCGTAGCATCAGGTCCTGATGTATCGATGGGTACTGTTTTTTTTTCTTCGTCTGGCATAGTTTACTCCTTCCTATGATTAATACTCATGCAAGATGTCCTCTGGACTATCAATTGTTGCTAACACTTCATCGTCGTTTAGCAGACGCATTTCCCCACCATCTATTTTGATTCGACTACCTGCATATCGTGCAAACATAATCCAATCTTTCTCCTTGCACCATGGACCATCCGGATACCTCTCCTTATCCTTATAACATTGTGGGCCCATAGCCATAACTAATCCCACCTGAGAAGCAACTTGTTGTCTCTCTAGTGTAGTTTCAGCTAATACTATTCCACCTTTAGTTTTTTCTTTCATTTTAAAAGGTAAAACTAAAAGTCTCCAACCTGTAGGTTTTGGTAATTTTGGTTCTTCTTTTGTAGGTTTTACACCAACAAGTTTATTGTTTGGTGTTAATATTGATGACTGTTCCTTTTTCATTTTGCTCCTTATCATTTAGCAGGTTAGAGAGTTCCTGTCTTGTTGCCTCTAAGGCATTTATTTGTCCTATTATATACTGATACTTTTCCATATTGTCAACACCACCTGATGTAACTGTTATGGATAAAGCCTCTGTTCTTGTGTTAATAAATTTAAGTAATTTTTTTATGACGTTTTCTAATTGCATCTTTACCTTTCTTAGCAATAGAAGCAACTTGGCTTTTACCCATAACTTTAGCCCGTTGTTCCATTACTGTTAATATTTGTATTTTGCGTGCAAAGGGTTTACTTACACGTTTTACTTTTGCAACAGTTGCTCTCGCATCTGCTGGGGTCGCAAATTTTATACGGACGGTATCTCTTGGATTCTCGTCCGTATAAAGTCTTCTGCCAGACCCTTTAGGTTTCTTACCTGTTCCCTTTTTTGGATCCGCCATGTTTCATATCCTTTATGTGTTTTTTAATTATATTGGATTGTTTCTTATGGAGCTTCGAAGCTTTACTCAAAGCTTTGGCAACTTTATTTAGTTTTTTTACCACCGATGACTCCTTTTAGTGTTTTGGCCTGACCGGCATGTAATTTAGATGCTTTCTTCAAACCTTTAATCACTTTTTTTATTTTAGCTTTAGCTTTTTTCATTATGCCTTCTTCTTCTTTTTCATCGCAGCTTTTTTCTTTTTAGCCATGACAAACTTTTTTAGTTGTGGTGGTATAGAACCTTTTTTCATTCCAGGTCTTTTCATCATCATACCGCCACCCATCTTTGCTTTTCTCATGATCGTTCTCCTAATTTAACTTTAAATTTATGCACCTTATTACGAGCTTTTCGTTCAAGTGCTTTATCTTTCTTATCTAATGCAACTTTGACCTCACGTCTAGCTTTCATTAAATTTTTTACAAGACCTTTTTTATATGGTCCTTCCTTTAGTGGGGAAATTTTGTATGATCTACCTTTAAATTTTTTAGTCTTTGCTTTTAGCATTTCCATCTTCTTCTAGCCTGACGTAGTCTAGAATTAGGATCTTTCGCTGCTTTAGGAAACTTTTTCATTTGTCCTAGTGATCTTGCGCAGAATGATTTTCTACGTTTAGCAGCTTTTGATCCTGGCTTCACTTTTCCAGTCACGGCTGTTTTTAATTTAGAACCTGGGTTTGCTCTTCGATATGCAGCCACTCCGGCTCTTGTCATGCCTGCACCTTTTTCAGTAGGTCTAAAATTTTTTTTATTTCTTTTTGGCATTACATCTCCGCCTCTTTTCATAGCTGCTCTACCATCAGGAAAATTTCCAAAATATTGTTTTGGTTCACCAAATCTTAATCCGTAATCGTTTCTAGACATACATCGATCTCCTTGCCATAAAACCACCACCCATAGCTTTTGTTCTTTTTGCAAATGTTTTTACATTTGTTGGCTTACCACCAACACCTTGTGCTACCGCTCTTTTTCTAGAAACTGCTGATCGTCTTTGTCCCTCTGTCATACGTCTTGCTTTTGCAAGTGGGACACATTTTGGATACTTACGTTTTGCATCTTTCTTTTGTTTTGATCTTCCACACTTTGAGAAAGAACCATCTTTCTTTTTACTTCCAATATCCACCCACTTCTGAGCAAACCATTTATCTAAACCGTTTTTAGCCATTACGAATTCTTTCCGTAAGCTCTTCCTTTACCTCTTTTGGCTAACTTACAAACTCTCATTCCAGATTTATACATAGCTCTTCCACCTGATTTAAAAGGAGTGAATCCTTTAATAGATGCTCCCATATCGCTAGCTACTTCTTTTAATGCTCTATCTTCAGCTAACGAAGTATCTTGATCTTTTTGTTTAAATCCCATTTTAGGGTCATCAAGATATTTTTTAATTTTTTTTTTTATTCTTTTTTCTATTATGTCGTAGTTTATTGGAACTCCACCACCTGATGGTTGTCCTTTTGCTTGTTTCTCTAACTTAGAAATTTTTTTACCAGTCATTTTTTTTTCGGAAGCCATTATACTCGTCCTCCCTTCATGAAAGCTCTACCTAGTCCTCGTTGTGATATTCCACCACCTTTTAAACCTTGTTTTTTTAATCTAGCAGTTGCTTCCATTAATCCACCACCTGCGCGTTCAGTTCTTTTTTTTAATCTTTCAGATGTTCTTTTTACTTTATTTTCAAGAACACCAAGTTTACTTTTTAATTCACCTATTTTTCCAGTGTCTGCTCCGCCGCCTTTATCAAATTTTGTTCTATTCATCATACCACCACCCATAGCAGGTTTACGACCTTTAAAATCTTTTCTTTTTACACCAGATGGATCTTTGATCTTACCTGCACAGATCTTGCTGGCGTATGCGTTCGCGTATGCTGACGGGTATACCTTAAATTTTCTTTTCGCTGCAGCTTTACCTCTTGGACATAGTTTAGTCATTATTTTTTCCTCGCTGTTTGTTTTGCTCTTGCAAAGTTCGCTGCAGTAGGTGCACCTTTAGCACCTTTCTTTCGCATCTTGCCTCCACGTTTTCTTTTAGCATGTATGTTTGCGTATAAACCTGGTCTAGCCATTATGCCTTCTTTTTTTTCTTACCGTTAATTACGCCTCTACCTTTTAAGATATCAGCGAATGTTACTTTACCATCTCCTGTTAAATCAGGAAACTTAGAACCTTTTTTCATTCCAAATCTACGGCCCATCATTCCACCGCCCATTTTCTTTTCTCTATCTAATTCTTTACCTTTTTTAAATTTTTTCTGTGGTTTACTTTCTTCTACAAGACCTTTGTGTTGTTTTTTAGGATCTCTTCCAGGTTCAATAGGAAAAGTTTTTTCTTTTGTAGTTCCAAATTTAAATTTAAATGCTTTTTTAGTATCAATCATTTTTCTTAATTCTTTTTGACCCTCACGCATCATTTTTTTACCTGTATCTATTTTGCTTTTTGATTTGTTTGTTGCGTCAATTCTTTTTGAATATTCGTCTCTGTAAACTCTTTTTGCACTTCCTGCGATATCTTTTGTTGGTTTTACGGATTTAATAGTCGGAGAAACTTTACCTTTACCTACTGCTTTTCTAATTAGGTATCCTACGAATTGTTTCATTTTTTTCCTCCGTTTCTAAAAATTTGTGTACCCTTTATACCATAAATACTCGCCACGACAAGGATCCAAAGGTTGGTGAACCATGACGGGAGCTGCGAGAACATTTCGAAAAATAATTTTACCTTGTCCATAGCAGTCGGGTCGTCTGATATAACTGCGTAGGCGAGCACCAACACGGGCAAACTGAGAATTATCAAAACTGCCTCGTCCTTCCAGTCTGATTGTCGGGCTTCTAGCAATTTACCCTGATATTGCTCCTCACCACGGGCCATTTTCTCTGCGTGCATCAGTTGTGCATCAGACATTGCCATCTTCGTTCTCTGCTTGTTAGCGTAAATCTTACTTCCAGCAGAAACGGCTAATTTTATCGCCGATAACCACATAATTAGTACGCTTTAGATTTTCTTTTCTTGTCTGGTCTTACAGCACCTTGACCTTGTACTTCTTCTTCAGGTCCACCAGTGCCAATATAGTTAAACGCTTGGTCAGCAGTTGTTTTAGATCTTGGATCCACTTCAATTTGCTGTTCTGGAACGTTAACTATTTTGATTTTATCAAGTTTTTCCATTTATGCTCCTTTTTTTACTCCTTTTATAACACCTTTATTCTTAGATGCATAGAATATCTTTTCACCCCTCTTTTTTCCATACTGTTTCTTCATGGATTTCATAATTTTTTTACCTTTTTTATTTAATGGCATTAATTATCCTCCGTAATTACCGCTGCTTGCTTAACGCCAGTCTTCGCAAGACTAACTCCAGCTCTTAATTTAGCTAAATCTTCGTTTTGATCCATTTTATCCTCTGCAATTTCTTGTGCTTGCATTAATTTTGCTCTTGCAAGGTCTTGTTGTGCCTCATCATTGTCTCTTTTTCTTTCATTTTCCATAGCACGAAGGTCAACTTCTCTAGATTTTAGTTTTAACAACGGATCGTTATCAAATTGTGATGTAATTTTCTTTTCTTCCTTCATAAATTCTTCTGTCATCTCAGCAATTAACACAGATTTTCTAGCCTCGACTTGATTTGTAAGTGCTTGTAACTGTTGTTGTACCATTGGATTCATTGCTGCTTGTTGTTGCATCAACATCATCTCTCTTAATTGTTCTCTAAACTCTAGTTGTACTTGTTCTTGAGCCATTAAACTAATGTGCTCTAAAATATTTTTCTGTATCGCTGCCATAACTGCAGGATTATTTCTAACTATGTTAGTTGACATAAAATTTAAGTGAGCTGTGATGTGTGCTCTGTGATCTTGACCAGGAAAAGCTTGAAAAGGTTTACCAGCTAATGCATTTATATGCTCCATACTTGGATCCATTGGCATGTTAGGTGTTGGCGCTGGTAATACTGCATCAACATTTTTAACACCAATTGCTTCATACATGTTTCTATAAATTTGATACATGTTGTGTAGCTGTGGATTAGATGTTGCTATTTGTAATTGTGTTTGTGCAAGTGTAATTCTCTGTGACATAGAAAATATATTTGGATCTGCGACTGGCACAACATCGATTCTATCATCAAAGTCTGCTTGTTTTATATTTCTCGCACCACCTACAACATCATATGGATAATCTGGTGGTAAATATTGTGAAACAATTTTAGATAGTAATTTAAATTCATTTTTCATAGCTGCATAACATCTTTTATGTATCGCAGACATCACTCTTGACCCTCTTTCAAGAAGAGCAATAGTAGTTCCTACAGCAGCATTTTGTTTTGTATCACCAACTTGCATATCAGCAATAGCTGCAAATCTTTGACCAGCTTGAACAACAATACCTAATAAATTTAATAAAGTTTGTGATGGTTCTTTGTATGGTAACGGAAAGAATGCATCTCTCAAACTACCACCTGGTGCGTCTACATCTTTAAACTCACCTGGTTGTATTGGAGCTGCCTCATCTCTAACTCTGACACCTCTTTGTTTAAAACCTGCTGGTAGGTTTGATAAAGTTCCTGCATCTAATAATTGACGGAGAGCCGCCGTTGCCGTACGACTCAATCCGCCAATCATATGAATGAGTCCAAAGCCATAAAATCCTAGTCCTGGCAGAAATTTAAAATGGACAAAATATTGGATTTTATTTTTCTTTAGATCATTGGGCGCATAGTTCCTTCTAATAGAAAGAACTTTTCTATTGCCTTCTTCTACGGTTACTATGTAGGGCAATTTTATTCCAGTTGGTTCACCTTCAGGTCCAACTTCTTCAAAACCTTCTAAATCTAAATTAACATGACACTCTAACAAAGTATATACAGGCTCATTCTTACCTGTTTTCTTTGTACCATCTAATTGACGTTCTTTTTTATCAAGTTCGTTATTAGTGTCTGTGCCTGGTGGGCCTAATTCTACATCTCGATAGAATCCATTAACTTGTTGTTTTCGTAATTCGTTTTCAGAAATTTTTATTGTATGAATAACTGCCTCCGCATCGTCTAATGAGGTAGCCGTATACGGGACAATTAATTCATCTGCAGGAACAAACTTTGATACTGCTCTGCCCATGGGAACATCATAGTATACTTTTTTAAAAGTAGATCCTGCTAATGGTAAATGAAATAACATAGAATCGAATTCTGATTCATATTCTTTCATCTGATCCATAATAAGATAATTCATAAAATCTTTAACACGAGTTGCTTGTTGTTCTGTTTGTGGATTCTTAACACCTATAATCTGTGTTCTTACAGGTCCATCTGCTGGTAATAATTCTTTATAAGCTTGTGCTTGAAACTGCGTGACTGCTTCTGCTAATACTGGGTGTGTTGCACCTGAAGCTCCTTGAAATGGTTCTGTTCTATTTTCATATTTAAAACCAAGTAGATCTAATCCTGTAATATAAGACTGTTCCCATTCTTTTCTAGACGCTTTGTAGTCCATATAGTTTTGAACCATTTCATTTCCGATTGGCTCTAATACATCATCAGGTAAAAGTTCTGCTAGGTTATCAAAATGATTTTCGGTTCCTGGTACGTTAATTGCACCTGGTTCGTAATCTAATGTTACACCACCGTCTTCTTCTGGAATGACCTCGATCGGTCCTTTTTCTTCTACTGGTTCCTGAACAGCAACATCTTGGATCTCTTCTTGTGAAGGGATCTCTTCTTTGTTTCTAGTGTTCGGGAGTCCTTTGTCTATTTCTGCCATATATACTCCTATCTATTCCTAACACGTTTCATCAGACCTTGCAACCCTTGAGACATTGGTCCTGATTCTGGTGGTGGGCCTGATGATACACCGGCTAATTTAGCGATACCGCCGCCTGCTAGATTAGCGACCCCACCTGCATCTGCAATATTTTGCATTTGTTGTGATTGTATTCTATCATCAATACGTTTATTTAAAATATCACGTATTTCTTGATATGCTACATCTTCGTTATATTTTGTATCACCAATACCAGGTTGTGTTTGCTGCATACCAAATCCTAAAGTAAACGGACTGAATGCTCCTTGTTCTTCTAAAATTTGATCTATCTGTTGATTACTTGGATTTGCAAATTGTAGATCAGGAAATAGGGCTAGTCTTTCTTCCTCTCTCTGTTTTAATCTTTGTGCATCAGCTTCTGCACTTTGTGGAATCATCATTCTTTCACCACGTTTAGCCATTGCAAACTCTTCACCTTTAGCCATCTCTTTTGCAATCTCTGCTTCTTTGTCGATTTGTAGTTTAGGACCAAATACGTATTTGTTTATATAAGAATCAGCGAATGCCTGTTTAAAAGGAATCCCCTCATCTAAAGTTTTGTTTAATGCTATACCACCTTCCACCGCAAACTCAGACGCAATGGCTAAAGGACCTAACGCATTTTTTAAAAATCGTCCTGTGGTAACAGCTTTTTTTGTAAAATTTTTTAACGTAGAAGCAGCAGCTGT
>Ga0209348_1001839_pt1 | contig 10179 bp, 13 predicted proteins | sample ETNvirenome_2_30_FD_184065 | JGI IMG/M metagenome (GOLD analysis project Ga0209348, IMG submission 184065) | Marine viral communities from the Pacific Ocean - ETNP_2_30 (SPAdes) (version 2) | ecosystem: Environmental > Aquatic > Marine > Oceanic | place: Pacific Ocean | collected 2013-06-22 | reverse complement strand
GTTCATTTGATGCCTTAAGTAAATAGTATTGAAACGCTTCTGTAAGGTCATGAACCAACTCCCATGCCTTTGGATCATCATAAGATACCTTATGCTTGGCAAGGTAATGTGCCAACCCGATGTAACCAATACCAAGTGATCTACGATTTCTGGTTCCAATCTCTGCTGCCTTGACGGGATACCCTTGGAAATCAATCAGAGCATCCAATCCACGAACAGCAAGATCACATAATTCCTCAAGACTATCAAGACTTCTTAGAGTTCCTACATTAATAGCAGACAATATACACAAAGCAATCTCACCATTAGGATCATCTATGTGTTGTAGTGGTGTAGTAGGTAGTGTAATCTCCTGACAGAGGTTACTCATCTCTACTTTATCCTTAAATGAACTATGACTATTAACATGGTCAATGTTCATGATATAAATTCTACCTGTCTCTGCTCTCTCCTTCAGTAAGTCTAAGATTAATTCTTGAGCGTTGACTGTGGTTCTGGGGATTGATTGATCCAGTTCGTAACTGCAATATAACTCATCAAACCTATCGGTCCCAAAATTCTCATACAAATCAGGAACATCATGAGGGGAAAAAAGCGTGACTTCTTTATTTTCGATAAACCTTTCATAAAATAATTTAGATATTTGTATAGAGTAATCTAATTTTCTTACTCTGTTGTCCTCTGTCCCTTTGTTATTTTTGAGAACAATGATGTCACGGATTTCTTTGTGCCAGATAGGAAAGTGGACTGTTGCTGAACCACCTCTGATGCCATTTTGAGTACAGCATCTGACAGTTGCCTCGAATTTTTTAAGGAAGGGGACAACACCAGTATGTTGAACTTCTCCACCCCTGATTTTGCTGTTGATACCACGGATTCTCCCTGCGTTAATGCCGATACCAGCCCTCTGTGCGACATATTTGCCAATAGCCATATCAGAGCTAAAGATACTATCGAGGGTGTCATCAATATCAACCAGAACACAAGATGCAAATTGACGAATGGGTGTTCTGACACCGCCCATGACTGGTGTTGGGATGTTGATTCTGTGTCTGGAGATGGCATCGTAGTAGCGTTTGACATAATCGAGTCTTGTTTCTTTAGGATATTCAGAGAACATCGTAGCAGCAATCATGATGTACATGAACTGTGGAGTCTCATAGAGTTCTCCTGTGCTACGGTCTTGTACGAGATATTTATCGGTGACCTGACGAAGACCTGCATAAGTAAACAGGTAATCTCTATCATGATCTACATAACTATCTAATTCATCTATCTCATCGTCTGTATACTTGCTAGTAAAGTGACTATCGTATACACCTTCCTTAATACATTTGGTTATGTGATCCCCTAGAGAGGGTGACTCATGCAACCTACCCCACAATCTCTTCCTGACACCAAATAGAAGCAGTCTAGCAGCAACAAACTGGTAGTTAGGAGCATCTAATTCTATTAAATCACTAGCACTCTTGATAAGAATCTCCTGTATTTCTCCTGTGGTGATTCCATCATAAAACTGTACACCTGAGTTTATCTCAACTTGACTTGCTGATACACCTGCAAGATCTTTACATGCCTCATCAACCATCTTATGCATCTTATTAAGATCAAGTGACTCTACACTTCCTGATCTCTTACGAACATTAGTCCCGTTGCTCATTTGTCCTCTTCTTTGTATAAATTGAAATTAAATGCCAATGATATTCTTGGTTTATCTGAATGGTTTCTAGTAACAGAATGTTCTAGTGCACCTGGAAATATAAAAAACATGCCCTCCTCTGGTTCAAATGGAACTGTTGCAAGATGATACTTGTTGTGATGAGGATGTAGTAGTAGTTTTCCTGATCCCTCTGGTACAGACACATAGAATACTGCTGATATTTCTACTGGGTAATGGTTATGTATAGTGGTACTCATATTCTTTTCGTGAATATGTGACCACATGCTATCCAATACCAGTTGGAATCCTGTAGCAGCATGAAATGCTTTTGCCATTTCAATCACTATGTCATCTACCATCTTACAGTCTGGAGCTTCTGTGTCCTCGTAGTGAGTACTCCATTCATCGTTGTCTAATCTTTTATCTTTCTTGGTTAAGATAAGATCAGCAAGCATTGCAAGACCATCAGAGGTGATGCTAGTTTGTCCTTTACACACATCTATCTTAGAGATGGTGTGGATTTCTAAACTCTTTTCCATTCAGTAAATTTAACTTTCGCTTGTAGTTTAGAATATGTGTTTAATTCTACCACTTTTTTCACATCATGTCCACCTAACACCATATCATTTATATCCTTTTCAACAATATTAGATGGCCATATGACTACTTTATCTCCTCGGTCAATGGTGGATTCGATTCGTTTACAAATCTCACGATTGCGTGGCTCGTTATCATAAACCCAAGTAGGATTGCTAACACCCCACTTGTGAACATCACCGTCTGCACCACATAGTGCGATTGCGTTGTCAAGGAAGGTCGAGTCAAACGGTCCTTCGGTAATATAGACTGGCAAATTGTCTTGAATGTCATCAAGTCCATATATTTTAGGTGCTTCATCATCTAACATGATAGTGATATATTTAACAGAGTTTGAACTTAGAGATCGGCCTTGAAAACCAACCACTTCCTTCTGATAATACAAAGGTATTACTATCCTTGGTTCTTCTATAACTTTAGATGAAAATGTGGGTTTATAATTGTTCACAAAGGCACAAAACTTGTCAGCAAAATAAAACTTAGAAGGATCTATTCCACGATCTTCTAAGTATGTTCGGCCTGACACCACATCAGAACAAGATGGTAGGTCAATCTTTGCTTTAAATTTAGGTTTATCGTATTCTATCTTCGGTTCTTCTGCAGGAAAATTCTTTCCTGTAAATCCTTCCTTAAACTTCTCCATAGTATATTTGCTATGAAGAGTGCCATCAATCTTCTTAAGAAAATTATTAAATGACAAAGAAGCACCACAGTTATGGCACTTATAATTTGTATTAGTCTTTACTTGGTAGAAATATCCTCTTGCTTTATTCTTATGCTTCTGCGAATCACCACACAGAGGGCATCTAAAATTAAATAAATTTGGTTTTACTCTCTTAAACTTGTCTAATCTTGAGGAAACTAAATTAATATACTTGGAATCAATTAGATCCATTCACGAATGTTTTCTGTTGCTCCTGTATTGTAGCACTGCTACTTATTGATGTCAAGATTCTTTGTCCGATTGGACTAACGATGACAGATATAATAGACAGAGCACCAAAAATAGACCACATCTTCTTTTCCATCGTTCTAAGACGGTCATCGACTTTTCTGATATCTCTCTCGCATCCTTTCTTGATCTCATCTGTCTTACGGGTTACTTCTCTATGAACACTATCCACTTTCTCAAACAATACAGCATCAATTCTATCCTGTTTATCCAACTTTTCGTTATGCACAGCAAGGAGTTGACCCATCTTTACAGAGTTTTCCTGTAAGGTTGAGACAACTTTTTCTAATCTTTCTAGTATAGCAGAGTTTACATCCATCTTTTTCTAGATCCAGTACCACCTTTGGCATACCTCTTTTGAGGCTTTTTCTTCATGGGTTTATCATATCCTGCAACAGGTCCTTTTGCATCAGCACTAGAACTAAAACCACCAGACTGTCCGACAGCGTTACCTGCCATCATTTCTTCACGAAAGTATCTGATTATCTTGTCTAGACGGTGATCCATTAGAGGTCATGTAATTGTTTGATTACAAAGTTATCATCCATAATTCTATTTAGTCCTGTGATAGGGTGTTCGGGCACTCTACCCAGATAAGTTAAAAAACTTTTAGTACAAGACCATAAATCTTTATCTAATTTGAAGAACAACAGGGGTATTCCTGCATCCCCAAAAACATTAAAAAGAACAATGAAGTGATTGAGGATAAGATGAGTCCTCAACTCTCCAGTGTTCCTGTACCTTTTAAGTAATCTTTTTATATACTTTATTCGCTTTAGATCATCATAAAAATCATCCTCGGTCACTGCCTGTGGATTTTCGTAATTTTTTATAGCAAATAATAGATAATTGTTGTCATTCAGTTCATCAAATTTCATTGATTTACATATTATTCATCAGTTGGATATGGTATATTGCCAGTTGAGATACCAGACATAGCGACTAGAGTTTCTTTCTTGACCCTCAATGTGCCATGACAATCTATATATGTCGTTACACCGACCCAACCCGAATGATCTATGTCATAAGAGGTTCCACCGTGATCTGCTATTGCAGTACCGTAGACTAATGAGTCTGCATCTGATCTTCCTTCCTGATAAACACTATCCAATACTGAACTCTTTGGAAGTTCACTGATATAATAAGAGGTTCCTGCTATACTTGTAGCACTTAAACCATCTGTAGTATCAATTGTTAATGAAGTATCACTTGCAACTGCAGTGATTACTGCGTCACCATAATATGTCCCGACACCGCCTCTAGAACCAACACGAATAACTTGTCCAACTGAAACATCAGTTGTAAAAGTAGTACCAGTACCAGTTACAGTAGTGCCACTTACAGCGACAGTACCGAATGTCGTAATATTATCATTTGAACCCCAGAGAGCCATGTCTTTTACCCAGTTACGATTTATCTAAAGGTATTTATATTATTATTAACCTAGTAGTGCTTTCTCTAGTGCTGCCACTAGTTCGTCATCTACTTTGTTGCCTGATTTAGCTGCTGCTTTCTTGAGTAATCCAATGACAAACTCTTTAAGTTTTGTCTCTAGATCTTCTGGGATCTTGTCTACCGCTTTGTTTATTACATTGATTGCGATAGGTAATAAAAATTTAGTCATAATTAATGAGATATTCTGTAATATATAGGCTCTTAATCGTACTTTTTCTTTCCCTTAACTATATAACCGCTACCTTTCTTATCATAGAACTTAATTTTCTTTTTTGCATCGTTTGCTCTTGCAGTAAAATCAGAGAATTTTTTTCTCTTTGCTGCTTGATGTTTTTCTTTTGCTTTCCTAATTAATTCATTTTTTAGGTCGGTTGTTTCTTTTGTAACACCTGCTTTTGACCTTTCTCTTTCTGCTATAGATTTAATCATTGCTTTTAAAATTGCCCTTTTTCCATAGGGGTTATACTTCCTCCCAAGAGGAACCTTCTTATCTACCTTTGCTGCAATTTCATTTATCATGTTCCAAGTCCACCATCAGTTCTTGCTTTTACATTAGCATAGTCTTGTGTGTTCTTGTAACCTGCTTTCTTTGCTGCTGCTTTAAATTCCTTTGCCCTTCTTATAGAATCTTTTGCTCTTTGTATTCTTGGGTTAGGTGCTTCCTTTTTCTTTTCACCTTTTACTTTCTTTCGTTGTCCCTCTGGTTTACCAGTTTCTTTACGAACTTTATTTCTTACAAAGTTAAGTGCAGTGTCACCACTACCACCTTTCTTTACAGGACTACCTTTGGGTTTATTCATTGAACCCGTTGCTTTACCCGTTTCTTTTCCATAGCGATTCAATTCAGATATGTCTCCAACGACAAGATCTGTAACCTCATATGCTTGCTCAGGTTGATCTGCTTTTACTAGATAAATTTTATCTTCTTCTTCAATCGTTAAAGTTTTTTTTTACTCTCTAACATTGGTAGTGTTGGTTCGTATGATGCACTCATACCACGGTCTGCCATAAACTTCTTAAATGCAGGAGAATTGATACCTCTCTTAGGATCTTTCATCCTGTTTTCTCTTGATCTCTGTCTGTATGGTTTATCAGATTCATCCTCTGGTTTATACTTCTCAGGATTCTGAGCAACTCTTCTGTTCTCAGTAACATCTTCTTCTTTAACACAGTTAGGAACTGACTTACCACCTTTCATCTTAGTTCCTTTTGCTGTGTATCCATCCCAACATGTAGATGCACCTACATTTTTTCTTGCTTGCTTAAGACTACCTTTCTTTTCTTCGATGGTTTCTTCTGCCATCTTACCTTTGTTACTTGCTGCTCTATTTTTTGCTTGCTGTGCTCTTACTTCGAGTTGTTTCTTGGTAGGTTTTCCTTCAACATAATACTTACCAGTACCAGACTCAGGAGTTGCCATACCTTCTTTTACACTAGAAGTATCCTGACCATCTGCCTTACCACCTTTCTTCTGCTGAATTTTATTATGGACTACACCACGATATTCTTTAGCACCACTTTCTATCTTACCATCACCATCATAATCTTTCTTTGCTTTCTTTTCAGATAGATATTTCTCATTGAATGATGCATAAATTCTACCAACAATTGTTTCCTTAAGATCAGGATTAATTGTAATAGTATTCTTTACACTCTTCTCTGTAATTTCTTTATTCTTTTCATCAGATGTAGTAGCGTTCTCACCCTTGTACATCTTAGTTGCTTTCTCTTTTAATTCTTGCTCTTCTACTAATTTCTTTTCTTCTTCAATTTTTGCTAGTCTATCTGCTTCCATTCTAGCTGCAAGACCATCTCTAAAAGTTTCTTCCTTCTCTACAATAGGTTCAACTTTCTCTCTGATGAATGCATTTGCCATGCTTTCATCAAATATTTCTTGCACTGATTTTTCAATAAAGTTGCTCATCTCTTATAGTCAGAACTATTTTCTTTTATTATTTATAAACGATCTAACCTTTTCCATAGGAGTTAGTTGTTGTACATACTCACGATAGGAGTCTGTACCCACTTCTCTCTTAGATGAAACTACTCCAGAAATAACTTTTGCCTCTGTTAAATCGTTGATCCAACTCTTAAACATGATGCCTTCATTGGTTACCGCAATCACATAGTTTGTACCTTTTCTAAGGATACGACCCATCAATCCTGTGTTAAGATTTTCTACTAATGATCCTATGTTAAATATATTTCCTGCAATAAATTGTTCTCTTAATCCTTTGAAATCAAACTTAGGTGCTATCCTCCATAGTTCTATACCTTCTTTGGTCATTGCTTTTTTACCAATAGACTTCTGAACTGTGTTGAATAATTCTTGTGCGACTGTTCCTTTTGCTGCTTTAGGTAATCCTTTTTTAAATGAATCAAAGTCACCATCTGCTGCTAGAGCTCGAAGTTTGGAAGCAGACATGCCCTCGACCCCCTCAGCATCTGGATCCCTGTCTCCTGCTGATATAACATTAATCGCATCAAAATTATAGAGTTGCCCGTTATACTTATTTGCGAGCCCTTCAAACTCTTTTTGTCTATCACTGCCAACAACGAGATTGATGGTCTGGTATCCTTGGACATCGGCATGGGTCAAAGCGTCAATAATTGTACGAATAGATTGATCATATACTATATTACTTGAGTGTGCAGGAAAAAGTTTTTTCATAAACAGAACTTTATCCTCTGCACCTATTGGATTCTTTTCGTTGTCCTGAGAATGTGATGGATATACTGTGTACGCACCACCTTCTGAGGTATCTTTGATTGTATCTAAGAGTTTTTCGTGCCCAGCTGTCGGTGGGTTAAAGCGACCAAAACCAAGAGTAAGCGTTCCTCTAGTTTTTTCCACTGGCTCTTGTTCCTCTGGAGAGGGCAAGTCTTGAGATGCTGAACCCGCTTGAGATGGCGGTGGAACTTCGGAAACCGCTTGTCTTGCGGCTGCACCTGGATTGAGAGGGTCTGACCCTGCGGATGGTTTTCTTCCACTGTTAAATACTAATTCACCTTCTACGGTTCGTCCGACAATACGACCGTTTGGATCAACCCATGAACCATGACCGTCACCTTTCAACCCAAGTTTCTTGGCTTGTTTGGCAGCGTTTGATACTGATTCGGATATGAAAGTCGCAAATGATTTCATTGACTATAAACTCTTCGAGTAGATCCCTTAATGGTATTTATATTAAATGAGCAGGTGATCCTAGGAACATCAGACATTTGTTTGTTAACTCTATGCTTTAAAAAGGATGGGAATATTAATATATCACCTTCTTTAACATCTGGTGATATGTATTGTCTAGAGAAAGGATGATGATTTAATGCGTTATCTCCTCTACAAATTTGAGAGGTAAATGTATATGTACAATTATATAATTGAAACAATGGATTTACTAAACATACTGCTTGATGTACAGTAGGATCAAACTTTATATAATGTATTCCAGAATAGAATGATGGTAGATGATCATGCTCTTCCTGATTCATACCCTTGACATAATAATTTAACCATGACTCATGCATCATAGCAGTTCCATTTACTAACCCTACATCTTTACCAAACTGCTCCATGATACCATCATAATGTTTGGTATATACATTTGCCAAACTATTATCAAAGTCACTTAGTACAGTACAGTCCCAACCACCAGGTGTTTCATTGATAGGAAACCCTTGACTTGATCTAAATTTTTCTTCTGCATCTCTCTTTATTTCACTGGGGTCTAGATGATACCTAAACAATGGAACCCCAAACATAATTTCATGATTCATCTACATTAACTTATAGTGAACAGATGACTTATCAGATAGAGAAGATGCATACAACCATAGTTCTTTTAGTATTGTGTTTGCATCACCATTTTTAGAAATTAAATATTTTAAAAATCTCAATCCACATAATTTACTGTAAGCATAAGACTGATCTTTTTTACGAAGTTCTCTTAACATCTCATCTTTTTTACCTGCCTTAAAACCTTTTGGTGAAGTAGATAAACCATTCATAATATTATAAATCTCTTCGTTTATTTTTGATCTATTTGTACTGGTTGTAGCACAGTCTGACCAGTTAGGTTCTGATGGTATGTCTGTAAACTCTGCTCTTTTTAATATATCTCTTGCAATCTGTCCTTGAATCTTACCTTGTGCAGCAAACTCTCCTTTTAATTCTAACTTCCAGTCTCCTTTACTTGAACCACCAAAATTTCTTGCTTGAAAACTACCTTTTCTTTTAGTACCACCTTTTTCTAATACTATGTAAACATCAATTGCTGAGAATGCAGTAAGTTCATTAAGAGTTAATTGTTTTTGAAATGAAATTGCTTCTGCTTTTTTTAATCTAGATACACCTACCCAGTTTTGAGTTTTCCATTGTGGTACAGGACCTAATTTTTTTAGAGATATTCCAATTAAACTTCTTCTGGGTACTTTTTTCTTTGCTACAGTTGGTATCTCAGCATCTGTAAATGCTAATTGTAAAAAATTATTTAAACAGTCTGTGGTTTTTTCTTTCTTTAAAAGAGTAAGAATATTATTTTTTTCCTTTGTTTTTATCATCCATATATCAGAAGGATTCCACTTATCTTCCTGTGCAAGATGAGCTTTTGGATCTTTTGCTACTACAGTCTTAAACCTATTAGATATTTCTGCTTCAATTACTGAGTCACCACGAAGAAATTCCCAACCAGTTCCTCCAATTTCACTATAAATTTTATTTGCTCCTTTAATAAAAGAGTCTTTCCAATCCTGTGATAATCCTTTTATCTCCTCAAGAGTAACACCAGGTCCGTCAACAAATTTCCAAGCATCCTCATAGTCTTTGTCTTCTAAACAACCCTCAGCACTTTTAGGACTACACTCTAGATCTTTATTTTTCATATATCTTATTGCACAAAACAATGCCATTCCAACTTCTTGTACTTTAGTTGCTGCCGAACCTCCACCAGATCCACCTGCATTTACTGGTTTAACATAAACTCTGATTACCTGTGGTTTTTTTAATTTAATTGGATCAGTATAACGCATCACAAGATCAAATTGTTGTTTCTGAAGATTACTTTTTGTTCCCAAATTTACTGAATAACCAAGAGCAGCATCACCCTTATCAATTAAACCCTCTAGATAATCAGCAACTTTATCTCTGACCTCTATTCTCTTAGACTCAGGGACATAAACTGTCAATGCTATTTGTATATTATTTTCAGAATCTGCTTCTACTTTAGATAAGTCCATGCTAATGACATTACCCTCGGTAAATTTATCGAGGGCAACCATAACCTCTTCAAAAGAATGTTTATTCTTAGATGGGATATTCATTAGGCATACTTTTTAGATATTTAGATATCGTCTATGCGTCTATTCTCTGAGAAGTATGAATTAAAGTGTCCTTCTGGATACCTTGCAGCAAGTTTGGATATGTTTCTTGCTATTACATCATCAAGAGATAAGTCAAGAGCGATACATGCTTGAGCAACATACCATAGTACATCGCCAAGTTCAACCTTTAGATGTTCTT
>Ga0209348_1001837_pt1 | contig 10189 bp, 18 predicted proteins | sample ETNvirenome_2_30_FD_184065 | JGI IMG/M metagenome (GOLD analysis project Ga0209348, IMG submission 184065) | Marine viral communities from the Pacific Ocean - ETNP_2_30 (SPAdes) (version 2) | ecosystem: Environmental > Aquatic > Marine > Oceanic | place: Pacific Ocean | collected 2013-06-22 | reverse complement strand
TTCATTGACCTACGTGCAGTACGCAGGTCATAACCCGAACGCATCTCACGGCCAGCACGTTCCCACGCTTCTTCAGCGATTTCCGTGAAGTCCATATTGAATGTGGTAGTTCCCGAGGTAGCCATTATTTACTTCTTCTTTTTCTTCATTGGGCCTTTCTTTTTAGCCATACCGCCGCCACGCATACCTTTCATCTTCATGCCGACACCACCGCCACCGCGCATACCCATTTTCTTTTTGGCTTTCTTAGCCATACCACCACCGCGCATACCTTTCATTGGGCCTTTCTTTTTAGCCATACCGCCACCCATCATTTTCTTGGTTGTTTTCTTTTTCATAGCTCAAGTCTCCGATAAAAGTTAGTACGTAGCTCGTACATATGTGACACATCGTGCTCTTGAAAATACTTATCGTAATACCCAAGAGGTCTTAACTTCTCTGCGGCTTTTTCTAACTTAGACAACCGCTGTACAAATAATAAAGCGTATGCAACATCCGTTTGTGGTTCAAAATCATCTTCTTCAAAAAGATTGTTTGGCTCATCTTCAGGGTGAAACCCCATTACCCACATATCTCTGTCTCTGAACACATTATTTGCTATGGCTTCATTAACGTGATCTACAAATTGATGAAACTCTTCTTGATCTTCTATAAACGCCGTATCTGCTATTACCACCAAGTCTTTTTTATCGCTCCAGTTATGGAGTGCCATGTACAATCTTTTAAAATCGTTTTCTTCAAATTTAAATACTATGTCTACTTTGTTTTCTTGCCATGCTGCTTTCGCATATGGACATGGCGGTAAATTATTGAACTCTGGGTTACTAACTTCTAAAGTATGCTTTGACCATTCTTTTATTTCATTGACTATGTTGTTGCGTTCTGTCCAAGTAATCATTTCTTCTTTACGCTCTTTCTCGCTTTGCGTAATGACTCCTTCCCTCTTTTGGCTATGGCAGCTTGTTGTGATTTTCCTGCAACCTTGGCTCTTTGTTCTAATACCGTTAGTATTTGAATTTTCCTAGCAAAAGGTTTGTTTACATTCTTAACCTTTCTTACTGTATCTCTGGCGTCCTGCACGGTGGCGTACTTAATACCTACCGTGTCTTTTGGATTCTCATCAGTGTACAGTCTTCTGCCACTACCTTTCGGTTTCTTTCCTGTTCCTTTCTTCGGGTCTTTAGCCATTATCTTTTCTTGGCAACTTTTTTCTTAGCAGGCTTCTTTCGACGTGCCGCTTCTACCCTTCTGGGTTTACCTGCCGGTTGTCCTATACGTTTCTTCTGTGCAATTCTTTTTCTTTTTTCTGATGCGGTCATCTCACCAGAAGTTTTAGGTGTCTTACTAGAAACTCGTTTAGACGGTCTGCAATAAGGAGTACCACGCTTTTCACCTTTCTGTCGCCCGCACGCCTTACCCGTGCGAACATCTTTCCAATCCTCTTTAAACCAGCGTTTTAACGCCAGCCCTTTCTTAGTTTTTCTTACTGCCACGAGACTTGTTTCCGTAGTTTTTAGCACCCACTTTACGACACTTGGCTATGGCACCAGAAGCGTAAGCAGAAGGGAATACTCTATAGCGTGCCTTTACTTTGTGGTAACACGCATCTTTAGTAGAACCGCCTTTTTTAAACGCTATGGGTCTAATCTTGCCCATACCTCTGGACTTCATCATGCTCGTGTCTTCCCGCGTTGAGCTATACCGTCACGTCGTTTTTTAGTGACTTTACCGCCTACTTTCATTTCTTTCGGCACACTGTCCATAAACCTATTAAAACTTTTTTCGTCAGGTAACACAGCCGCCTTCATAAAAGGCATCGAACCCAAAGCGGATTTCTTCTTTTTAGCAGGTTTTGGACTTACAGGTTTTGCTCTTCCTCTATTTCGGCGCTCATCCATCTTTGCACGCGTCTGTGTACGAGCACCTGAAGTTTTCTTTTTACCATTTGTTGCAGGCATATCCTTTCTCCTAAGCTCGTGTCCGTCCACGTTGTGCTATACCATCACGGGGACACTTCATCATGCCACCACTTTTAAATCCTTTTACACCACGTCCTTTTAATATATCCGCTTGAGTTACCTTCCCATCTTTATTCAGGTCAGGAAAAGACTTTTTGTCTTTCATTAGGCCACCCTCTGCAAACCGACCTTCATCGGCTTTCATAAACTCACGTCCCACACTCTGTGGAACACCTGTCTCTTTGGCGAACTTTGGGTTATTAGCCACTGCCGCCATGAACTTATGCTGCTTCTTAGATTTACTAGGCATTAACTATTTTTAAAATACATAGTGACTTCAAAACCTAGGCGAATCTTTTCGTATGTTGGTTTAGTCCACATAATCCTCTCCTAACACTTCCATCGTTTTCTAGCTTGACGAAGCCTAGAATTAGGGTCTTTGGCAGCTTTTGGAAATTTCTTCATCTGCCCCGCAGAACGCGCACAAAAAGATTTGCGACGCTTTGCAGCTTTACTACCTTTCTTAACTTTACCAGTAACGGCTGTCTTGAGTTTAGAACCGGGGTTGTCTCTACGATATTTAGCCACACCTTTCTTGGTCATACCTGCGCCGGATTTAGTAGGACGCTTATGACCACCTTTAATGGTGTGGCCTTTCATAGTTCCCTTTTTCTTAGCCACAGAACACCGTCACGTTGGAAATATTAGTCAACGTCAGGATTGTAAAATCACTACCGCTATTACTACGCTGCGTAAGAATACCTTCATCCGGTATGGTCACACTGTCAGCAAAAGATGCAGAAGAAGCAGGGGTATCCACTTGCATAAGCAAAGTTCCGCTCGTGCTATTCAAGTTGAACTTCAACGACCCCGCAGAACCCGCGCCTACATAATAGACACTCTTAATTCTGGTGCGTCCAAACGCTAACGAACCTGTAGTGCCTATACTGACATTACCAGCAGATGCACCACTGGCTACTATGCTAGTGACCACTGTATAAAAGTTACTAGAAGAAGCAGTACTAGCGTTCGCGCCTGTTACTACTTCTGTAGTTGCTTGTCCATGCAAGCTACCAACCTTTATACCTGTGATGGTGAAAGTTATACCTCTGTCATCTCCGGCAGAGGTAAACAACAACTTATACCCAGTTCCAAAAGGACTAACATCATTAGTAAGTAATGTGATAGCTCCCGCACCGGATATAGATGCTGCTGCTTTTAGTAACGTAGCACTAGTAGACGGAGTGATGGCGAAAATATCACCTTTAGACATGATCTACTCCTTAATTTCGCCACGCAAAACAGCAGCTTTGTACTCAGCAGTGCCGGGTACAAGACTGCCTGTCGCAGCTTTTTTAGGGGCCGCTTTCTTTTTAGCGGGTGCCTTTTTCTTAGCCGTAGTCATAACTACCCCCTATTAACGTGTTCTAGCGCCCATTAAATAGTCAATGGTAGTTACACGAGTGCCTGAAGCACTGCCAGACAGACTCATTGCAGCAATAGCCAGATTTTCGTCATCAGGGATATTAGTGCTGTGAGTAGCTACAAGTTTGTCATTAACAAAGAACTCAACTGTACCTGTGCCTGAACATGATATACCCAACTTAACGTAGGTATCGTCAGTCATGTCTATACCAGAATCAGTGGTGGTAGCTGTGCCATCTTTTTCAGTGATGCAATTGATAGAAGCATCTCCGTCATCCACTTGAAAAACGATACGATCCGTAGCAGTCAGCATGTTTTCTGGGTTGGTCGCAAAGTTAAGTGTGAAACCTACACAAATGTCAGACTGATCTACATCACTGTTTTTGATGCGAGTCTGAAAAAACATGTCTTTGCCTGTAGCAACAGCAAATATCTCATTGCCCTGCACTGAACCACCATCGTTGTCAGTGGTTGCTGTTGACGTAATAGCAAGCTCTCCACCTATGGTGTCAGCTACGATTGCTACAGTAGCGCCAGAATCTTTGACAACTACCCAACCGGTATCGAGTTCATAAACGAAGTCGTCTTCTATGCAGTAATAATCAGGATTGATTGATATGGGCATTTCGCGCAGGTCTTTAAAACCGGACGCAAAGCCGCTATACAACACGGGCGTATTGTGATGAGTAGCCATATGAGTCTCCTGTCGTGGCTAAAGTCTGCCGCCTCCCCAGTGGAGCGCAGTCAGGATGAATTTATAGTATAGCAAAGAAAAGGGGGCTACAAGCGCCCCCTTCTCAGTCACACCTCTTAACTTGCACCGGGCGATCCGAAGATAGCCAGTGGGTCAGATACACCAAAGCTGTAACGCTCACGGGCCTTGTACCGGCTGTTGCCAGTATCAAAATCGGCATCCATAGAGGTTTGCATTGGAGTTCGCACAAAGTGCTTCAGACCGTTAGGAATGTCAGTCATCAAAAACCAAGCATTAGTGTCAGTCAGATAGTGGTTAACAGTGTAACCCTCTGGGATTGACGCCATGCTACGGATTGCGTTGATGTCATTATCGGCTGTGTTCACACGAAGCTCAGTTTCAAGCAAACGAGTTGCCACAAACTGAAGATCGGGCGGAACAATCAACTTACGAGGCTTAGATGCAATTAGCAATCCTCGCTCATCAGTCCAATTAGCTATCTGAATGACAGACGCTTCCAAAGAAGTTTCATTCAGATCAGCACCAGTAGCAGGCTCGTTAGAGTTAGTACCACCAGACACCAGAGGGTGTGCAGTAGAACAAAGCTCTACACCATCGCCGTAAGTTACTGTCGGATCGAACGCACTGTTCAGAATCGCAGCAGCTTTAACTTGCTTGGTGTAAGCCATAGCTCGTGCCAATGCTTTGGTATAACGTGCAGACAATGAATCATACAGGTTATCTTCAATAGCCTCTTCGGTTATTGAGAATCCCATAGAAATTGTCTCGTGGTTATACCTAGCAGTGAACGCTTCTTGAGCGTTGTCATACGCAATGGCCGCACCTTCATTTTTAACAGGTGCCGCACCAAAGCCAGACAGCTTGGTTTCTTCTTCAAAAGAACGCTCTGAGGTTTCAGTTTCATAAATCTCAGCGTGCTCTTCACCGTATTTCTCATACTCAAGGCCGAACAGGGCATTTAGGCCCGGTAGGAGTTCTTTGAGTAGTTGCGCTCTTGAAATAGCCATGTCTCAAATACTCCTTATATACCGGTCTTGTTAGTGTAAGAGTGCGAGTCAGGATTGAACTTAACGATCAAATCTGTGAACGCATCACCAACGGTGGACTCTGGCCCGTCAACAAAATCAACGATTCTGAAAGCAAAACCAGAGGTTACAGCAGTTGTAGCAGTTACCGCACTAGTGGAATTACCGGTAGTGGTGCTCCCTGTGTTGGTAGACTGTACCGCAGCCAAGTGAGTATTCTGGCCCAGATCAGCCTGAGTTACAGCGCCATCGGCCTGCACTTGGAACAAACAATCTGGATCATCCACAATATAAGCCATAGCATCAGACGCTACAGTGCTGGCAGGCCAGCTTTGTCTAAACTGCTTTTGGCTAGTATTGGGATCAGTATAGGAACAACCGACGAAAACGCCGATGGTGCCTGCTGGAAACACAGTTGAGTTGTCTCCATTTGTAGTCACGATTTCGATAGTGCCACCAGCAACAATAGCTACAACAGAACCATTGAATATGTTAGTGCCATAACCGGAAGCGATCTTAATCTGACGGGTGGAACCAGCGAAAGGCTGTCCTCCTATCAGATTCAACGGTCTTAGACCGTAAGGGGCAGCAGAAGATGCCATGATAGACTCCTAGTTAACCTTTACCGAAAGAGACCGTCGATTTCCTATCATTAAACATAGGCATACGAGGGTCACTCTCCCGCATTAAGTTTTGATCTACAGATTGCATTTGAGAATCAGTTTGTTGCTTATAATACTCATTGCGTTCTGCGACCATCTCTTCAGGAGCTTTGCAAAGCATCAACCCACCTATAATAATATTATCCTTGAACCTGTCATCAACAACAGAGTCAGTGAATATTTCAGGGTGGACATCAGCCCTTACCGGCTCCCAACCTTCACGTATTTTGGAAGAAACATTAGTGGCGTCAGAAGTACCACGCGTAGAAATGCGAATCCAGCGATAACAATACCCATCTTCCGGCGTAGGATTAGGCAAAACTTCTGGCCTCTTCCATGCTTTTTTACGTGTAGTTGTTTCTCTATTTTCACTTTCACGCGAAGAACGCAGTTCATTTTTAGCCATTTTGTTTCCTCGCTAAGTCAGCAACCTGTAAGGCGTATTTTTCCAATGGAACTCCAAGTCTGTTCGCTATAGCTATTTGTGATTGCGATAGTTTCACCTTTTTAGGTGATGTGCTCCGCGTAGCGGGAGCAACCACATTGCTAGATTTTGACTTAGAAGCCTCCTCCGGTTCGTTGTCTATCCCGTCATCAAACTGATCGGGGAATACTTGTCGCATACGAGAATTAATTTTCTCGTAGTATTCATCAGATTGAGGGCTTAAACCCTCTTTCGTCAACTTGTTGTGCAAACCCAAAGCAAGCGCAGTCATTTCATCATCAGACCCAAACCAAGGGTTTTCATCCCTCCAAGCCTCGGCCTTCACATCGCGCTGCGGTTGCTCTTGCGGTGCAAGTTGTTGTGATTGAACAGTATTCTGCTGTGGTTGTAAAGCAGTTTGCTGTTCTTCTGTCTCTTTTGGTCTCAGCCCGTTAACACGTTCCATCCGTATTTGGGCCGCATTGAGAAGTGTTTGTGCCTCCAGTACTGCATCAGGCTCACCTGACTCATACGCTTCTCTATACTGCCGTTTAGCCATACCCAATTCGGCTTCGACTTGTTTCTTAGCAGATTGTATAAGAGCGTTGTGGCTTTCATCCGTTTTACTTTTAAGTTGGTGGTTTTCTTGAACCAACTGTTTAGCGTATTGTTCTAAAGCCTCACGCTCTCTTTCTGCTGTTTCTTTAGCTCTACGCTCATCATGGTAGCTCTTGCTAAAGTGTTGTATGCGTTTCTTAACTTTATGAGAATAGTTTTCCAACTCTTCGTTGGTAACTTCTTCCGGGGGTTCTGAAGGCTTGCGCCCACGATCTTCAGGCGGCGTGTCATCCTGCACTTCGATTTCAACATCCCCTGCCTCTATTGTACCTCCCTCTTTTTGTTTAGAGGGTTTTTCAATAGTTTCACGGCCTACAGCCCCTTCTACCTCTAACTCTGGGGTTTCAGGCTCACTCTCAGGGATTGCTACTTCTTGCAAATTGCTTTCTTTATCAGGGTCAGGAAAATCAAATTCTACTTGTTGCATCGGCATGGTTTAGTCCTCAAGCGCGAGTTAATTTACTCGGATCGTCGATAACAGCTTCGATTGAATCGTCATTCATCAAACGATATTCATCTTTACCGACTTTAAATCGCGTGCCTGTGTTGGCACGAAACATCACATAGTCGCCCTGTTTACACCACGGGCCTTCAGGGAATCGCCCCTCGTCTTTATAGGCTTGTTCGCCCATATCAACTACCAACCCCACCATAGACAGAATGTACTCCTCTCGTATGGTTGTGGCGGCTTTGGCAATACCTCCCTCAAATGTGTCCTCTATAGTAGGTAGAGCAACAAGAACGCGGTATCCGACAGGTTTGGGTATTTGTTTGTCTAGTACCACTTCTGCTTGTTCCTTCTCCTCTATCCTTCTGCGCCGCTTTTCTTCAAGCGGGGTCAACGCTGCTTCAGTCATCCATATTGTCCATGTAATTACGCGAAAGGTCTTCTATCTCTCTGCGTGCGGCAGCTAGACCTCGGATTACCCCGCACGATTCCTTGTATTCGGAAAAGTCTTTAGCTCTTCCTCCTGCAAGAAATTCTTCTTGGCTTTGCTGTAATTCAGCAAGTTTTTTATCGAGCACGTCAAAGACGGTTGATGCCATTACTTACTGCCTTCAAAATCTACAAATATAGGAGTTTGTTCCCCTACCCATGACCCGACTACATTAAATTCAAAAAACTCAATAGCTTCTTCTCGGGTCATTCCATCTCTTTTTTCTAAAACATCGATACATTTTTTTCGGTCATATATAGCAATTGTTGGTTGTCCACAACGCTCTCCAGTACCTACAAAAGCATCCTCGAACCCTCCAGCAAGTAAAAGTTCTACTTCCATTACTTATTCCCTATTCTTTGCAAGGTCTAATATAGCTTTAGCCTCGTCTAAATCTTGTCTAGCGTTTGCTTGCTCTGTCTGTGCAGCAATGCGTGCGGCCTCAATAGTAGCAGTATTATTTGCTTTTTCCTTATCTAATTTTATTCTTTCCGCATCTAATAGAGTATCCGCTTGGTCTTTTTGCGCTTTACGCTGCTGTTCTGCAACTTTTAACTGCATCTCTTGTTGCTTCATCTGGAATACAGGGTCTTGTGCCTGTTGTTGTGCTTGTTGTTGTGCAGCAGCTTGTTGTTTCTGTTGTGTAAGTTGTTGTCCGGCTTGCGCCATACTTTGAGAAAGAAGTTTCTCCATCTCTTCTGGTATTTCTTCGTCTGGTGGCGGTAACTCCACGCCAAGTTTCGCCGCCATTTCCTCTCTGTACAAAAAGGCCATATGCTCACCGATGTGCGCTTTAATGGCAGCAACTATCTGCTGTGCAGCAGGGTTCTGGCCTATAAACGCCATAATCTGAGGGTCTTGTAAAAACGCCTCATGCACAGCTATATGCGCCCGATGATCTTGGTATATAAAAGCCTTAACCGGCTTGCCCACCAAGAACGCCATGTTCTCGCTCACAGGGTCAGCAGGTTTAATGTCGTCTTTAGTAGGTACAAGTTTATCGGCATCCTTGATACCCAAAACTTCTATCATCTGCCGATGTAACTGCGGTAGGTCATATATCTGCGGTGCGCCTTGCGCCATTTGTAGTACAGTCTGATACTGCACAACGCGCTGTGCCATCGTGCTGCTGTTGGGGTCACTGACAGGGATTACCTCTACCGTGGCGTAGTCCGAACGACGGGCGCGAGGTTGAGCGCGATCAGGCACATACATATATTCGTCAGGGGCATACTCGGCAATAATCGCTCTGAGCAGCTTGAACTCTTGTTTCATAGCGTAATGAACACGAGCCTGAACTGCCGCCATAGGCTTCAAAGTACGCTCCAAAAGCGCAAGAGTTGTACCAACGGGGGCATTTGCGCTCATATCAGAGATGTTCATATCACTGATTGCGCCCAACCTACGGCCTTCTTCTGTAATTTGTTTGAGTAATGCCAACAGCGTTTGACTCGGCTCCTTGTAAGGGAGCGTCATTAAATTGTCTTTGATACTGCCACTAGGCACGTCTACATCACGAAACTCACCGGGGCCGATGGGAGTGTCATCGCCTTTAACCCGCAGCCCACGGGACTTCAAGCCCCCCGGTAGATTCGACAAAGTACCTGCGTCAACTAATTGACGAATAAGGGAGGTGCCAGCCTTAGCATAACCACCAATAATGTGAATTAAACCAAGACCATAGAAGCCAAAACCCGGCACATAAGAGTAGTGAACAAAATGTTGACGCTTGAGCGTCAAAGGATCGTCAGAGTTCCAATTACGGCGCACAGCCAATACTTTGCCAGAACCCTGTTCAATAGTTACCACATAGGGTTTTGCTATCTGTAAGTCGCCATCTTCCTGATCCACATCATCAATAATGAGGTCTGCATGGACTTCTAAGACCGTGTAACGATCATCGGCGTTGAGGGTGTACCCCCCTTCTTCTGCCTTTTTCTCTTCTATATCAGTGTGATAAGAAAGAGGTTCGCCTAACTCCTCTTCTTTATAGAAACCAGCAGCTTGCAGTTTAATTAACTCGTTTTTAGTTTTACGCATTACGTGGGTAACACGTTCGGCTGTCTCTATATTAGACGCGCCGTAGGGGACGATGACATCTTCGGCAGGGATATACATAGCCACCTGTCTGCCGAGATTGGGATCGTAGTAGACCTTTTTAAAAGCTGACCCTGCAAGACCAAGAGAATAGAGTAACCGTTCATGTTCGGGACGATATTCAACCATGACATCCGTTAACTCATAGTTCATATCCGTCCGAACTCGAAGGGCAGCATCTTCTTTCTCTTTGGTTACTTCTCCTAGTATCTTGGTCTTGACAGGGCCAGCGGCGGGGAAAGTTTCACTCATTGCTTCCGCTTGAAAACGGATAGCAGCTTCAGCAAGGACGTTGGAGTAGACACCACAGGCGTCCTCCCACGGCTC
>Ga0209348_1001836_pt1 | contig 10191 bp, 11 predicted proteins | sample ETNvirenome_2_30_FD_184065 | JGI IMG/M metagenome (GOLD analysis project Ga0209348, IMG submission 184065) | Marine viral communities from the Pacific Ocean - ETNP_2_30 (SPAdes) (version 2) | ecosystem: Environmental > Aquatic > Marine > Oceanic | place: Pacific Ocean | collected 2013-06-22 | reverse complement strand
TGGTATAGAACTAATGGCAACCGGCGAGAATGCCGGTACATGGGGGACAAAAACTAATACTAACTTACAAATCGTAGAAAAAGCAGTTGCTGGTTACGTAGAACAAGCAGTAACTAGTGGTGGAACGACAGCGCTAACAATTACAGATGGAGATGCAACAGAGTCAACATCAGTTGCTCGTCACGCGGTTATAAAATTAACAGGCACAATAACAGGGAACTCTATTGTAACTGTACCAGACTCAATAGAAAAAGTTTATATTGTAACTAATGGCACATCAGGTGCATACACTGTACAATTTAAAACAGCATCAGGAACAGGAATTACTTTTGGTGTATCAGAAAAAACTACAAGATTAGTTTACTCAGACGGAACAAATCTTGTTGATGCAGGTTTTGGTGGATCACTTGATATTGAAGGTAGAGAGTTAGTTTTAGATGCTGATGGTGATACAACTCTTACAGCAGATACAGATGACCAGATAGATATTAAAATAGCTGGTGCAGATGATTTTCAATTTACAGCAAATACTTTTACTGCACAATCTGGTAGTAGTATTGTTGTGCCAGAAGGTGGTCTTACTTTTGGAAGCACAGCAATAACTTCAACTGCAGCAGAACTAAATTTATTAGATGGAGTTTCTGGATTAGTACAAGCAGATTTAACTAAACTAGCGGCAGTTGATTCAACTGCAGCAGAATTAAATATAGTTGATGGTGGAACATCAGCTACATCTACAACAGTCGCAGATGCAGATAGAGTTGTACTAAATGATAATGGTACAATGGTACAAGTTGCAGTTACAGATTTAGCTGCATACTTCGATGATGAAATTACAGCAATGCCAAACCTTACATCGGTTGGCACTCTTACAACTTTAACGGTTGATAGTATAATTATTAATGGAACTAACATAGGTCATACATCTGATGCAGATGCAATAGCTATTGCCTCTGATGGTAATGTAACAGTATCACAAAACTTAACTGTAACTGGAGATCTTACAGTATCTGGTGATGATATTACTATGGGCACAAATACTGCAGGTAATTTATTAGTTGCAGATGGTACAAATTTTAATTCAATAGCAGTAAGTTCATTATCAGAAATATCTACAGTTGCTAACGATGATGTATTTTTAGCAATTGATACTTCAGGTGGTGGTCTTAAAAAAATTGCAAGATCAGCAGTCGTATCAGGACTTGCTACGTCTGGTGCAATATCAAATGTAGTAGAAGATACATCTCCACAATTAGGTGCAAACTTAGATACCAATTCACATAATATTTTAATAGATGATGCACATTTTATTGCAGATGAAAACGGTAATGAACAAATCATATTTCAAACAACAAGTTCAGCAGTCAACCAGTTTGATGTAACAAATGCTGCAACAGGAAATGCCCCTGAAATATCCTCTACTGGAGGAGATACAAATATTGATCTTAAACTAACTCCAAAAGGATCAGGTCAAGTAGTTATAGATGGTAATGTTGGTATTGAAACTGGTGTTATAGATTTAAAAAATGGTGGATCACAATCTGTAGTAAGATTTTATTGTGAGTCTTCAAATGCACACTATGCACAAATTCAAGCTCCTGCACACTCAGCATTTTCTGGTAATACAACATTAACTTTACCAGCAACAACAGATACAATTGCAGGTATTGCAGCTACACAAACTTTAACAAATAAAACTTTAACAACACCTGTAATTGCAGAAATAGATTCCAGTGCTGATATTACTTTAGATGCAACTAATGATGTTAACATACCAGTTAACGTTGGTTTAACATTTGGTGATGATGGAGAAAAGATTGAAGGAAATGGTACAGACTTAACTATAGCTTCATCTAATGATTTACATTTAACTGCTACAACAGATATTAATATACCATCTAACGTTGGTTTAACATTTGGTGATGATGGAGAAAAAATTGAAGGCGATGGAACAGATTTAACAATAGCATCGAGTGCTAAATTAAACTTAACAGCTACATCAGATGTGCATATTCCAAACAATGTAGGTATTGTGTTTGGTGGAGACTCAGAAAAAATTGAAGGTGATGGAACTGATCTAGTTATCAGTGCTAATAATTTAACAATTGACGCAGCAGCAGATATTATATTAGACGCTGCAGGTAATGATTTTAATTTTAAAGCTGGTGGCACAGAGGTCTTAAGAATAACTAATTCATCAAGTGATGTAATTATAAGACCTGTTGTTGATGAAAAAGATATTATATTCCAACAAAGAGATGGCACAGAAGTTGCTAGAATTGAAGACAATGGTACATTTAACGTTGTAACTAGTAAACTGGCTATCAACGGAACAGCGGTTACATCAACTGCAGCAGAACTTAATTTGCTTGACGGTGTATCAGGACTAGTACAAGCAGACCTAACAAAATTAGCAGCTGTAGATTCTACAGCAGCAGAACTTAATATTGTAGATGGTGGAACATCAGCTACTTCTACAACTTTAGTAGATGCAGACAGATTCGTGGTTAATGATAATGGAACCATGGTTCAGGTTGCAGCTTCAGATTTAACTACATATATCAACGCTAACGCAAACTTTGCATCAGTTGGAAAAGCTATTGCAATGGCGATCGTATTCGGATAAAAGGAGAATAATATGGCAACACCAAATATAGTAAACGTAGCAACAATTAATGCTAAAAATGCAACTGCTAATTTAACTGGCACATCAAGAACGGAAGCAATTGATGTTCCAGCAGATAAAGTTGCAAAAATAAATACAATCTTAGTTGCAAATATTGATGGCTCAAACGCTGCTGATATTACAATTGAAGTTAGTGTAGATAATGGTTCTAACTACGTAAAAATAGCAAATACTATTTCTATACCAGCAGACGCAACTTTAAGTTTTTTAGAAAATCCAATTTATTTAGATGAAACAGACTTATTATATTTTACAGCTTCAGCTGCAAATGATTTAAGTTATTTCGTATCTTATGAAGAATTAGACGACGCGTAGGAGGTTTTATAGGCTATGGCAAATGGCGGAATTATAGGACCAATAAAAGTAGTATGTTCACCAGCTACTAAAACAACAACATTTACAGCATCGGGAACATTTCAAAAACAAAACTGTACATCAACAATACCAGAAATAATGGTGGTTGCTGGTGGAGGCGGTGGTGGCCTTGCTGGTTCCGGAGGTGGCGGTGCTGGTGGTTATAGAACAGGTACATGTGTTTCTATGCCAAACGCTGCATTAACAATTACAGTTGGAGCAGGAGGATCAGGATCTTGTAGTGGAAACAATAATACAAATGGAGCTGATTCAATTATATCTGCTTCTGTTATGACATCTACTGGTGGAGGTAAAGGTGGTTATTATGGTGGTGGTGGTTCAAACGGAACAGCTGGAGGCTCTGGTGGTGGAGCAGGTAGTGATGGAGCTGGTGGTGGAACTGGTAGTGCTTTAAATTGTGGAGGAGCAGGTAATACACCTCCAACAAGTCCCTCTCAAGGTAATCCTGGAGGTAGAGCATGGGATAGAGGTTTTTACGGAGCTGGCGGTGGTGGCGGTGGTTCTGGGGCTACTGGAGGCTCATCTACATCAACTGCAACTGGTGCTGGTGGTAATGGAACAGCAAACGATATTACAGGATCAAGTGTAACATACGCTGGAGGCGGTGCAGGTGCAATGGCAAATAACAGTAATGGAACAATTGGTTCAGCTGGATCAGGTGGCGGTGGATCTGGAGGAAGAACTTGTACTGCTGGAGGAAATGGAACAGATAACACTGGCGGAGGTGGCGGAGCAGGTGGACCTGGTGGTAATGGTGGTCCGGGTATCGTGGTTATAAAAGAAACAATACCAAAATGTGCATCAGGTAGATGGACATTAAATGAACACTATACTAGTGTAAAAGATTCAAAGTGGATAGCAAGAACAGAGTCGATAAATTATTTAGTAGTCGCTGGTGGCGGTGGAGGTGGTACTAATCAATATCATGCTGCAGATAATCAAATAAGAGCTGCTGGTGGTGGAGGTGCAGGAGGATATCGTGCATCAGGCTTTGGTCCAAGTCCATTGCAAGGAACAACTTTAAGTTTAAGTTTAGGAAGTTACACAGTCACAGTTGGAGGTGGTGGAAACGCAGGAGCTTCTAGCCCGTACGCAAATACAGGTTCAACAGGAAATGATTCATCTTTTTCAACAATTACATCAACAGGTGGTGGTGGAGGTTGGGCTAATGGAAGTGCAAGTAATCTAGCTGGAGGTTCTGGTGGAGGTATAGTATCTTCTGACAATGAAAGTGATTTTAGTCCTGGTGGAAATTATAGTGGAGGTTATGGTAATACTCCTCCAACAAGTCCAGCACAAGGTAATCCAGGAGGTCCAATACATCCTGATTTAAGAGATGGTTATCCTTATGATGGATCTGGAGGTGGAGGAGCTACTGCTGCTGGAGGACAAGCTACTTCAGGATCCGCTGGAGCTGGTGGTGCTGGAGCACCTAATACAATCTTAGGACCAGATACATCTTACGCTGGAGGTGGTGGTGGAGTTGGAGCTGGTGGAGGAACTTCTCCTAGTCATGGTGACGGTGGAGCAGGTGGAGGTGGTGATGGAACAACTGACGCTTCAACTCCTGCACAAGCAGGAACAGATAACACTGGTGGTGGCGGTGGAGGTGGTAATAAAATTAGTGGATCACCAAGTACACCAGGTCTTGGTGGTAATGGTGGTTCAGGTATCGTGGTTGTAAGAGGACCAAGTGCTCTTGCTTTTACTGGTAGTCCTTGTTGTGCATTTACAGCTTCAACACATCCAGGTGGTGATAAGATTGGTAAGTTTACAGCGTCAGGGACATTGACAATTGGAGAGGCATAAAATATAAATTAAATTTTAAGGGAAACAATAACATGGCACATTTTGCAGAATTAGAATCAAAAACAGATCCAACAGGTTTTACATCAGATACACATTTGGTTGTAAAAAGAGTAGTGGTTGTTGCAAATGATTGCGTGCCTTCAGACGAACATGTTGATGGTGAAACATGGTGTGTAAATTTTTTTGGTGGTGGAACATGGAAACAAACTTCATATAATAATAATTTTAGAAAAAAATATGCAGGTATAGGTGATATTTATGATGCAACAAAAAATAAATTTTTAAGTCCACAACCGTATGCTTCATGGTCACTTAATTCAAGTGATAATTGGCAAGCTCCAATAACTTATCCATCAGTAACTGATGATGGTGAAGATACACCTTCATGGGTATATTTAATTAAATGGAACGAAACAAAATATAACGCTGATAACGATACAGGTTGGGAAGCAATTAAATCAAACGATACAGCGGAAACACCAACAAAATACGATTGGAATGGCACAGCTTGGGTATCTGAATAATGGCACATTTTTGTGAACTAGACGAAGATAATAAAGTATTAAAAACACTTGTTTTTTCTAATGACGATATAGATAATCATGGTGGTGATTTATCAACTGCTGCAGAACAATGGGTTGCAACTACACCATCCACTACTGCAGAAAATTCACCAACAGGTAAAGCTGGAGTTAGTTGGAAACAAACATCGTATAGCGGAACTTTTAGAAAAAATTTTGGAGGTGTAGGTTCTTACTACGATAAAACAAGAGACGCTTTTATCCTTTCTGAAAAACCATTTAATTCTTGGGTTTTAGATGAAACAACTTGTAGATATAAAGCTCCAATTGATTGGCCCAATACAAATAAAATAGGTGAAGAATTTGTATCTTATGATTGGAACGAAACAAATCAAAGATTTCAAGGTAATATAATTTCTAATAATAATGAAGTTTACTGGAATCATAACAATTTAACATGGGTTGAAATTTAATTATGGCTCTTTCTTTTAATGGTGGATTTATAGGTATAAGTCATAAACCACTTGCAGAAACTGGGACTACTGGACCAAAGACTACAACATTTAATTCTACTAATCCAGCTTTTGAATTATTAAGAGGCACAACTGTAATTGATTATAATTTAGTTGCTGGCGGTGGAGGTGGTGGTGATAACTCTGGTGGTGGAGGAGGAGGCGGAGGAGTGCTTAATGCAACTTGCGTTTCGATACCTAACCCAGGCGCTAGTGGTTATGAAGTTCTTGTTCAAGTAGGAGGAGGTGGTAATGGTGGTAGATCAGGTAGTCAAGGAACTCCCTCATATATCGCTTCAACTCCATTAGGACAAGCAATTGGTGGGGGTGCTGGTAACACAGGAACTCAAGCTGGTGGCCCCGGAGGATCGGGAGGTGGTGGTTCAAGCGCTGGTTCAAGTTCAGCTGGAGGAGGTTCTGGAACATCAGGTCAAGGAAACGATGGTGGTGGAGGTGCTTGGTCACCTGTTTATGCTGGAGGTGGCGGCGGTGGAAAGGGAAGTGCTGGATCAAATAATTCAGGTTCTAATGGAGGACCAGGAGGAAATGGATCAAGCATACCTTTGACACCTGGAACATATGCTGGTGGTGGCGGAGGTTCTGGGCCTAGTAACGGAGGTTCAGGAGGGCCTGGTGGTGGAGGCGCTGGTAGAACTCCTGGCTCTGGTCAAAATGGAGGAGCTGGAACAGGCAATACTGGTGGTGGTGGAGGTAATGGATCAACAGATGTGCCAGGTGGTAATGGAGGTTCTGGTAAAGTTGTTTTAGTAGAAAAAGAAGGATCTTACAGTTTTTTACAAAATCTTAGTGGCAGATGGTCATTAAGATCACATTTTGCATATAAATCTCAAGGAAATTGGAGTAGTTAACTTTAACTACAAATGAAAGAATTAAACACAGAATTAAATACTTTTATTCATGGAAATTTTATTGATTTAAAAGTTTGCGATGATCTTATAAATATTTTTAATACAAATAAACAAAAACAAATACCAGGTGGTTTTAGTAAAAATAAAAAGTATATAATAGATAAAGAATGGAAAGACTCTATGGATTTAAACATTGATCCACAAGATAACGATTTAATAAAATATAAAAATGAATTAAGTAAAGTTTTAAAAAATTACTGCAATAAATATAAACACATTAATTCGTTAGATTATTTTACAGTTACTAAAAGTATACTTATCCAACACTATAAAAAAAGTGGTGGTTTTAAACAATGGCATTCTGAAAGAGGTTCTAAATTATCACAAGATAGAGTTTTAGTTTTTATGACTTTTCTTAATAATTGTAAAAATGGTGGAACAGAATTTAAATATCAAAATTTAACAATACCAGCTAAAAAAGGTTTAACCTTAATTTGGCCTGCTGAGTGGACTCATACACATAAAGGTCAAATATCTAATGAAGAAGAAAAATATATTATTACTGGTTGGTTTAATTTTATATGATTGATGAATATCAAGAATTATACAATGATCATCACTATCAAATTTCTGATGGTATCTGTGAATGGAATAAAAACGTATTAAAATTTGGAGACAACTTTGCTGCAATTTTATATGCTCATGGCATAGATTATCAATCTATTTATAAATATTTTCCAATGGTTTATTTTCCTACTGGTAAATCAGGATTTACACATTATAATATTAAAGATCAAATAAAATATATTATTAAAAATAAAAAAAGAAATCCAAAAAATATATTAGAAATTGGTGGAGGTAGGGGAGAGATATCAACTACTTTAGATTATATGGGTTATAATGTAACTTCTATTGAGTTTCAAAAAAATGCAAAAAAATGGTTTGATAAAACTAGTAATAAATTTTTTAATAAACCTCATAAAATAAAATTAATAAATAAAAACATAAAAGATGTAAATATAGATTTAAGTAAATTTGATACTATCATTATATCTGAAACTATAGAACATATACCAGAAGAACATTTTAATAATTTTTACAATAATTTAATTTTAAATTTTAAAGGATATTTTGTAATTACAAATTGGTTACATATGTGGCCCCTACCTGCAATTAATAAATATCACTGTAGAGAAATTAATGATAAAGTCTTTAACAAATTTAGTAGTTTTTGTAAAAAAACTAAATATAGACTTTATTCTCATTTGTGTTTAGAATATTAATTTTATGAATTTAACGAACTATTATTGGTATTTTCAAAGTGTAATACCAGAAAGAATATGTGATGACATTGTAAAGTATGGAAAATCCATTTCCGATGAAATGGCGGTCACTGGTGGTTATGGTAATAAAAAATTAAATCAAAAACAAATAAAAGATTTAAAAACAAAAAGAGATTCCAATATTGTTTGGATCGATGATAGATGGGTTTATAAAGAAATACAACCATATATTCATGACGCAAACAAAAATGCAGGTTGGAATTTTCAATGGGATTTTTCAGAAAGTTGTCAATTTACAAAGTATACTAAAGGTCAATTTTATGATTGGCATTGTGATAGTTGGAACAAACCTTATGCTAGAGAAAATGCTAACGATATGGTACATGGTAAAATAAGAAAACTATCTGTAACAGTTACATTATCAGATCCTAAAGAATATGAGGGCGGTGAACTAGAATTTGATTTTAGAAATATGGACCCAGATAAAAAACGCAATGTTTTAAAATGTAAAGAAATATTACCAAAAGGATCTTTAGTTGTATTTCCTAGTTTTGTATGGCATAGAGTATGTCCAGTTAAAAAAGGTGAAAGAAAAAGTTTAGTTATTTGGAATTTAGGGTGGCCTTTTAAATAAAAAATGAAAAAAAACATAAAAGAAAAATTACAGTTTCCAAAAAAATTAAATAGAGAAAATTTATTTTCATCTCCTATATGGTACGGGGATGAACCTGGTTTTGTTAATGAATTAAACAGTGCATCTGATCATTATATAGAAGCATCAAAGAAAAATTTAAAACAATCTATAAATGAAAGAAATAAAAAATTTGGTAACAAAGGAGACATGGGTCATGTATTTCATTCAACAAGTTTAATAAATGATCCTAAATTTAAAAAATTACAAAATTACGTGGGAGCTACATCACATAATTTATTAATTGAAATGGGATTCGATTTAACAAATTATCAAGTATTTATTACAGAAATGTGGGTACAAGAATTTCCTAAAAAAGGTGCTGGTCATCACACATTACATACACATTGGAATGGTCACATATCTGGTTTTTATTTTTTAAAAGCATCAGAGGCTACATCTATGCCATTGTTTGAAGATCCAAGACCTGGTAACGTTATGAATCTTTTACCAGAAAAAGATAAAACAAAAGTAACTTATGCATCATCACAAATTACTTATAAAATTACACCAGGAAGAACAATGTTTTTTCCATCTTATATGCCACATCAATACATAGTAGATATGGGATACGAACCATTTAGATTTATACATTGGAATTGTCAAGCCATACCAAAGAGTGTATTAAATGCAAAATAAAGATATGAAAAAAGCAATAATTAAAACAATGTTAGAAAGCAGCACATTAAAAAATAAACCAAATTTCATAGATAATTTTTTAAAATCTAAAATGCAACTGAAAGGTAAAAATGTCATTAAAAAAATCGGCGTTCCAAAAAAATAAATATTCTATTTTAAGAAACGCAATCTCAAAAGAGATAGCTGATTTTGTTTATAATTACTTTTTAAATAAGAGAAAAGTTGCAAGATTTTTATTTGACCAAAAGTATATATCACCATTTACAGAATACTTTGGTGTATGGAATGATGAGCAAGTTCCAAACACATACTCACACTACAGTGATATAGCAATGGAAACTTTATTAGAACAAGTAAAACCTGTTATGGAAAAACATACAAATTTAAAATTATCTCCTACATATGCATATGCTAGAATATATAAAAATGGAGATGTGTTAGCTAGACATAAAGATAGATATTCATGTGAAATATCTACTACATTAAATTTAGGTGGTGATCCATGGCCTATCTATTTAGACCCAACAGGTAACAAGGGTCAGGCAGGAATTAAAGTTGATCTTAAACCAGGTGATATGTTAATTTATTCTGGTTGTGATTTAGAACATTGGCGAGAAGAGTTTACTGGTAAAGATTGTGGACAAGTATTTTTACATTATAACAAATCATCATCTAAAACAGCTAAAGAAAATTTATACGATAAGAGACCGTTTTTAGGGTTGCCTGGTTGGTTTAAAGGCTTTAAATAACCTAAATAATATTGTATATAATAATATGGCGGGAGATATCCACCACACCATCTCCTG
>Ga0209348_1001835_pt1 | contig 10193 bp, 14 predicted proteins | sample ETNvirenome_2_30_FD_184065 | JGI IMG/M metagenome (GOLD analysis project Ga0209348, IMG submission 184065) | Marine viral communities from the Pacific Ocean - ETNP_2_30 (SPAdes) (version 2) | ecosystem: Environmental > Aquatic > Marine > Oceanic | place: Pacific Ocean | collected 2013-06-22 | reverse complement strand
TGGTTCTTTGATTATATCGTCCACTATCAACTTTGCCCTAAGATTCACCTGATTTCGCCATGATTTTAGACGTTTACTTGTCTCAACCATTATTCCATTGCCAACGTGCTTTTTGCTTCCCTGTGGAGCTGACTCCATACCTTTAACGTGAATTATATATTCCATAAAAATGAGCTTTATTCCAGAGAATACCCCATTCATAGCTTTGCCGACAGCTTTGAAAGGCAAAGTCACACCATATCAACTATCAGTGTTGTGGGTATTGCAGAGCTATTATCCAAACATTTGGCCCAGCTATCCCAAGATCGCTAAAGATGCCAAGATGTGCAGGGACAAAGTTATCAAGACTGTGGCTGAACTTGAAGAACTAGGACTACTGCAAAAACAGTATAGAGTTGATGAATTTGGCCAGCGGACAAACTGTTACAGAGTGAACATCTGGAGCCAATGTAAGGCACTTCCTGTACCAGATACCAGTATTCATGCGGGGTCGTTGATACATACTACCCCCGTAGTTGAGAACTACCCCCCCAGTATGTCTCAGCTACCCCCCCAGTCGTTGAGAACGACCCTAACTAAAACAATGTTATCTAAAACAAATATCTATAAAAATAAAAGCTTTGAACCTTTTTGGAAAACTTATCTGGAAATACCAAAAAATATGAGAGTTATATCTCTGTCAAAAAAGCTTGCATATAATGAATTTATGAAATTAGATACAAAGACAAGGGACAAACTAAAACAATGCCTTGAGGCCGATATAAGAGCCAGAACAAAGCAATTAAAACAGGATAAGTTCACACCATTGTTTAGTGATGCCCACCGCTGGATTAAAAATGGTCAATATGAACAATATTTGTTGACACTGGATAAAAAGCCGATTACATTTAGAAAACCCAAAAACACCCCTTTTTGAACACCATGAAAAGCTTATTAACGACAGGAAAAGCTGCTCGATCACTTGGAATGTCTGAATGTACTCTTAGAAGATATAGAGATATAGTTGGAGGTTTTTTAAAAGAAGATGAACACTGGTTCTCAGGTGCTTATAAAAACAGCCCTATAAGATGGGATATTGAAAAATGTCATAAAATTATTTCTAATAGAAACAAATGAAAAACTATAAAAGAAGGCCCATTGATCGGGAAATCACTTTCAAAGCACCACACTATGAGTGCTATGCCTGTAACGATTCTGGAATAATCCATAATTCTGATGGACTAATCAACCAACACTTGCCTGATTATGATATGGACGACTCAGGAAAACGCTTTACTGGACAGGATTTAGCTCTTATTTGTTACTGTGCAGCGGCTAATGGAAAATATGATTCTGATGGTCAATTAATCTGTAAAGGTTATAGGACTGATGAAGGAATTATTAGAAATTTTGTTGGTGTTGATATAGATATTGATGTTGTCAGAGAAATACATAATATAAGAAAAGAAGGCTGGATTAAAACTACAAAAGTGATGAATAAAGTAATCCATCAAAACAACAAAAATGATAAGAAAAATCTTATTAACTGCTCACCAGAAATACAAAAAGTTAAAGATCAGCTTGCAAACTTTACTATCAAATCATTATGACTACAATCTTTTGCAGGGCTAAAAAACTGCCATCTTTTGATTTAGTTGACCAAATTTTGAAATATAACCCTGACAATGGTTATTTCTTTTGGAAAACTGATCGGGGTACTAATAAAGTTAAAGATACTGTTGCTGGAAGAATAACTTCTACTGGCTACATATACATTTCTATTGATTGCAAAAGCTATGCCGCACATAGACTTGCATTTTTACTTCACACTGGTAAAGATCCATACCCTTATGAAGTTGACCACATTAACCATGACAAAGAAGACAATTCTTTTAAAAACTTAAGAAAAGCTACTATTCAGCAAAATAGTTCCAACAGGCAAAAAGGAAGCAATAATTCTTCTGGCCATAAGTCAATTAGATTCATGGAAAGTCAACCCTTAAATCCTTATTTTGTTTGCATCAGGCAAAAAAAGATAGGTCATTCTTTAGGGTCTTTTCCTACATTAGAGGCAGCTATTGAAGCTAGAGATAAAAAAGGCAGAGAAATTTATGGAGAGTTTTATCATCCATAATTATGAAAAATAAAAACTTTAATCAGTTTAATGATGACCGCATTGCCGCTGCTAGAAAGCGTGTTCTTGATCTTTTATACCTTATAGGAAGCTGGGAAAAGCAAAAACAACAAAAACAAAAACAATGAAAAATTTATTTAAAGTAATTTCAATTAACAACCATGAAGCACATCAGTGGTTTTTAAAGAAACATTATGCAAAACGTATTCCAAGTGTATCTCATGCTTACGGACTTTATAAAGATAATTTTTTATGTGGAGTCTGTTCTTTCGGTAGACCTATGGCACATCAACTTATAAAACACGCTTTTAAAGGTAATTATCAAGATAACTTTCTTGAATTAAATAGATTAGTAATTGATGATGGATTTGAAAAAAATGTTTTATCGTTTTTTGTTTCTCAGTCATTAAAACAGCTACCTAAACCTAACGCAGTAGTGAGTTATGCAGACACTTCTTTGGGGCATAATGGATATATTTATCAAGCTTGCAACTTTATTTATACAGGTCTTTCATTTAAAAAACGTGATTACACCGTAAAAGGTCTTGAGCATTTACACAATTCTTCTTTGATTGATATGGTCGGAAGAGATAACAGGGGTGATAAAGTTGGTAAACTAAAACAAATGTTTGGTGATAAATTATATTTAAAAGAAAGACCTAGAAAACATAGATATTTTTATTTTATCGGCAATAAAAAAGAAAAAAAAGATATGAAAAATCTTTTAATTTATGACATTTTGCCTTATCCCAAAGGTGATAATAAAAGATATGATTCTTCATTTACTCCAAATGTTCAAGGCATTTTATTTGCATAAATCGACAAAAACTAGCGATTGACGCTACATTTAGAATAATAAAAACCATAATTCTACAGTGTCTAACGGCAGAACTAGCAAGAATGAGCATGAGTTCAGAGTCAATAAAGTGGCCAAGCTTTTGTCTGTTGGCACTGTCAGATCAGAAATAAGTCAATTTGCTACAACTGAATGGGGTGTGACTCAAAGGTCTGTTGATAGATATATTCAAGAGGCGACTGTAATCTTGAAGCAAGATTTTGATATTGATAGGCGACAATTTACGGCTGAAGTTCTAGCTCAATACGCATCACTGGCAAAAGAGGCTAGGAAATCAGGGCAGTTAACAGTGGCTTTGGGCTGTATAAACTCAATGGCTAAGGTAGGTCAGGTGATGTCTTGAGTATTCTGAACAGAGAAGGATCTGTATTAGATCACATAGGCAGTAGATATGTTGATATTGATACTGGAGAGCTATTAGATAGGATCAGGGCTGACTTGCACCCACCGCAGCAACAGTTCTTTGATAACCAGAATGAGATAGTAGGACTAAGTGCAGGGTATGGTGCTGGTAAGACAAGAGCTTTATGTAGTATGGCTGTAAAGCTTGCAGCCCAGAACATAGGCTTTATTGGTGCTGTTATGGAGCCTACGGCACCGCTTATCAGAGACATCTGGCAGACAGACTTTGAGATGTTTCTTGAGCAATATGAAATACCTTACACATTTAGAGCTAGTCCACTACCAGAATATACTTTGCATTTCAAGGAAGGTGACAGCAAGCTACTTTGCCGCAGCTTCGAGAACTGGTCTAGGATTATCGGTCTGAACCTTTCTCATGTGCTTGTTGATGAGATAGATGTTGTATCACCAACTATTGCCGACAAAGCTTTCCCAAAGATACTGGGACGACTAAGGGCTGGCAATGTTCGCCAGTTTTGTGCAGCTAGTACACCAGAGGGATTTAGATGGCTATACAACACCTTTGGTACAGATGAAGCAAAGGAGAGAACTGACAGGCAGCTAATCAAGATGAGGACACAAGACAACCCCCATTTGCCCAGTGACTTCATTGAACGTATGCAAAGCAACTATGACCCATCAATGTTGCAAGCTTACCTCAATGGAGAATTTATTAATTTAACTACTGGGCAAGTATATGATCGCTTTACCAGAGAGCAGAATGTAATAAACACCATGCCAGAGATAGGACTAGAACCATTAAGAATAGGCATTGACTTCAACATAGGCAACATGAACGCAGTGATCGGTATAGTCCAAGATCAAAAATTGTTAATATTTGACGAATTAAGCAAAATTCACGACACTGACGCTATGGCACAAGCCATCAAATCCAGATATCCTATGAACAAGATATACGTTTACCCAGATGCTAGTGGAGGAAACAGGAGTACAAACGCAAGTCAGACAGACATTGAGATACTTGCTGGATATGGTTTTAGCAATCAAAGTCCCCGCAGCAACCCGCCAGTCAGAGATAGGGTCGCTTCCGTACAGGCTTTACTATGTAACGGCAAAGGGGAAAGCCGTTTACAAATCCATGCCAGTTGCAGAAAGCTAATTGAATCAATGGAACTTCAGTCATACAACGAAAAGGGAGAGCCTGATAAAGAGTCTGGCTATGACCATATGGCTGACGCTGTGGGATATTTAATATGGCGTGAGTTCAATCCATTGTTTGCTAGGGCGGGCAAACCTACAGGGATTAGAATATATTAAAGACATGGTACTATTGAGGCAAAAACGTGTATAGCTCACTTGATATTTACAATAAGTCCATCACTCAAGCTGTAACAACAGTTGCAAGCCCCAATGCAGCCTATCAACGCATGGCACAGTTTTGGGATTTGATAGCAGATTTGAAAGAAGGCACATATAAAATCAGGAGTGAGCATAGAAAATACTTGCCCCAGTTAGAAAGAGAAGTAGATGATAGCTATGATCGCAGATTAGCAAGGTCAACAGTAGTTCCATATCTTCAAAGAATAGAGAAAATGCTGTCTGGTATGTTGGTCAGAAAGCCCATAAGACTAGATGATGTATCTGATTTAGTTAGAGAGCAGCTGTTTGATGTTGATTTAGAAGGCAATGATCTAAATATCTGGCTTTACCAGACTGCAAGAATCGTTGTTTCATTTGGACATTGTGGTGTTTTAGTAGATGCACCAAAGGAAGGAGAGAAGGCAAGGCCATACTGGGTGACATATAAGCCAGAGGATATATTAGGTTGGAGGACTGAGATCATAGATGGTGCAAGAGAACTCACACAGGTACGTTTATTGGAGAGGGTTGTTGAGCCAGATGGCCAATATGGTGAGAAGGTAATATCTCAGATCAGGGTGCTTGAACGTGGTAGATACGAAATCCACAGAAAAGACGACAAGAAGGGCGAATATAAATTGTTTGAAGAGGGCGAAATGAGTTTGAAGGACAAGATACCCTTTGCTGTTGCGTATTCCAACAGAGTTGGATTCTATGAAAGCCGCAGTCCCTTATATGACATTGCAGAGTTAAACCTTAAGCATTATCAAATACAGTCAGATTTGTTTAACATTTTGCATATTAGTGCAGTTCCTAATTTAGTAGTTTATGGTTATCCAAATGCTGATGAGATCACGACAGGCCCTAGTGAGGCTTTAGCATTGCCACCAGATTCACGTATGGAATATGTTTCACCTTCTGCGGATAGCTATGATGCACAATTTAGACTTCTTGCAGATTTAAAAGAGCAGATCAATACATTATCGCTTGCAGCTGTTCTTGGTCAGAAGTTAGTAGGAGAGACAGCAGAGGCCAAGAGAATAGATAGATCGCAAAATGACAGCACAATGATGGTAGTTGCCCAACAAATGCAAGACTTGATTGATAATTGCTTGAAGTTCCATAGCGAATATCTCAATGAACCTAATGCTGGCAGCTGTTTTGTGAACAGAGACTTTGTTTCTGCAAGGCTAGAACCACAGGAGATCCAGTCATTACTTGCATTGTTTACCTCTGGCACTATCAGTCAGGAGACATTATTGAATCAGCTATCAGCTGGAGAGATACTTGGTGATGACTTTGACGTTGAAGATGAGATCGAAACTACACAGAACGGAGGTTTGACGGAGAGAGAAGAACCAGATGCCCCAGCGGAGAATCTAGCGGACGTAGAGGACGAATGATAAATGTCCACTCCAGAGGTATTTTTTAGGGAGACTATTGATTTAAATAGGTACAGTAATGCTGTTGCAAAAAAATATGCAGTCACCTACAACGAAATTATATTAAAAGCTGCAAAACAGTTAAGAGATATAGATTTAAGACAAAGAATTGCTGGAGAGGCGGTTGTTATTGCACCACAGACAAGAAAAAGACTTAGAGCAATAATTAAACAAGCCAAAGATAGCCTAAATACATGGTCAGGTATTACAGCAAAAGATTTTAAAAAGGAATTACAGGGAGTAGCTCTCTTACAAAGAGATTTCATTGTAAAAGAACTTCAAAAAGTCACTGCGTCAGGTGATATACCAATTAATAGTGTTGCAATAAGTCCAAAATACGCAGATTCAGTAATAATGACAGACCCTACTCAAATAAATATTTTTACAAGTAAGCAATTTACAGAAGATGATTTTGTTAATTTTGGATCTGGTAAATTTGAGCTTACAGCTAGACAAGGTGCTTCAATAACACTACCAAACGGTGAAACAGTAAATAAAGCATTTCGTGGTATTGCAGTAAATTCTCAGGAAAAATTAGCTTTAGCAATTAGAACTGGTGTTTTTTCTGGTGAAAGCACACAACAAATTGCAAAAAATTTGACAGGAACTTTACAGTTTGAAGATTTGACAAAAAGCGTTAAGCAAATGGCAAAAAAAAGTGGAATTACAACAAAATTAGCTAATTATCAAGTACAAACAATAGTGAGGACATCTGTTAATCAAGTACAAAACCAAGCATCACAGGCTGTTTACGCAGCAAATAGTAAAATTGCACCTAAATATGAATATGTTGCAACTTTAGATTCAAGAACAAGTCCAATATGTAGAAGACTTGATGGGCAAAAGTTTGAATATAATAAAGGGCCAATGCCACCACAACATTTTAATTGTCGATCAACTACCGTTCCTGTTGTTGACTTTGATAAATTGCAAGAAAAATATCCAAGTCTTGAAAAGCCACCAGTAGGTAAAGTTGTGACACGACCTACTGGAGAGGGTACTGGAAGAGTTCCACAAGGCACAGCTTATGGAGATTGGTTATTGACTCAAAATAAAAATTTACAGATTAAAACACTTGGCAGCGAACAAAAAGTAAGAATTTTTAAAAAAATTGCAAAAAAAGAAGGCTCTGGACAAGCTGCTATCAGAAAGATGATAAGAGAAGATGGTAGCGAAAGAACACTTGAACAGTTACAAAGAATATATACATAGAAGATCATGCCATTAAAAAAAGGAAAGTCACAGAAAACTATTAGTGCCAACATAAGGCTTTTGATGACAGAAGGCCGCACATTAAAGCAAGCTCAAGCAATAGCTTTATCAACTGCCAAAAAACCCAAAAGGAAGTAAGATAAAAACAGTTACTTTTTAACATCATGCCAATGGGAAAAGGAACCTATGGTTCAAAGGTCGGCAGACCACCAAAAAAAAAGAAAAAAGTTAAAAAAGGCGGTAAAAAATAATGGGTTATCAATTTACTAAACAAGGTGAAGAACCAAAAAAACAACCTAAGAAGAAAACTAAAAAGTGAGAAAGTTCCGCAAGGTAGCGAAAGATAAAAAGACTGGCGTTGCTAAGAAATATCTTAGTGGGGCCAAGAACAAGACTGCAAAGGCATCTGAGATTAAACGCACTGCGGAAGCTTACAAAAGAGGAGAGTTTATTGATATAAAGGCAGTATCCAAATCACGCACTAAACAAGATGGCTCCAAAAAGAAAACCACTGTCCGCAGCCGTAGAAAAAAGTCTAAGAGCTAAGGCAGACAAGTCCAGATTTACTTATGGTCAACTTGCCGCTGTTTATAGGCGTGGTCAAGGTGCTTATTTGTCTAGCGGTTCACGCAATGTCCCTATGGGTGCGTGGGCTATGGGCAGAGTCAATAGTTTTATTTCTGGTAAAGGTGGAGCTAGAAAAGCTGATGCTGACTTGATGAGAAAGAAGAAAAAGAAATGAGTGATCCTAGAATTAAAAGATTTGGACTTGCTGGTTTCAACAAACCAAAGCGAACTCCATCACACCCAACTAAATCTCATGTCGTCTTGGCAAAAGTGGGCGATAAGGTAAAACTCATCAGGTTTGGTATGCAGGGAGCAAAAAATAAACCACCTACAAAGGGCGAATCAGCTGCAGATAAGGCAAAACGTAAGAGTTTTAAAGCTAGACACGCTAAAAATATTGCCAAAGGTAAAATGTCAGCGGCATTTTGGGCAGACCGCACGAAGTGGAGCTAAGATTGTGAATAATTGTAAATTTTTTATTTATGGCAGACGAAGTAATCAAGCCTGATAACTCAGCTGAAATGGCTGCGTTGAAAGCTGAAGTTGAAAGACTAAGAAAATCTAATTCTGAAATATTAGATGATTACAAGAAAGCTAAGGAAGCGGCAAAAGCTGTACCTCAAGATGTAGATGTAAATGCTTTAATTGCTTTTAAGCAAAAAAAAGAACAGGAAGAGCTTGAGGCAAAAGGCAGATATGAAGAGGCTACAGAAAAACTAGCAACTCAGTATAGAGAGGCAGAACTACAGCAAAAACAAAAGATTGAGCAGTTATTAGCTGAGAAGAGACAGCTTGAAGTTGAAGCTCCAGCAGTAACAGCATTAGCTGATGTTGTACACGACCCTCAATATGTATTAAGCCGTATAAGCAAGGAACAGCTTGCTAGGGAAACAGACGGCACAGTTGTAGTTGTTGATGGCTATAACAGAACACCAGTTAAGGAGTGGGCAATGTCTCAAATGCCTCAATGGGTACAAAAGAATCCAAGACCTCAAGGCGGTGGAGCTACTACAACGAAGGTACAGACTGAGTTTGTTTCTAATGATAAAAACCCATTTGCACCTGATTCATTCAACCTTACAGAGCAAGCTAGGTTATATAGAACAGATATTAACAAATATAATATGCTCAAAAACGCAGTTACAGGTTAGTATATAACTAACGTGGTTGTGCCATGTCAGAGGTTGTGCCTCGAAGTAAACATATCTAATTAATTTTATGGCGACAGTTCGCAGTGATTTAATTATTCCAGAGGTGTTTACACCCTACTTAATTGAGGCTACTACTCAGACAGATAGCTTTCTACAAAGTGGGGTTGTGCAACCTTTGGCAGAGTTAAATCTAACTTCCACCGCTGGTGGCGACTTTGTAAAAATACCTTTTTATAAAGCTAACTTAACAGGAGATTTTGAGGTTCTTTCAGATTCCACATCATTAACTCCATCTAAAATCCAAGCTGATAACCAGATCGCTGCTGTTTTGCACAGAGGTCGTGCTTTCAGTTCAAGAGATTTAGCTAGTCTTGCAGTTGGTAGCAGTACAGATCCAATGGCTGCTATAGCTCAGAAAATGGCTGCATATGTAAACAACCAGAAACAGAAGGATTTATATTCTTGCTTAACTGGTGCTTTTGGTTCTATCAATGCAAACGACAGTAACTCTGCTTTGTTTGGTTTAACTATTGACTCTGAGTCAGGCGATACACCTACAGCGTTAAGTCCTAGACACGTTGCAAAAGCTCAGTCATTACTTGGCGATCAAGGCGGCAAGCTTACAACAATCGCTATGCACTCAAAGTGTTATTACGATCTTGTTGAAAGAAGAGCAGTTGACTTTGTTGTTGCTGGTGATGTTAATGGTGGCGGTGCTACAGCGTCAGGTGGTTCTATTCAGAACGCATTTGGTAGCCCAACAGTTCCAACATTTATGGGTCTAAGAGTTATCGTTTCTGACGATATTCCTACAACAGGCTCTGGATCATCTACTGAGTATTCAGTATTCATGTTTACAAATGGTGCTGTTGTTACTGGTGAACAAGCTCCAATCAGAACACAAACTGACAGAGATATCCTTGCACTAGAGGAAGCAATGGCAGTTGATCTCCACTACATTTATCACCCTGTCGGGTTGAAGTATGCAGTGACAACTGTTAACCCAAACAGATCAGTTCTTGAAACTGTAGGCTCTTGGTCGAAAGTCTATGAAACAAAGAATATCGGTATCGTAAGAGCTACCGTTGTTTCTAATAACGACTAGAGGTAATTAATCATGCCATCTTTAT